>Ga0209976_10000433_pt1 | contig 28217 bp, 25 predicted proteins | sample SumtaG_FD_182806 | JGI IMG/M metagenome (GOLD analysis project Ga0209976, IMG submission 182806) | Deep subsurface microbial communities from Indian Ocean to uncover new lineages of life (NeLLi) - Sumatra_00157 metaG (SPAdes) (version 2) | ecosystem: Environmental > Aquatic > Marine > Oceanic >...
TTCCTTTAATGATGTATGCCCTTTTCATAATTTCTTATTATACGTTTAATCTTGGTTTTTGGCAAATCTTGTCTCTTGCTTCATATTTTACTATGATATGTTATAAAACTGCTTATGATTAAAAAAGCTGTTATAGCTGCTGCGGGTCGTGGCACCCGCATGCTTCATTTGGTTAAAAACAAGCCCAAGCAACTAATAAGAACATGTGATGCTCCTTTTTTAAGTTATCTTTTAGATAATATTTTAAATGCAGGATACAAGGAATTGATTTTAGTTGTTGGTCATAAAAAAGAAAAAATAGAAGAGTTTTTAAAAAAATACAAATACAACGTTCAGGTTATTAATCAGTTCGAAGTTTTAGGAAAAGATAAATACGGAACAGCTTGCGCCTTAGAATGCGTAGAAGATACTATTGGTACCGAAAACTTTATAATGGTTTATGGAGACCATCTTTTTTCAGCAAGAGATTTTAAAGCTTTCAATATTGATGATAAATACAATTATATGGCTTGTTTAAAGCACGAGCATCCTGAAAAATATGGGGTTTTGGATATTAAAAATGGATTTTTAAAAAATGTAGTTGAAAAGCCTAAGAAGTATATTGGGAATTTAATAAACATTGGTCTATATAAATTTACTCCAGAGATTTTTGAAAAATTAAAAAAAGTAAAGCTTTCTGAGAGAGGAGAATATGAGTTGACCGATGCCATTAATTTTTTAGCAGAGGAAAAGAAAATGAAAGTAAGAGAAATTCATGATTACTGGCTTGATCTCAGCAATCCAGCAGACGTTATAAGGGTTTCTAATTTTTTAAAAAATGAAAATTCTAAAAATAACTCCTGAAAACTTAAAATCAGTTTTGAAACAAGCTGTTTTAGCAATTAAAAAAAGAGGGGTGATAATTTGTCCTACAGATACTGTTTATGGTCTGATAGCTAATGCTAAAAATCATTCTGCAGTTAAAAAGGTTTTTAAAATTAAGAAGCGAAAAATCAATAATCCTTTGCCAGTTTTCGTTAAAGACTTAAAGGCGGCTAAGAAATTAACTGACATTAATAAAAATCAGGAAAGATTCTTAAAGAAATTCTGGCCTGGTCAGCTAACAGCAGTATTAAAGGCAAAGTCCCTTAAGCTGCCAAAGGGAATTATTAGTAGAGAGAACAAGATTGGATTAAGGGTTCCTAATTATAAGTTTTTAAATCTTTTACTTGATAAAGTAAATTGTCCTCTTGTTGCAACTTCAGCCAATATTTCAGGTAAAAAAGCATCAGTGAAAATAGTTGAAATTTTAAAGCAATTTAAGTATAAGAAAAATAAGCCAGATTTAGTGATCGATGCTGGTAATTTAAAGCTTGCTTTACCTTCAACTGTTGTTGACTTAATTGAATTTAAGGTTATAAGGAAAGGTAAAGTTTCAAAAAATCAAATACTAAAAACTATAAATGAAATCAAACTCTAAAAATAAAAAAATCGTCTGTTTAGGAGGAGGCAATGCTATGCCTAAAGCAGTTTTAGTTGGTTTAAAAAAACACCCGGTCAAAATATCAGTTATTTGTGCAATGCTTGATTCGGGTGGTTCAGCAGGCAGATTAAGGAAAGATTACAAGATTGTTTCTCCTGGTGATATCAGAAGAGCATTTATTGCTTTAGCTGACACTTCTCCTGTGACAGAAAACCTTTTAAATTATAGGTTTGAAACAGGTGGTTTAAAAGGTCATAATTTTGCCAATCTTTTAATTACTGCCTTGGAGCTTTCTACAAAAAATGATTATGGGAAAATATGTGACGAAATGTGCAAGATTTTAAATATTAAACACGAAGTTTTACCAGCAACTTTAGATAATTCTACTCTTTACGCAGAGCTGGAAAACGGTAAAACAATATCTGGCGAAACTAATATTGATATTCCTAAACATGATAAAGAACTAAAGATTAAAAAAGTTTTCTTAAAACCAAAAGCCAAAGCTTATCCAAAGGCAATTGAGTCAATTAAAAAAGCTGATTTGATTATAATTGGTCCGGGTGATTTGTATTCGTCTTTACTCCAAATTCTATTAACGGGAGGGATGTCTGAGGCAATTAAAAAAAGCAGAGCAAAAACAATATATATAGCTAATTTAATGACAAAGCATGGTGAAACTAATAATTTTAGTGTTTTGGATTTTACCAATGAAATAGAAAAATATCTTAAAAGTAAACTGGATTACGTGATTTACAATACAAAAATACCTTCTGTTCAAAGATTAAAATCAAACAAGAAAAAACATCCTGAACTTTTAAATTTAATTGATTTTAATAAAAATTTGGTAAAGAAAAAGAAATTCATTGGAAGAGATTTAATAACCTCTTCAGGAGAAATTGTTCACGATTCAGATAAAGTAGTAAAAATAATTTTGTCCTTGATATGATAAAACAAGCTGTAGTATTAGCAGCAGGTGACTCCAGTCGTTTTTGGCCTTTAAATAAAAAAAACAAATGCTTAACAAAAGTCATGGGAAAACCATTGATTTTTTATACTTTAAAAGGATTGGAAAAAATAGGAATTTCAAAAGTAATTATTATTCAGAGTTCCATAAAAGATGTTGAAAAAGAGCTTAAAAAATACAAATTAGGAGTAAAGAAAAAATTCTTGGTTCAAAAAAAAGCAAAAGGAATGGGAAATGCTCTTTGGCAAGCTAAAGATTTATTAAAAGACAGGTTTTTAGTTTTGAATGCTGAGAAAGTAGATATTAATGAAATAATTCAAGAAGGAAAGATTAAAATCCAAAATCATGATTCAATATTGTTTGGACAAAAAACAAAAACTCCAGAACTTTTTGGGATAATGAAGATTAAAGGCAGTAAGGTTCTGGACATTGTTGAGAAGCCGAAAGGAAAAGCACCATCAAGAATTAAAGTTGTAGGAGCATATATTTTAAAACCCAGTTTTTTTACAACCTACAAAAAAGTTAAAAAGCACGTTTATGATTTTGAAGATGCTTTGTCAGAATATGCTAAAGAAAATGATGTTAGAGTAGTAATTTTAAAACAAAAACATAAAATTGCTACTTTGAAATACCCTTGGCACTTATTTGAAATGAAGAATTATTTATTTGATAAATTTCTTGAAAATAAAATTGAGAAATCAGCGAATGTTTCCAAAAAAGCAGTAATTATGGGTAAGGTATATATTGGCAAGAATGCAAAAGTTCTTGAGAATGCAGTAATCAAAGGACCTTGCCATATCGGTGACAATTGCATTATTGGGAACAATGTCTTAATCAGAGATTACACTAATTTAGAAGATAAAGTTGTAATTGGTGCAAATGCAGAAATTAAAAATGCAGTTTTTTGTGAAAGTAGTCACATGCATTCAGGATATATTGGAGACTCCATAATTGGAGAAAATTGTAGATTAGGCGCTGGAGTAGTTACTGCCAATGCGAGAATTGATAAAGGAGTAATTAAAAGTGTTGTAAAAAACAAAAAAATTGAAACTGGCTTAAAAAGATTTGGATGCGCGATGGGCAACAATACAAAAACAGGAATTAATTGTTCTTTTATGCCCGGAGTTTTAATTGGTTCAGATTGCTTTATTGGGCCAAGTTCAGTTGTTTTTGAAAATATTGAAAATAATAAATTGTTTTATACTAAGTTTAAAGAATTAATAAAGAGTAAAAAGAAATAACGAACATAAGTATAAATAAAAACTGCTTTTCAAAAGCGGTTTTTGTATAGGCGAGAAAAGAATTAAACTTACATATTTTTAGATTTAAATAAAATACTTTGCGACCTTTCTTTTTCCCTTCAAGAAAGAGCATGTTAATGGTTGACGGATTTATTAAAATGCTTAATATGTAGAAGAACAATGAGGTTTGTTTCGAAGGTAAAAGGAACAAACTGAGCTCTTTATAAAAAATATATTATGAATGTGAAAAAAAATGAGTAGAAAAAGAAAACCCTTAATGAAGATAGACTTGCCATTTCCGCGTCTTACAAAAGAAGTAACAAAAGTAAGAGAAGTGTTTGTTGTGGACAAAGGAGTAATTGCTATGATTCCCACTGATAGGATTTCTGCCTTTGATGTGATAATGAAGACTCCTATTCCAAAGAAGGGGATCGTATTAAATACTATTTCAAACTTCTGGTTTAGAAAAACTCAAAACATTTGTCCAAACCATTTCATTGATGATAGTTTTGATTCGCTTCCTACGGGTTTGATTGAAAAATTCCAACCCTATATAGAAGACTTGCGTGGGAGGTTTGCTTTAGTTAAAGAAGCTGTTCCTATTCCAATCGAGTGTGTGGTTAGGGGAGCTCTCAAGGGATCGGGCTGGAGTTCTTATCAGAAAACAGGGGAGGTTTGTGGAATAAAGCTACCGGCAGGATTGAAAGAAGGAGATAGGTTTCCAGCACCCATTTTTACACCCTCGACTAAAGCTGCTTATGGTGAACATGACGAGAACATCACTTTTGAACAGATGATTAAGGAAGTGGGCTCAAAAACAGCTCATATTCTGAGAGCATACAGTCTTAGTCTGTATTGCTATATGGTGAACCAAGCCGTTATTAGAGGTATATATATCCCGGATACCAAGTATGAATTTGGATACTGTGAAGGTCAAGTTATACAGATTGACGAATCGGGAACACCTGATAGTTCTAGGTACGTTCCAGATTACAGCAAACAACCTCTAAGAGATTATCTGACTTCAATAGGATTTGATAAAAAAACCCCAATAGAATTACCCGAAGACGTGGTTAAAAAGACAAGTCAAGATTATATCAAGGGATGCGAAATAATTACGGGAAACAAATTAAACTATAAATAGCCGTCTTAGACTAAATAAAGTTATAAAGCTTAAGACGGTTTTTTTTATTTCCTTTTGACAAAATTTGAAAATTAATTATATTATAAATAGCTCTTTTTTAATTTAATAAAGAGTATTTTTTTACAGAATATAAGAGAAGAAAAAAAATGATTGATAGATATAAAGATCTTGATATTAATAAGATATGGTCTGACAAGAATAAACTTTTTTTGTGGCTAAGAACAGAAATGGCTGTTATGCATGCAAGATTACATTTCAAGGATGAGATTAGTTGGGAAGATTACGAAAGAATCAAGCGGTCTTTAGAAGAGAATCCAATAGACATTGAATGGTGGAAAGCAAAAGACAAGGAAATACATCATGATCTAAATGCTTTTATTCAGGAGCGGATAAGATTTATGCCCAAAGAATTGCGGAAGTATTTTCATCAAGGAATGACTTCCTACGATACGGAAGAACCTGCTTTTGTTAAAATGATTAAAGACTCCATAAAGATTGTGGAGAGGCATTACTTTGAGCTGGAAAAAATTATTAAGGAAATGGCTATGAAATATCGGTATACTATTATGAACGGACGGACCCACGGCCAAGAAGCAGAAATGCAAAGCTTTGGTAAGCGTTGTCTGACATGGTTACAAGATCTCCGTATCAGTTTTAGAAATTTAAGAAAATCTAAAGAGAATTTAAGGTTTTCAAAATTATCCGGAGCAATTGGTAACTATGGAGGAGTAACACCAGCTATTGAAACAAAAGCGTTGAAGTTTCTAGGTTTTAAACCTCAATACGGGGCAACCCAGATTATGCCGCGAGAATTGTATGCCCCAATTGCCCAAGGCCTTTCCCAGATTGTAGCTACTATCAATAAAATTGCTTTGACGATTCGTTTAGGGGCAAGAAGCGGACGGCCAATTTACCAGGAGCCGTTTGCTAAAAAACAGACTGGTTCTTCGGCTATGCCTCATAAAAAGAATACGATATCAACCGAACAGATGGAAGGAATGTATAGGATGGCTAAAGCATACGCGATGGCGATAATGGAAAATATTCAAACCTGGGAGGAAAGAGCAATTGAACAAAGCTGCGTAGAAAGAGTTTGCTGGCCCGATCTTTTTCATGTTACGATTCGAGTTCTTAAAGTTATGAAAAGAGTTCTGGGAGGGTTAGTCGTCTATCCTAATAATATGCTGCAGGAGATATATGAATCTCGTGGGTGTTATGCATCTAGTCATGCAAAAGAAATCCTGAAACAATTGGGCTTTGATTTTAACGAGGCCTACCGAATAGTTCAACTGGCTGCTTTCAATGTCTTTGAATCTGCAAGAGAAGAGAGATTTCCAAAGTCTTTTGATGACGCAGATAAATTAATTACGATGGATCTAAATGTTTTCTATAAAAAATTAGTATCAATCAAGGAGATTATTTCTGAAGGAAATTCGAAGGTTTCTTTACAGCTTAGCGCCACAAAAGAAGAGGTTCAAAATTGGAACAATAAATTACGGGAAGTTTTTCAACACTCAGAAAATCTTGAACTTTGGAGTAAGATTTTTCTCCCGTCCTATCTATTGAGAAACGAAGACACTCTTTACCGGAGAATATTAAGAATAACTTAAAGCTTTTTTATCGGCACTTTATTTTTTTAAAATAGTGCCACTTTTTTTTAAATTCTGAAGCCAAAAACAATTCGTTTTTGAAAAAATTGGTGCCGAAGATGGGATTCGAACCCATAAGCCCTTGCGGGCAGTAGATTTTGAATCTACCGTGTATACCAACTCCACCACTTCGGCCAAGGTCAATTTAAAGTATCAATTTTTAATATAAGCGTCAATCTACTTTTCTTGAACATACTTACACTCCTTATTTGAGCACTTGATCTGTTTTCTTTTAGTTTCAACTAAAGCAGATTTACATTCAGGACATTCTTGCACGGTTTTATTGCCCAAGAGCCCTTTTTTTGTAAAAGGCATATCCCAGGTAGCAAAATCACATTCAGGCCAATTTGAACAGCCATAAAAGATTTTTTTTGTTTTTGTTCTTTTTTCTACCACCTCCCCTTTTTTACATTTAGGACACTTTATATTTAATTCATTCTTCTTAAGCGTTTTTGTATATTTGCATTTTGGGAAATTGGTACAAGCATAGAATTTTCCGTATCTTCCCAGTTTTATAACAACAGGGCTACCGCATTGTGGGCATTTTTGCCTTGTTTTTTCATAAGTTAGCTTTTTATGAGGAATTTCTTTTTCTTTTGCAATTAAAGTTTTTTCAAAATCTTCATAGAATTCCTTAATTACTGGAACCCATTCTTTTTCACCTTTTGCTATTTCGTCTAAGTCTTCTTCCATTTTTTTTGTAAAGCTAATGTCAACAATTTTTGGAAAATGATTTACCAGCAGGTCATTGACCCTAATTCCAATTTCGGTTGGCTTGAAGCGTCTTTGTTCGTCTTTTTCAATATAGTTTCTTGATTGAATTGTAGAGATTATTGGAGCATACGTTGAAGGTCTTCCAATTCCATTTTCCTCTAAAATTTTAATTAAACTGGCTTCTGTGAATCTTGGTGGTGGTTGAGTAAAGTGTTGTAAAGAAAGCAATTTTTTTAAATTTAATAATTCTTCAACAGTGAGAGCTGGAAGGATAGTTTCTTCAAATTTTAAAGGATAAACTTTTAAGAAACCGTCAAACTTTAAGGTTTGTCCGCTGGCTCTAAATAAATAATTTTTGGCATCAATGTTAATTTTTAATGAATTAAATAAAGCTGAGCTCATCTGAGAGGCAATAAATCTTGTCCATATCAATTCGTAAATCTTTAAAGCATTCTTATTTAATTTTTTTTGTAATTGCTCCGGGCTTCTTTCTGGATAGGTTGGTCTTATTGCTTCGTGAGCCTCTTGAACTCTTCCTTTTGCTTTATATCTTCTAGAAAATCCTGGCCAGTAATTCTTTCCATAATTATCAATAATAAATTCTTTAGCTTGAGACAAGGATTGCTGGGAAAGGTTTAAGGAATCTGTTCTGTGATAGGTGATAAGACCACTTTCATATATTTTTTGAGCTAAAAACATTGTTCGTTTTGCTGAATAACGGAATTTTCTCCAAGATGTTTGCTGAAGAGTTGAAGTTGTAAAAGGAGGAAGGGGATTCCTCTTTTTTTCTTTTCTTTCTATATTAGCAACTTTGTACTCAGCTTTCTTTAAATCTTTTAGAATTTCATTTGCTTGTTTTTTGTTTTCAATTCCTAATTTTGGAATTGTTTTATTGTCTTTTTTAACGAGCAAAGCTTTAAATTCTTTTTCGTCTTTTTCAAAAAGAGCTTCAATGCTCCAGTATTCCTGGGGTTTGAAATCTTCAATCTCTTTTTCCCTTTCAGCAACTAACCTAACAGCCACTGACTGAACTCTTCCAGCAGATAATCTTCTGGTTATTTTTTTCCATAAAAGAGGTGACAATTTATAGCCAACTAATCTGTCTAAAATTCTTCTTGCTTGCTGGGAATCAACTAGCTTCATGTCAGTTTTCCTTGGATGCTTTAATGCTTCTTCAATTGCTGATTTTGTAATTTCATGAAAAATAATACGTTCTGGGTCTTTAAGTTTTAGAACCTGGCTTAAGTGCCAGGCAATTGCTTCTCCTTCTCTGTCGGGATCCATTGCTAAGTAGACTTTCTCTGCTTTTTTTGTTTCTTTTTGTAAATCTTTTATTGTATCCTCTCTTTTTTCAATGGTTTCATATTCAGGTTTAAAATTATGTTCAATGTCAATGCCAAGTTTTTTTTGCGGCAAATCTCTAATATGTCCTATTGTTGCTAAGATTTTGAAATCTTTGCCTAAAAACTTTTTTAAAGTCTTGCACTTTGTTGGACTTTCAACGACTATTAATTTCATAAACTTTAATTTCGTATATAATTATTACACTATAACAGTAATTTCAAAATTTTTAAAAAACATTTGATTTTTAAGTTTAAATGTTCTATATTTAAATATCAAAAAACATAGTATCTAATTTAAATTTTAAAAAGGAGAGAAAGATTAATGGAAGAAAGACAAGAGGACATACAGGGAGATGGAGTCTGTTGCGAAGATTTCTGGGAGCTTTTGATAGGGAATTGGGATGACTTAATAGACAATACGATAGATAATGTGATGGGAGTAGTTTGCATAGGACTGTCTTTGTATGGGATCGTGCGGGATTTTTTCATAAACTAATTAGGGTTTTTTTGCAACCCTTTTTTTTATTCTATTTATACTTTCTGAAATATTTGTCAACATGGGCTTAATTCTATTCTATCCATCTCGATTTTATTTATTATATTCATTCATTGCTTTTTCTAATCCTTGTTTTAATGCAAGTTCAAGCGCTTCAACACAATTTTCAACAGCTTTTTTTATAGTTTCTTTCTCTTGTTTTGTAAATTTTTTAAGAACAAATTTATCTAAGTTTTTAGGCCGACGTTTTGATTTTATTCCAATGCGAAAACGAATAAAATCTTTTGTTTTTAATTCGTTGATTATCGACTGAACTCCTTTGTGTCCTCCAGAACTTCTGTTTTTAGAAATTCTTAATTTTCCCAAGCCAAGGTCAAAATCATCATGGACAACAACAATGTTATTTGTTTTTAGTTTGTAGTTTTTAACTAACAGCTTTACAGATTTACTAGAAGCATTCATAAAAGTTTCAGGTAAAGCCAGGATTATCTTTCCTTTTTTAGAAGTTAAAGCTTTCATTTTTTTCTTTAATTCAAAATCAGGAAAATCAGCTTTTCTTTGAAAGCTTTTAATTATTAATCTGCCAAGATTGTGTCTGGTTAATTCATGTTTTTTTTCTGGATTTCCTAATCCAATAATAATTTTCATATTTATCCATTATTTCTTAAATTTAAAATATACTCAAGAGTTTAAGCTTGCCAAACACGAAAAAACTGGTAAAATAAGCGTATTATGAAAGACTTTCTCTCTTTTCTATTAGAAACTATTAAAATAGTGATTTTAGCGATTATTATAGTGTTTCCTATTCGTTATTTTATTTTTCAACCTTTTTTTGTTCAAGGTATGTCAATGGAGCCTAATTTTTTTAATAGTGACTATTTAATTGTTGACGAGATTACCTATAGGTTTAGAGATCCTAAAAGAGGAGAGGTGATTGTTTTTAAATATCCTCAGAGTCCTACTCAACGCTACATTAAAAGAATAATTGGACTTCCAGGGGAAACAGTAATTATTAAGAATGGTCAGATAACTATTATTAATGGAAATGAAAAGTTTGTTTTAGATGAATCAAGATATTTATCTGATAGTTATACGTCTGGAGAAATAAAAACTTCATTGTCAGAGAATGAATATTTTGTATTAGGAGATAACAGGGCTTTTTCTTCTGATTCAAGGCGCTGGGGATCTCTTTCGAAAGAATTTATTGTTGGCAAAGTCTATTTAAGAGCCTGGCCATTTACAGCCTTAGCTAAAATAGAATCTCCAGCTTACTAAAATTTAACTAATTTATGAGATTAAAATTTCAATCACCAACAGGAATGCATGATGTCCTAGAAGATGATTATAGATATTATGAAAAAATTAATGATGTTGTTAAAAATATTGCAGATTTTTATAGCTTCAAAAGAATAGAAACCCCTATACTAGAACAGCGGGAGGTTTTTTCTAAAGGCATAGGTCTTTCAACAGACATAGTTAAAAAAGAAATATTTACTTTAAGAACAAAAGGTGGGAATTACCTGGCTTTAAGACCAGAAGGAACCACTCCGATTGTTAGGGCCTATATAGAACATGGCATGAAAAATCTACCTAAACCTGTTAAGCTTTGGTATTCTGGACCTTATTTTCGTCACGAAAAACCCCAGGCTGGAAGGTTTCGTCAGTTCTGGCAGTTTGGTTTAGAGGTTCTAGGTGAAGAGAGTCCAGCTATTGATGCTGAAGTTGTACAGATTGCATATAGTATTTTTAAAGACCTTAAAATTAAAAATATAGGTATTGAGGTAAATAGTATTGGTGCCAGCTGTTGCAGGCCTTATTATAAAAAGCTTTTGATAAGCTATTTTAGATTAAGAGCTGGCAATTTGTGTTTTAATTGTAAAAAAAAGGTCAAAGAAAACCCTTTAAGAATATTGGATTGTAAACAGGAAAAATGCCAGAAAATATCTTTAGAAGCGCCTCAGACAATTGATCATCTTTGTTCTGATTGCCGAAAACATTTTAAAGAATTTCTTGAGTTTTTAGACGAGCTTGAACTGCCCTATAATTTAAACCCTCATTTGGTTAGAGGTTTAGATTATTATACTCGCACAGTTTTTGAATTTTTTGTTCAAGAAAAAAAGAAAGATTCTTCAGAATTAACCACTATTGCTTTAGCTGGTGGAGGCAGGTATGATGGTTTAGTAAAACTTTTAGGAGGTAAACCAACGCCAGCTGTAGGAATAGCGGGGGGGATTGATAGAATAATACTTTTAATGAAAGAAAGATCTTTAAAGCTTACTCAAAAACCAAAGCCAAAAATATTCTTAGCTCAGCTTGGCAATTTGGCAAAAAGGAAGACTTTAAAATTAGCAGAAGAGTTCAGGAAGGCAAAGATACCATTTTACTCTTCTTTAGGGCGTGATTCTTTAAGCGTTCAACTTAGTATTGCAGACAATATTGGTGTTCAATACAGTTTAATATTTGGCCAAAAGGAGGCTTTAGCAAATTCAATTATTATAAGAGAAATGAAAACAGGAAAACAACAGGAAGTAGATTTAGCTAAAGTAGTGAACGAGATTAAGAAAAAGATTAAAAGATAATTTATTACTTTTTATGGATTGTATATTTTGCAAAATTATAAATAAAGAAATGAATTCAGAAGTAGTTTACAAAGACGAAACATTTATTGCCTTTAAGGATATAAGCCCCAGAGCTCCAATCCATGTTTTAATTATTCCCAAAAAACACATTGCTTCAGTAAACGATTTAAAAGAAACTGACAAAGAATTGATTGGAGGTTTGATCTTAACTGCAAGAAAGGTTGCAGAAAAACTTGGAATTAAAGATCAAGGATATAAATTAACATTTAATATTGGAAGAAGTGCAGGACAAATAATAGACCATATCCACCTTCATGTTTTGGGTGGATGGCAAACTGAAGAAAAAATGCATGAACAAAAAACACCATAAATACTGAATAATTAAATCAAAATTATGGCTTTAGAAGTAACAAAAAGAGAAAGAGAAACATCACAAAGCTTGGTAAGACGCTTTAGCAGAAGAGTTAAAAAAAGCGGTCTTTTGATTAGAGCAAGAAAGAAAAAGTATAAGCAAAGGAAAAAATCCCGCCAGCTCAAAAATAGAGCAGCTTTAAGAAGAGAAGAAAAGAAGAAGGAGTATCAAAAAATGAAAAAGCTGGGCTTAAAAAGATAATTAGCAAAAATTATTATTTATTTTTAATCAGTATGTTTAAGGATAAACTTGAAACAGATTTCAAAAATGCTTTAAAACAAAAAAAAGAAATTAAAGTTTCAGTTTTAAGATTATTGAAAACCGATATTTTTAATAAAGAAAAGGAAAAAAGATATCAATTGAGCAAAGAAAGTCCGGACTTTACCAATAAGGAACTAGAAGAAAAAAGTACCTTAACTGACGAGGAAATTTTGGACGTTATCCTGTCAAAAGCAAAAAAATCAGAAGAAGCGATTGCTGACTTTAGAAAAGGCAAGAGAGATGACTTGGTAAAAAAAGAAGAACAAGAACTTGAAGTTTTAAAAACATATATGCCCCAGCAACTCGAAGAAAAAGAAATTAAAGAATTAGCAAAAGAGGTTATCAAAGAAACAAAAGCAGAAAGCATTAAGGATATGGGAAAAGTGATGTCAGGACTTATGTCAAAAGTTAAAGGTAAAGCAAGCGGAACTTTAATTTCAAAAATTGTTAAAGATTTGCTTTCCTGATTATGATTGAGATTAATAATCTGACAGATTTTGTTCTTGATAAAAAATTTTTAAAAAAAGTTAGCCAAGCTGTTTTAAAAAGTGAAAACAAAGAAAAACATATTGTTTCAGTAGCTTTTATAAAAGAAAAAGAAATGAGGGGTTTAAACAAAAAGTATTTAAACAAAAACAAACCAACAGATGTTTTATCTTTTTCTGAAACCAAAGATTTTATGGGGAAAATAAAAGAATTTGAAAATATCTTAGGTGAGGTGGTTATCTGCCCCAAATTTATCCAAAAAAATGCTAAAAAATTAGGCTTTTCATTTAAAAAAGAATTATCCAGGGTACTTATTCATGGGATTTTACACCTTTTAGGTTATGGCCACGAGAAGTCGAAACAAAAAGCAAAAGAAATGAAAGGTAAGGAAAATTATTATTTATCTCCATACTTTTAATAATCAAATGCCAAGAGAAAAAATAATAACTGGTTTGGATATAGGGTCTTCAAGCGTAAGGGTTTTAATTGCTAAAAAGAACGCAAAGAAAAATATAATAAAGGCAGTTTTAACAACTAAGGAAAAGTCAGACGGTATTAGAAAAGGAACGGTAGTTAGCGTAGAAAAAATATCAGGTGTGTTAAGAAATGTTTTTTCAAAAGCTTCTCAAGAATTAGGCAAGCCAATTAATTCGGTTTACGTCAACTTAAGCGGAAGCCACATTTTTTCTTCCTGTTCTCGCGGATTAGTTTCTGTTTCCAGGGCTGATAGAAAAATTTCTGAAGAAGACATTCAAAGAGTATTGCAGGCAGCTCGGGCAATTAATCTTCCCTCAAACAAGGAAATTTTTGATATTTTACCAAAAGAATTTATTATTGATGGAGAAAGAGGGATAAGAGAACCCATTGGTCTTGAAGGAGTGAGACTAGAGACAGAAGTCCTGGCTTTAGGAGGATTTTCTCCATATCTTAAAAATACAAGACAGGCAATTTTAAACTCTGATTTAGAAATACTTGATTTAGTGCCTTCTATTCTGGCAGCAGCCCGGTCATCATTAACCGAAAAACAGAAAGAGCTTGGTGTTGCTTTGGTTGATATTGGAGCTGGTATTACCAATTTAGCTGTTTTTGAAGAAGGGAGTTTAATTCATTTGGCAGTAATACCCATAGGTTCAGACAACATTACTTCAGACATTGCTGTTGGGTTGTATACTGACATTAACAGCGCAGAAAGAATTAAAATTAAGTATGGCTCTTGTGTTTTCAGTGGCAGAGATATTAAAAAGAAAGTTGCAATAGAAGAAGAAGAGCCTTTAATTTTTTCACAAAAATTCTTAACAAAAATTATTGCAATCAGGGTTTCAGAAATTTTTGAACAAGTTAATGAAGAACTTAAGAAAATATCAAAAGAAAAACGGCTTCCAGCCGGAGTGATTTTAATTGGAGGCGGAGCAAAATTGCCAAAAATTGTTAAGTTGGCAAAAAAGAAATTCTGTCTCCCCTGTTTTTTAGGCAAGCCGCAAGGCGTAATAGGTATTGAAAGAGATATAAGCTGGGCAACTGCTTGTGGTTTAGCTCTTTTGGGTGCTGATTTGGAAGAAAAAGAACAAGGTTTTGGCTTTAGGAAAAAGATTGGTTCTAAAATTAAAAAAATATTTAGAATTTTTATTCCATGAAAAAGATGATTAAAAAATTAACAACAAATATTAAAGTAGTAGGAGTTGGTGGTTCAGGCGGTAATGCCATATCAAGAATGAAAAAATCAAGAATTAAAGGAGTTGAATTAATTGCAATGAATACTGATTATCAGGACTTAAAAAAGATTCAGGCTGATGTGAAATTAAGAATAGGAGAAAAAATAACCAATGGTTTGGGAGCAGGCATGAAACCTCATATCGGTGAATTAGCGGCAAAAGAAAGTAAAGATAAAATTTATGAATCATTAAAAGGCGCTGACATGATTTTTATTACAGGAGGACTGGGAGGTGGAACTGGTAGTGGTGCTAGTCCTATTGTTGCTCAAATTGCTAAAAAAACAGGCGCTTTAACAATAGCAATTACCACTTTACCTTTTTCCTTTGAGGGAGTTTACAGAAGGAAAATCGCGGAAAATAGCAGAAAGCTATTACAACAAAAAGTTGATGCGCTTTTAGTAATTAAAAACGACAAATTACTTCATTATTTAGATCCCACAACTTCGCTTCTTAATGCTTTCTGGCTTTGTGATGATGTTTTAAGACAAGCGGTTAAAGGAATTTCTGATTTGATTATGCTGCCAGGAATTGTGAATATTGATTTCGCTGATGTAAAATCAATTCTTAAAGGGTCTGGGAGCGTTCTCTTTGGTACGGGAACAGCCAAAGGTGAAAAAAGAGCATTAGAGGCAACAGCCCTTGCTTTAGACTCTCCACTTTTAGATATCAGGCCAAAAGGCGCAAAAGGAGTTTTATTTAATGTTTCTGGTGGAGAAGATATATCTTTATTTGAAATTGAGGAAATTGGCAAGCTGATTACAAAAGAAATCAATCCAAAAGCGAAAGTTGTTTTTGGTGCTGTTCAAGATGAACAGCTAGGAAAGGGAGAAATAAAAGTAACAGTTATTGTTACAGGGTTTTAGTTTTTTAAACCCTGTGGATAAGTTAAAATTTTGACTGAATCGGACGAATATTTGACCGGTTTTTTTTGTTGAAGTAAAATGTAATTATTATGGCTAAACAAGTTGTTAAAAGTAAAATTACTAAGGTTCAGAAAAGAGATGGGACAATAGCTGATTTTAATAATTTAAAAATTTCCAATGCAATTTTTAAAGCTATTACTGCTACTGGTCAGGGAGATGGTATCAAATCAAAGAAATTAACCCAAGAAGTAATTAGAATATTAGACAGGCGTTTTAAAAAAGATGAAATTCCTCATGTTGAACAGATTCAGGACATTGTCGAAGAGGTTTTGATTTTAGAAGACTTGGTTGAAACTGCTAAAGCTTACATTCTTTACAGAGAACAGCGCAGAAGAATAAGAGAGGCAGTGAAAGTTAGCGAAGAGGCAGTGGATAGAGTTGATAAATATTTAGAAAAACTTGACTGGGAAGTTCAGGAGAATGCTAACATGGCTTTTTCTCTGCAGGGGCTGAATCGCTACGGCGTTTCATATATCATTAAAAGATATTGGCTTAATAAAGTTTATCCCAAAGAAGTGAGAGATGCTCATCAGTCTGGGGATTTTCACATTCATAATCTAGATACTTTAGGTACTTATTGCTCTGGCTGGGATTTATATGACCTTTTGATCAGGGGCTTTGGTGGAGTAATAGGCAAAGTAGAATCAAGACCAGCAAAGCACTTAAGAGTTGCCCTAGGCCAGATGGTAAACTTTTTATACACACTTCAAGGTGAAGTAGCGGGAGCTATTGCTTTTTCTAATTTCGACACCTTACTTGCTCCGTTTATCCGTTACGATAATTTAAATTACAAGCAGGTTAAACAAGCATTTCAGGAATTTCTTTACAACATGGCTGTTCCTACAAGGGTAGGATTTCAGTGTCCTTTTACCAATATTACTCTTGATTTAAAACCATCACCTTCTTTTGCCAATCAGCCTGTTATTATTGGTGGCAAGCCCCAGAAAGAAACTTACGCTGAATTCGAAGAAGAAATGAAGGTTCTTATCAAAGCATTTTACGAGGTAATACTTGAAGGAGATAAAACCGGGAAACCATTTCATTTTCCTATTCCAACAATTAATATCACAAAAGATTTTCCTTGGGATGATCCTGCATATGATTTAGTTTTTAAAGCATCAGGAAAATATGGAACTAATTATTTTGCTAATTATATTAATTCTGAAATGAATCCAGAGGATGTTCGTTCAATGTGCTGCAGGCTTCGTCTCGACTTAAAAGAACTTCACAATCGTGGCGGAGGCGGTCTGTTTGGCGCTGGAGCGCTCACAGGAAGTATTGGAGTGGTGACTATTGATCTCCCCAGAATTGGCTATTTATCAAAAACCAAAAAAGATTTTTTCAAACGGTTGGAAGGAATAATGGATTTGGCAAAAGAAAGTTTGGAAATTAAAAGAAAACTTTTGGAAAACTATATTACAAAAGGCCTTTATCCTTATTCAAAGCACTATTTAGAAGGTATTAAAAAAATGAGAGATGCTTATTATGGTAATCATTTTGCAACTATTGGGCTGGTTGGAATGAACGAGGCTTTGCTTAATTTTATTGGTGCAGATGTTGCTTCACGAAAAGGAAGAAAATTTTCATTAGAAATAATGGATTTTATGAGGAAAAAACTAGTTCAGTACCAAAGCGAAACCAATAATATTTATAATCTAGAGGCTACACCAGCTGAATCTACCGCTTTCCGTTTAGCTTTAAAAGATAAAAAGCAATATCCTGACATTATTACTGCCGGAACAGAAAAAACGCCTTACTATACTAATTCAAGCCAACTGCCGGTTAATTATACTACTGACGCTTTTGAAGCTTTAAAGCTTCAGGATGAAATTCAGTGTAAATATAGTGGCGGCACTGTTTTACACTTGTTTTTAGGTGAAAACATCACTGATGTTTCTACTGTTAAAGTATTGATTAAAAAAGTGTTTGAGAACTTTCACTTGCCATATATCACCCTAACTCCTACTTTTTCAATTTGTCCTGCCCACGGTTATTTATCAGGTGAGCATTTTGAATGTCCAAAATGCATCATTAAGCAGCCGTGTGAGGTTTATTCCAGGATAGTTGGCTATATCCGTCCTGTGTCACAATGGAATGAAGGCAAAAAGCGTGAGTGGAAAGAGAGGAAAGAATTTAAATTAAAAAAGCAATCATTAACTGACGCTTAATTTATGAAGATTGGAGGTCTTCAAAAGTTGACTCTTATTGATTACCCCGGACGTTTAGCAGCCACGGTTTTTTTAATTGGCTGTAATTTTCGTTGTGCTTTTTGTTATTCATCAGAACTTGTTCTGCCTGAAAAAATTAAGCTTCAGCCAGTTATTTCAAATAAAGACTTTTTTTCTTTTTTAAAATTAAGGAAAGGATTGCTGGAGGGAGTAGTGGTCTGTGGAGGAGAGCCGACTATCAATAATAATTTACCAGTCTTTATTAAAAAAATTAAAAAAATGGGATTATTGGTAAAACTTGATACAAATGGTTCAAACCCTAAGATGCTAAAAGTTTTAATTGATAAAAAACTCATTGATTACGTAGCAATGGATATTAAGGCTCCAAAGGAAAAATATCTTCAAATTATTAATGCCCAAGGCGTTTTTACAGGTAGTGTTTTAAAAAATATTGAAAAAAGCATTGATATTTTAAAAAAATCCAGAATTGATTATGAATTCAGAACAACTATAGTGCCAGGCCTTCATGGAAAAAAAGACATCTTGAAAATTGCTCATTGGATAAAGCCAGCCAAAAGATACTATTTACAGAATTTCAAAGGAGAAAAAACAATAAATCCAGAATTTGAAAACTTAAGACCTTATTCCAGAGAATATCTCTTGGAAATCCAAAAAGCTATTTCTCCTTTTTTTGATGTTTGCGAGGTGAGATAGAAAAAAGATATGACAAAATCTAAAATCTTTTTATATCTCTGCCTTTCTTTTATTGCAGGTATTTCTTTTGATTTAATTTTTCAAATCTCTCAGTTATTTATACTGGGATTTTTAATTTTTACTTTAATTCCAATTTCAGTTTTTTGGAAATACAAAAGAATAGCAGTTTTTAGTTTTTGCTTATTGTTTTTTATTTTAGGAATGTGGCGTTATTACTTGTTTCAGTTAAAAATTGAAAATAATGATTTTGAAAATTATATAAATCAAGATGTTGTTTTTGAAAGCATTGTTGTTAATCAACCTGTTCTAAAAGAGAAAAGTCAGCAGTTTGAAGTTCAACCAGATAATTTCGATGGAAAGATTATAATAACAACCTCAAAATATCCTGAATATGAATATGGAGACAAAGTAAAGATTGCTGGAAAACTAGAGGACCCGCCAATCTTCGAAGATTTTAGTTATAAGGATTATCTGACAAGAAAAGGAGTCTATGCTTTAATATTTTTTCCAGAAATAGAATTATTAGAAAAAGATTTTGGAAATGGAATAGTGAAAACCCTTTTTTCAATTAAAAATAGTTTAAAACAAAGCTTAAATAGGATAATCCCTTTGCCTCAATCAGCCCTTTTAGAAGGGTTATTATTTGGTGACGAAGATAGTTTCTCAGAAGAATGGAAAAATAAATTTAATTTAACTGGTACTCGTCACATTACTGCTGTTTCTGGAATGAATATTACAATTATTTCTGTATTAGTTTTAAACTTTCTTTTAGCATTAGGCTTTTGGAGACATCAGGCATTTTACTTATCAATCATTATAATTATCTCCTATATTCTAATGATTGGCGCCCGAGCTTCAGGAATAAGAGCTGGTATAATGGGCATTATACTTTTAACAGCCCAGCACTTTGGAAGAGCTGGCAGTGCTTCGGGAGCAATAATTTCTTCAGCGGTCTTAATGTTATTTTTTAATCCACTGCTGATTACAGATATAGGATTCCAACTTTCTTTTCTAGCAGTAATGGGCTTAGTTTATTTACAGCCCTTTTTTATGAAATTATTAAAAAAAATTCCTCAGAAATTGGAACTTCGCTATAGTTTAGCTTCCACTTTAAGCGCCCAAGCTTTTACTTTTCCTATTTTGATTTATAACTTTGGTCAAATTCCTTTAATAGGACCTATTGTTAATGTTTTAATTGTTCCCTTGCTTCCGATAATCACTATTTTAGGATTTGCAATTTCTCTTTTAGCGATTTTCTCCCAGCCTTTAGCATTGATTTTTTCTTTTCCAATCTGGTTGATCTTAACCTATATTCTAAAAATTATTGATTTTTCTTATAAAATTCCTTATACGAATTTAATTTTTAAAAATGTTTCCTTTGCGTGGGTTTTGACCCTTTATCTTTTTTTAGGCTTTTTAATTTTAAAGATTCAAAAAAGACAAAAATTGAAATTTCTTTTTTAAAACAGACCTTCTCTTTTTTTAAAAAACTTACATAACGCTTTAATTTTTGATAAAATAATTCAATGAATCATTCTGACAAACAAAAAGTCTGGGTTGTTAGTGTTGACATGGGTTATGGTCATCAAAGAACTGCTTATCCTTTAAAACATCTTGCTTTTGAAAATGAAATTATTAATGCCAATAACTATCAAGGCATTCCCAAAAGAGACAGAAATATCTGGCAATCAACAAGAAAACTTTACGAGACCATTTCAAGATTTAAAAGAGTTCCTTTAATTGGGGAGTTTGCTTTTTCTGTTTTTGACAGATTTCAAAGAATCCTTGCCTTTTATCCTAACAGAGATTTATCAGAACCCAATTTCTCTTTAAAAAGAGTCTATTCTTTATTTAAATTGGGATGGGGAAAACATTTAATCGAAAAATTAAAAGAAAAACCCCGTCCAATTATTTCAACTTTTTTTACACCTACTTTTATGGCAGAGTTTTTTAATTATCCCAGTGATATATATTGTGTTGTTTGTGACGCTGATATTGCAAGGCCTTGGGTTGCTTTAAAACCAGGATCAAGCAGGATTAAGTATTTTGCACCAACCAAAAGAGTTGTTGAAAGGTTAAAGCTTTATGGCGCCAAGCCAGAAAACATTTTTTTTACAGGTTATCCTTTGCCTTTGGACAATATTGGTACTAAAGACTTGGAGATTCTAAAACATGATTTGGCATATAGATTATTGAATCTTGATCCTAAAAAAAGATATTTTCATCAGTACCAGATTTTAATTGATAAATATATAGGGGATTTGCCTGAAAAATCAAACCATATTCTTACAGTTATGTTTGCTGTGGGAGGAGCAGGCGCCCAGAGAGAAGTTGGCTATAAGATTCTTAAAAGTTTAAAAAACAAAATCCAGAATGAACAACTTAAACTTATTTTAGTTGCTGGAATAAGGGAGCCTGTTAAGAATTATTTTTTAGATTGTATTGAAAATTTGGGTTTGAAAACAGGTGTTGAAATAATTTTTAACAATAGCATAGACGGTTATTTTAATGATTTTAATTTGGCTTTAAGAAAATCTGATATTTTATGGACAAAACCAAGTGAACTTTCCTTTTATACTGGTTTGGGCTTGCCTATTATTATTGCTCCTTCAATTGGTTCTCAAGAACATTATAATCGTGAGTGGCTTTTAAATCTTGGTTCGGGTATTGTTCAGCAGGACCCGGATTACACTAATGAATGGCTTTTCGACTTACTTGAAAGTGGATGGTTTGCTGAAGCAGCAATGGAAGGGTTTATTGAAGCTGAGAAAAGAGGAGTCTTTAATATTAAGGAAATAATTTCCCAGCCCCCAGACTTTTCCTTATAAAGCTTTATGACAATAAAATATAAAAATATTGTATTTTTTTTATTAATAATTTTGTTTGTTTTAATTGGTTATTTTTTTATTGGTACTCCGCCAAGAGCAGAAAAAATAACTTTTGGCGTAAACTTTTCTCAAAAGCATATTCAGAATTTTGGCCTGGACTGGAAAAAAGCTTATACAGAACTACTTTCTGACTTAAATGTAAAAGATATAAAGCTTATTACGTTCTGGGACTTGCTTGAAAAAAAAGAAAATGAGTTTAGTTTTGAGGATTTAGACTGGCAGATTGAACAGGCAGAAATGAAAAATGCAAATATTGTTTTAGTGATTGGAATGAAAACTGGTTCCTGGCCGGAATGCCACATTCCTGACTGGGTAGAAGGTTTAAGTAAGCAGGAACAGCAGCAAAGAATTTTGAACTTGATTGAAACAATTGTTTTAAGGTATAAACAAAGACCTGCAATCACTATTTGGATGGTGGAAAACGAGCCTCTTTTTCCTTTTGGGGAATGTCCCTGGATTGATAAGAACTTCCTAAGACAGGAAGTTGAGTTTGTTAAATCGCTTGACAGTACAAGGCCAATAATGATTTCAGATAGTGGTGAGTGGTCTTTCTGGATTGAAGCAGCTAAACTGGGAGATATTGTTGGAACAACTATGTATAAAAAAGCCTGGCTAAAAGAAATTAATGCATATATGAGCTATCCTTTTCCACCAGTTTTTTACTGGAGAAAGGCAGAAATTATTAAAAAGCTTTTCAATAAAGATGTAATTTCTGTTGAGCTTCAGGCAGAACCCTGGTGTCCTGATAGGCTTTATGAATGTTCCTTTGAAGAACAGAACAAAACAATGAATCTTGAGCGCTTTAATAAAAATATTGAATTTGCCAAGAGCACAGGATTAGATAAGTTTTATTTATGGGGAGCTGAATGGTGGTTTTGGTTAAAAGAGAAACATGGAAACATTGAAATCTGGGAGCAAGCCAGAAAATTATTTTAAAAATGCTAAGCATTATTATTCCAACTTTAAATGAAGAAGAATATCTTCCTTCACTTCTTACAGAAATCAAGAATCAAGGCTTTAAGGGCTATGAACTAATTGTTGCTGATGCTGATTCAGAAGATGATACAGTTAAAATAGCAAAGAGATTTGGCTGTAAAATAACAAAAGGAGGTCTGCCGCCCAAAGGAAGAAACGAGGGGGCTAAAATTGCTTCTGGGGATTTATTTTTGTTTATAGATGCTGACGCCGTCTCTTTACCAGTTAGGTTTTTAAAGGATCTTGTTGAGAGTTTTAAAAAAAGGAATCTGAGCGTAGCAAGTTTTCCAATTTATCCTCAGGGAAAAATAATTGATAATATCTTTTATTGGCTATATAATTTATGGGCAAAACTAAGCCAGAGTTTTTTACCTCATGCCACTAATGTTATCTTAGTTGAAAAAGAAATCCATCAGGCAATTAAGGGTTTTGATGAAAAAGTAAAATTTGCTGAGGATCATGATTATGTAAAAAGAGCTAAAAAATACGGTAAATTTGGTTTTATTAATATTAGCCCTGTTTTAGTGTCTGCCAGAAGATTTGAAAAAGACGGAAGATTAATAACCTATTTAAGATATATTTTGGCAGGGCTCTGGATGCTTTTTTTCGGCTCAATAAAATCAGATATTTTTCAGTACAGATTTGACTATTCATTGAAAATCAAAAATAAAATAAGTTATAATACGAATACTATGTATAATCTGCCAAAAATAAAATTTCCAACAATTAAACTACCGAAACTCAAATCAGGAAAAGTGAAACTTTTAAAGCCAGTAAAATCAGAATTTATTAAATTCTCTAAAAAACAATCTTTTTCATTTTTGGTTCTGATGATTCTTACATCATCTGTCTTTGGATTTTTAGCAGGCGCAATTTCGGGAAGCTACTTTTACTGGGAAATAAAGGATTTTTTTGGCAGATCGAATATAGAGATTACAAGACCTCAAAAAAATGAAGAGGAACAATCTCTTTATACTTTTCAAGAGCAGGCAATTGTTAATGTGGTGAAAAAGGTTTCCCCGGCAGTAGTAAGCATTATTGTCACAAAAGATTTACCAATATTAGAACAATACTACGTTTCTCCTTTTGAAGAATTTTTCTTTGAACCATTTTTTGATTTTAAAGTTCCTCAATACAGGCAAAAAGGAACTGAGAAAAAAGAAATAGGTGAAGGTACAGGATTTATTGTTTCTGAAGACGGCATGATTGTAACAAATAAACACGTTGTTTTAGACGACGAGGCAGAATATACTGTTGTTGTTTCAACTGGTGAACAGTTTCCAGCAAAAGTATTGGCTAAAGACCCTTTACAAGATATAGCAATATTAAAAATTGATCAGACAAAAATAATGACAAGTGATGGAAAGGTGAGTTTCGAACCTTTTTCTAAAGTGGAACTTGGAGATTCTGATAAAATCCAGATTGGGCAGACTGCAATCGCTATCGGTTATGTTTTGGGAAGATACCAGAACACTGTTTCAGTTGGTATAATTTCTGGACTGGGCAGGACAATTGAAGCATCAAGCGGAGATTTTGTCGAAGTTTTAGAGGACATAATCCAAACTGATACAGCTATTAATAAGGGAAATTCCGGAGGCCCGCTTTTAAATTCAAAAGGAGAAGTTATGGGTATTAATACTGCTATTGATCTTGAGGGCCAGAGCATTGGTTTTGCTATTCCTATAAATAAAGTCAAAAGAGATGTTGAACAAGTTAAAACCATAGGTAGGATTGTTTATCCATTTTTAGGCGTAAGATATGCTTTAATTACTGAAGAAATTAAAGAGAAGAATGATTTATCAGTTGACTACGGCGTTTTGGTTATAAAAGGCCCTCGGGGAGAACCAGCTATATTTCCCGATTCAGTTGCAGACGACGCTGGGATAAAGGAAGGAGACATAATTTTAGAGTTTAATAATGAGAAAATAACAATTGAGAATACTCTAGCAAAAATTATTATGAAATACTCTCCGGAAGACGAGATAACTCTAAAGATTTTAAGCGGAGAAGAGGAAAAAATCATTTCATTGGTTTTAGGAGAAAAAAGCAGCTGATAGTTAATATTTACAGGAGCAAAGAATAATTTTTATTTTCTTTGCTCTTTTTACTTGATTTTTTCGTGTTTTGTTTTATAATAAATTTATATGAACGGAGGACAATTTACTCATAAAAGCCAAGAAGCAATAATGTTTGCCCAGGAATTAGCTAGAAAAAAAGAGCAGCAGCAGATCGATGCTTTGCACTTACTTTATGTTTTACTTAAGCAGTCAGAAAGTATTATTGTAAATATTCTTGAGCGGCTTGGTGTTGACATTGAAGGATTAAAGAAAAAAACAGAATTAAGTTTAGGCAAGATTCCTACAATTATTACCCCTCGGACACTGGGCCAGCTTTATCTTACTCAAGACATGGCAAAGATTTTAGACAAAGCAAAAAAAGAAGCCAGCAGAATGGGAGATGAATTTATTTCTATTGAACATTTATTCTTAGGTCTTTTGGATGCCGATACAAAAGCAAAAGAAATCTTGGATAAAGCCAAGTTTTTAAAGCCAAAAACAGAGGTCGGTTCTTTACAGTTTGGCAAACTAGATTACCAGATATTTTCAACTGAATTAGCCAAGATAAGAGGAGGCCATAGAATTACTGACCCAAAACCTGAAACAAAATATCAGGTAATTGAGAAATATGCTCGTAACCTCACTTCTTTAGCCAGAAAGGGTAAGCTTGATCCAGTGATTGGCAGAGAGAATGAAATAAGAAGATTAATGCAGATACTTTCACGAAGAAGAAAAAACAACCCGGTTCTAATTGGTGAAGCAGGTGTTGGAAAAACAGCTATTGTTGAGGGCTTGGCCCAACGTATTATTACAGGCCAGGTGCCTGAGAGCTTGAAAGATAAAGAGGTGATAGGAATGGACTTAGGAGCTTTAATAGCAGGAACAAGGTATAGAGGTGAATTTGAAGACAGGATTAAAGCATTTATAAAAGAAATTAACAGGGCTGATGGCAAATATTTATTATTCATTGACGAACTTCATACATTGGTTGGAGCAGGAGCTGCTGAAGGTGCAATTGACGCTTCAAATCTTTTAAAGCCAGCCTTGGCTCGTGGAGAACTGCGTGCAATTGGAGCTACAACTATAAAGGAATATCAGAAATACATTGAAAAAGACCAGGCCTTAGAACGAAGGTTTCAGCCAATTTATGTAACAGAGCCTTCAATTGAAGACACGATTTTAATTTTAAGAGGAATAAAAGAAAAATATGAGCTTCATCATGGCGTAAAAATCAAGGATCCTGCTTTACTCGCTTGTGTCCAGCTATCTACTAGATATATTTCTGACAGGTTTTTACCTGACAAAGCAGTTGATTTAATGGATGAAGCAATGAGTGCTTTAAGATTGGATATTGAGTCAGAACCCTTTGAATTAGAGAATTTAAAAAAAGAAATTAATAAATTACAAATTAAACAAGAAGCTCTGAAAAGAGAAAAGGGAATCAAAATTAAGCTTAAAGCAATCTCAAGACAACTTTCAGATTTAACAGAAAGGCAAAGGGCAATTCAAACTAAATGGAAAACAGAAAAGGATTTGATTGCAAAAATTAAAACCATTAAATCAAAAATTGAAAATGCCCGCTTTGAAGCTGAAAAAGGGATTTCTGAAGCTAATTTGCAAAAAGTGGCTGAGTTAAAGTATGGAAAAATCCCAGAGCTTTTAAAAGAACTTAAAAGTGTTGAGAAAAAATTAGTAAGGATTCAAGGGGAAAACCCTCTTTTAAAGGATGAGGCAACAGAAGAAGATATTGTTAAAGTAGTTTCAAGGTGGACAGGAATTCCTTTAACAAGATTGCTTGAAAAAGAAGTTAAAAAGTTAGAGAAAATGGAGAACATTATTAGCAGGCGGGTTATTGGTCAAAAACAGGCCATTCTTGCAATTTCCAATGCTATCAGAAGGGCAAGGGCTGGAATTTCTGAGGAAAATAGGCCATTGGGTTCATTTATGTTTTTAGGGCCTACTGGAGTGGGAAAAACAGAAACTGCCAAAGCTTTAGCTAATTTCTTGTTCAATGATGAAAACGCAATGATCAGATTAGATATGTCAGAATATATGGAAAAACACACTGTTTCCAGAATGATAGGTTCTCCTCCTGGTTATGTTGGTTATGACGAAGGTGGTCAATTAACTGAAAAGATAAGGAGAAGGCCGTATAGTGTAATATTATTAGATGAAATTGAAAAAGCTCATCCAGAAGTGTTTAATATTCTTCTTCAGATTTTAGAAGATGGACGACTTACTGATGCAAAAGGAAGAGTAGCTTCTTTTAAGAATGCAACCTTGATTATGACTTCAAACGTAGGAAGTGATATTATTGCCCGACAAGCTTCATTGGGTTTTATTGACGGAGATGAGGAAAAGAAACAAAAAGAATCTTTAAGGGAAAAAGTGCTTTCAGCCCTAAAACATAATTTCAGGCCAGAGTTCTTAAACAGAATTGATGAAATCATAATTTTTGACTATCTTAACAAGCCAGAGATTAAGAAGATTGTTAATCTTGAACTTGAAAAAGTTGTTCAAAGACTTGGGAAAAAAGATATTGATATTCAAATCACAGAGTCAGTCAAGGAATTTGTTGCTCAAAAAGGTTTTGATCTAAACTTAGGGGCCAGGCCATTAAAAAGAGTAATTCAAAAAAAGATTTTAGACCCATTGTCTTTAAAGATTATTTCTGGAGATTTTGAAAAAGAAAAAAGAGTAGTAATTGATTTTCAAAATGAGAAAATAATATTTTTAAATACAAAAGATTTAATTAAAATAAAGCAAAGAAAAAGACCAAGAGTTTCTGTTTAGTTATATAAAAAAAGGTTTTACAGGTTTTAGCAATATTTGTTATTGGTATTTTAGGAGGGTACATAAAGGGAAGGATTGATTTTTTCTTGAAATTTTGTAATCTGAATTAGATATTAAAAATTGAAAAAGGAAGGAGAAAAATGAGCAAGATAGGCGTTATTGATTCAACTGGTAAAGAATTCAAGTTAGATTTATGGATTGTGAGCATAAATCCTTCAGACTATGTCTTAATGTATCATATTGGCTTAATGAATAGTTTGGATTTATTTTTTTATCAAAAAGAAGAAAGTTCATTCCACATTACCTTAAAAAAAGGTTTTTACAAAAAGGTTAAGTTAGGGCAAGACTTAATTTCCAGCGTTGAATATGTTGAAGAATTTAGTCATGAGGAGTTAGAAGAAATTATTAAGCTTTTGGAAAAATCTAGTTCAAGAAAGGGGATTCCAGGAATAAATGCTCCTGTTGGTTTCTTTATATTTGAATTTCAAACCACACTCATGGAGAATTATAGAAAAGAAGAGCCGAGAACAGAAACAGTGATTTATAAGGCAAATTCTTGGCTTGATACTATAAATGAATTTAAGAAAGGTTTGAAAGAAATGGAAAATCTAAAAGAAATAAGAATAAACCTCTTCAGAAATTTCAAGATTTTTTTCAGAGAAAGATGGCGAATCATAAGAATCAAAGAGGGTATTAAGGAAAATTGGTTTTCTCTCAAGTCTGTTCTTGAAAGCCCTTTTTACTTAGTGGGATGAATTAATAATTAATTCGTGACAGTGCCAAATTATAGCACTGTTTTTTTATTGAATAAAAATTGACAGATTTATAAAAGAATCTAATATAAAGTCATAGAACAATTGGGTTTGTTTCAAAAATAAATGAAATAAAGTAAAGAAAAAGACCAAGAACTTCTATTTAGTTATATGAAAAAAAAGGTTTTACAGGTTTTAGCAATATTTGTTGTTGGTATTTTAGGAGGGCTTTTTGCTAATCAGTTTATTTGGCCATATTTTATTGAAAGGCCTGTTTATGTTACTGAAAGGAAAGAGATTATTATTGAGGAGAATACTGCCCTTAAAAACGCTGTTGAAAAAGTTGAAAAAACAGTTGTTGGTATTAAAACAACCAGCAAAGAAAAAATACTTAATGGTTCAGCAATGATTCTAACCTCAGATGGTTTGATAGTAACTTTGGCTGAGTTGGTTCCTCAGGGTTCTGAATTCTTGTTTTTTGTTG
>Ga0209976_10000434_pt1 | contig 28217 bp, 26 predicted proteins | sample SumtaG_FD_182806 | JGI IMG/M metagenome (GOLD analysis project Ga0209976, IMG submission 182806) | Deep subsurface microbial communities from Indian Ocean to uncover new lineages of life (NeLLi) - Sumatra_00157 metaG (SPAdes) (version 2) | ecosystem: Environmental > Aquatic > Marine > Oceanic >...
CCTCTTTTTTATATTCTGCTGCTGTGGGAATAAAAACAGTTTTTAACTTTTTAACTGGTGTAGTAAATTTGTTGGCAATGTCTTTGGCAACAATATGAATTTCTGATGCAAGAAACAGTTTTTTCATACGCATATTCTACTACGCTTCACATATTTAAAGCTAAGAGGTTTTTGATAGAATACCCTTATGTCTTTCGGTTTAAGAAAATGGTTGTTTTTGGGGATTATTTTATTGGCATCGGTATTAAGATTGTGGAAAATTGACAGCTTTCCTCCCCTACTTACCCAAGATGAGGCTAGCATTGGCTATAATGCTTGGAGCATTGCTGAAACTGGCAGAGATGAGTGGGGAAACAAATTTCCTTTGGTATTTGAAGCGTTTGGGGATGCAAAGCAGCCAGTTTATATTTATTTGACAGCTTTGGTGTATAAGTTGTTGGGATGGAATGTTGGGCATGTGAGATTGGTGTCTGCTTTGGCAGGAATAGTGGTGATATTTTTTGTTGAAAAATGGGTTTTCTTGCGAGTAAAAGATAAAGGTTTGAGCTTGATGGCAGCTCTGATAGTAGCTACTTCTCCCTGGGCAATTCAATTAAGCAGGATGGCGTGGGAATCAAATTTAGCTTTGATGTTTTTAGTTGGAGGTTTTTTGTTTTGGGAAAAGATAAGGCAGAAAAAAACCGGGGTGGTGGAGGTGATTGGAGGAGGATTGTTGCTGGCTTTGAGTACTTATACATACGTGGCTTATAGGTTGGTGGTAATTGGTTTTATTTTGTTGTGGTTGGTGTGGAATAGATTAAAAAAGAAAAAAACAGAGAGGTTGAAGCCTCAAATATTACTGGCAGTTGTAGCTTTAATCCTTATAATTCCTGGTTTGATGATGGGAAAAAGTGTGACTAGATTGCAACAAATTGGAATCCTAATGCCCGAAAAAATCGAGGCAATTCAAATTGACTTGGTAAATAATTGCCATTTGGCAAGTGCAAAATACCAAGTTCCTTTAATAACCTATGTATGCAGAGGGATGTGGAATAAATTCACAATTCCCGTTTTATTAATCGGACAAAGTTGGTGGCAGCATTTAAATCCATCATTTTTGTTTTTTAGTGGCGATAGTTTGGTACAAAAAAACCCACTTCAAACAGGATCTTTTTATGCAATATTGCTGCCGTTTTATTTTTTGGGAATTTATTATGCAGTAAAAAAGTGGGGTGATTTTGGAGATATTGTATTAGCTTTAATAGTGTCGGTGTTGCCATCTGTTTTGGTTGGTGAAACTCAGGCGATACGGTTGAGTCCGCATTTGCCGTTTGTGGTGATGATGTTGGTGTTGGGGATCAAAGAAGTTGAAGAAGAATTTAAAGTGAGAAAGATAAATATTCTTAAAATTCTGGCAATATTGCTAGTAGTAATGACAAGTCTGGCTGTACCTAAATATGCAGCTAATGTTTTTGGAGCCAGTCAGGAGTGGTTGAGTTATGGTAGAGATATTGTACAAGTGGCAACCGAGCTATCTGATGATGGATATACTGTTTACATCGATCATGTGATGCCTGAACCACATATGTTTTTGGCGTATTGGAACCAAATTGAACCCGATGAATACCAAATGATGGACAAGGCAGCGACAGTGGATAAGCTTGGATTTAAACGACCAACTAAGCTGGGAGAAAAGTATGTTTTTGTATTGAAACAAAATGAGTATCAAGATTTAGTATGCGATCATTATGAAAATGAAAAAGTTGCTTTTATTACTAATGAGTTGAATTCCCAAGGATTTTTGACGCACAAAACAATAACTAATTTGAACGAAGCGCATGCGATGGCGAAGGTATATAGATTGGATGAGATGCTGGAGGAAGCCGGAGCTAAAGCAAAGTTTTGTAAAGGCTATAATATTGAAAATAATGAATTTTAATATATTTTTTATAAAACGCAAAACAACTGTTGATCGGGAGTTGAAGAGGTTTTTTGCTGATCGTGAGAAAGAGTATAAAAATCTTGATTCCCTACTTTTTGAAATGACAGTAAATGTTAGAAAGCATGTGCTGCGAGGTGGTAAACGGGGTAGGCCGTTTTTATGTTTTTTAGCTTATAAACTTGTAGGAGGGATAGATAATAAAGCAATTACAAGAGCTTCTATTAGTTTGGAGTTGTTGCATCAGTTTTTGTTGACTCATGATGATATTGTTGATCGAGACGAGAAAAGATATGGTGGACCGACTTTGGAGATGGTTTATAAAGACATATTTAAAAGAAAATTTGGGGTTGATGAAAACCATCCAGGCAAAGCGTTGGCAATGATTGCAGGAGATCTGCTGGAACAGTTGGGGTATAAAGCGCTTTATTCTAGTGAATTTGGTGAAAAGATAGTATTGGAAGCAGCCCAAGAAATTAACAAAGTGGCAATTGAGACTGTAGCTGGATGGCAAATTCAGTATTTTCAAAACTTTGAATTAATTAGTGAAGCTAATCAGAAGCAATTTCTAAAAGGAATGGAGCTGGTGAGTGCAAAATATAGTTTTGAGCTACCTTTGATGGTTGGTTTGATTTTGGCAGGAAAGAAACAAGTATATGAAAAGATTTTGACAAAATATGCTTACCACGTGGGTATGGCATATCAGATACAAGATGATATTTTGGGAGTTTTTGGGAAGAGTAAAAAAACAGGCAAGCCGTCTGGTAATGATGTGAGAGAGGGGAAAAAAACATTGTTGATTCTGAAAGCATATAAAAATGCATCTAGTAAAGAAAAAGAATTTATGAAAAAGGTGATAGGAACTGATTTAAACAGTCGTGAATTAAACCAGGTAAGAGAAATCATAAAAACAACTGGCTCGTTTGATGAATCGAAAAAAATGGCTCAAGATCATATAATAAAAGGGAAAAGTGTTTTAGAAAAATTGCCAAGAAAAGCTGATAAACAGGCAATTGAAAAATTTAAACAATTGGCAGATTTTGCAGTTAAACGAAAGTTTTGAAGTTATTCTGAGCCAATAATAACAATGGCGTCGACTGTTTCGTCTTCGTCGAGCTCGGCGGCCGTACTAGCCACTGTATAATCATCTTCTAGATCTGACTTTAAAGAATTAAAGAGAGTAACTGTGTTAGTTTGGATAACTGTTTCTTCATAGTCGTAATCGTCAGCATTGCCAACGCTATCAACAATGTAACCTAAATTTTCCAAGAGTTCTTGGGCTGTGGCAGCGGTACCAGGGATACCGGATCCATTTTGAATAATTAAAGTATAATCTTCTTTTTCTTCATCTGTCAGAGCTTCTGGAGTAGGAGTGGGTGTGGGTGAAGGAGAAGGTGTGGCGGTAGGACTGGGTGAAGGATCTGCTGATATACTTTTAAGTTTTTCAAGAGAATTAGTAGATACAAGAATACCGCCAATGATAGCAATAATAATAACTACGCTACCGCCAATGGTGAAAGGAAGCCATTTTTTGGTTTTTTTAGGAGTAATAGTGTCAGAGTCACTTTGAGAAAGTTGCTCAGGAGGAAGTTTGTGATTTTCCAACACTGCAGTGATAGGATTTGTGCCTGATTTGTCTTGAATCAAGGCCGCGTGTAGGGGTTCTATAGGGTTAATTTTAGTGTTAATTTGAAGTGTTTTAAATTGTGCAGAAACGGCTTTGGGCGTATCGTCGTCTAAGACAATATTTTCTAATTGAAAACCCATTTTTTTGACCCTGTTTTTAAGACTCGCAAATTTTGTGGGAATATCTTTTGGTTTTTTTATTCGTTCTTCTCCAAGAAGTTTGCCCTTATGGCTGGCAATGAGAAGGTCATCGTCTTTTTCAAAAGGAAGGTAAAAAGCTGTGGGAGTATCGGAAGTATTAAGTCGAGCAAGAACACTAGAAAGAGGCTCCAAACTAACAGGGGTAAGCCCTGATTTTTCTAAAAGAGAGTTTAAGGATTCTAGGTGTTTTTTGGTGGCACCAAAAAGTTGTAAGTGGACTTCAGTATCTGTTTCTTTGATTGTTTCCCAAGAATAAATCAACATGTCTTGGTCTTTGATGGTAAGAGAGGTGATGTGAGAGTCAAGATCTTTGATGAGACTTTTCTTTTCGGAGGTAATAGTAACAAGTTCTGATCCAGATTGGGAGGTAGCCAGAATAATATGGGCTGACGCAGAGGTGAAGCGTTTTTTTAAAACTGAGGTAATTTTGGTCAATGGAGCATCAATTTCAAATGCTTTGGAAATTTTTCCGTCACCAGAAGCGGGGGCAACAATAACTTGGTTGTCTAAGACAATAAGTTTGATAACCTTTTTGGCAGGTTCCATAATAATAGCTTAGGGGAAAATTGGTAAGTTATCAAGATTGCTTCGATTTTTTAGTTTAGGGCAATTTTTAAAACCTGATCCATGTGATCAACAAAGTGAATGTCAATGTCTTCTAAGACATTGTTGGGTACTTTTACCAAATTTTTCTTATTATTTTTGGGTAAGATGATTTCTTTTAAGCCAGCGCGGTGGGCGGCGATCAGTTTTTCTTTAACACCACCGATTTCCAAAATTCGTCCACGAAGGGTAATTTCGCCGGTCATGCCAATTTCGCGGTTGGTGGGACGATTAGCTAAGGCAGATACTAAGGATGTGGTCATGGTGATGCCAGCTGAAGGGCCATCTTTGGGTACAGCACCTTCGGGAACATGAATATGAATGTCGGTTTTTTTGTAAAAGTCTTTATTGATTTTTAATTTGTCCCAACGACTTCTGACATAACTGACAGCAGCTTTAGCTGATTCTTTCATCACGTCACCTAGTTGACCGGTGATAATGACCTTGCCTTTACCAGGCATTAGAGCTACTTCGACGAAAAGAACATCGCCGCCTGATTGAGTCCAAGCTAAACCAGTAGCCATGCCAATTTCATCTTGTTTTTCGATGACAGTTTCTGAGAATTTTTCAGGACCTAAGAAATCTTTTAGATTTTTTCTGATAACTGAAATTTTGCCTTTTTTACCTTCAGCAAATTTTTTGGCAATTTTGCGCATGATTTTGGAAAGTTCACGTTCTAAGTTTCTGACACCAGCTTCTCTGGTATAGCGGTGGATAATGTATTTTAAGGTGGTGGGAGAAATGTTGATTTGGGTTTTGGTTAAACCGTTGTTTTTATGAGTTTTGGTTATAAGATGGCGTTTGGCAATTTGGAATTTTTCGTCACTAGTGTAGCCAGAAAAGCGAATTACTTCTAAACGATCTTTTAGGGCAGGAGGAATTGTGTCTAAGACGTTGGCGGTGGTAATAAACATAACTTCGGAAAGATCAAAGGAAACTTCTAAGTAGTGATCGGAAAATTCATGGTTTTGCTCGGGATCTAGAGCTTCTAAAAGAGCAGCGCTTGGGTCGCCGCGAAAATCAGCACCAACTTTGTCGATTTCATCAAGCATGAAAACTGGGTTTTTGGTACCGGCAGATTTGATACCTTGAATAATGCGGCCAGGCATAGCCCCGACATAGGTGCGGCGATGGCCTCTTATTTCGGCCTCATCTCTGATGCCACCTAAAGACATTTTGATAAATTCGCGTCCAAGAGCTTTGGCAATAGAGCGACCTATGCTGGTTTTACCAACACCAGGAGCGCCAACAAAACAAAGAATAGTGGATGATTTTTGATCAGAATCTTTGGTTTTTTGTTTTTGCTTTAAGCGCATGACAGCTAAGTATTCTGTGATGCGCTCTTTGACTTCTTCCAAAGCGTAGTGATCTTTATCTAGCACTTTTTGAGCAATTTTTAGGGAAACTGTGCCTTTGCTTCTTTTCTGCCAAGGCATTTCTACCATGGTTTCCAGCCAAGCTCTAATATATCCAGTCTCTGGGTTATTGGGATTCATGTCAGTGAGTCGTTTTAATTCTTTGAGAGCCTTTTTTTGAATTTTTTTGGACATGTTGGCTTTGACGATTTTATGTTTTAGTTCTCTGATTTCAGGATCTTCGCTGCTAGAGTCCCCCAGTTCTTTTTGAATTGTACGCATTCGCTCTCGCAAGACTGCTTCGCGCATGGATTTGTCAAATTTCTTTTGAGTTTTTGAGGCAATGTTACGTTCAATTTCTAAAACTTTGATTTCATGAGCTAGGAAATTGATGACTTCTTTAAGACGGAGTTTGATCTCAACCGTTTCTAAGATTTTTTGTTTGTCAGAAGTTCTTATTTCCAAAACATTGGCAATTTGATCAGCTAATTCGCCGGCATCAACGCCGGACATTAATTTCATAAAGTTTAAAAATTCGACTGATTTACCAAAACTCACAGCTTTCTTAAATTCTCTAGTTAAGTGCTTACTCAATGCTTCCGTTTCTTCAGACTTTTCTTCAATTTCAGGAATTTCGATGATAACTGCTTTCATGAAAGGATCCATGACTTTGATTGATTTGATTCTGACTCGTTTTTGGCCACGAATAAGAGCGTTTAAATCTTCGTTAGTTTTGAGAGTGCGCTCGATAGTGGCTAAAGTGCCAACAGTATAGAGATCTTTTTGAGTGGGATTTAGGATACTAGAGTCTTTTTGAGTGACAAAAATGATTTTGCGGGTAGTTTTGTACGCATGATTAACAGCATTGACAGAGCGAGGACGACCAAAAGTAAGAACAGCCTCTGTATGAGGAAAAACAACACCGTCACGAATGGCGACAATAGGCAAGGCTTCATTTTTGGATTTAGTTGGGCGATTGGGAAGTAGGATAGCCATGAGTAAAAAATTCCTGCCTGCCGGCAGGCAGGTCAATTACCAAATCTCAAATTTTATATTAGGTTTAGCAGTATATATTAGCGAGTGCTAATTGTCAATCTAGGGTTGATTTACTCTAATTATTCCCAAGGAGCGGTGCCGTGAATCACAACTCTAGTGCCAGGGTTATTTTTGTTGGGATATTGAGAATATTGGCTAGGAGAAATGACTGGATCGGCCCAGTAAAAAAGTTTTTCTGAGTCAGGAATAGAAAGATTGATGCAACCATGACTCATGGGTCGACCAAAATTATTGTGCCAATAGGTACCATGAAAGCCATAGCCTTTATAAAAATACATGACGTAGGGTACGTTTGGAAGATAGTAGTAGGTACCAATTTCTTTTCTGCCGCCTTCCATTTTGGTGTATTTTACTTTTATCCAAATGCGAAACTCACCTGTGGGAGTGCGAGCCCATTTACCAGTAGAAACAGGAAATTCATAGATGAGTTTATCCCCTTCCCAGGCACGGGTTTTTTGGTTGGCAAGATCAACTTCGATCCATTTAGAACCTGATTCAATACCAAGAACGTTTTTGTCATAAAAGGCTTTATTGGCAATATTGGCTGGGGGGTTTATTAGTTCTTGTTCGGGAGGCTGAAAGGGCAAGTTTTGAAAAAAAGCTGTGGTTTCTCCAGTTTGAAAAAAGCCTGATTTTAGGGATGATTGGGCATTACAACCAATGTCTGTTTGGTTTTTGAGCTTGGATGAGCGGACAGAAGTAAAAACAACAATAAGTGCGGTAAATAGAGCAATAGGAAAAGCAATGAAGAAAATGCCAGTTTTAAGAGAAAATTTGAATTTGATTTTTTTCATTTAAAAACTACCTTCCAAGATGTGGGTCTCTGGGGTGGAGTCAGCAGTTGTTTCCAGAGTGATAACAACTTGAAGGTGATCTGTGTAATCTGTGGGAGAGGTAAAATTTAGAACAAATTGACCATCAGTATCTTTTTCCATTCTTCCGGTGGAAATAAAATGAGAAGGGTTTTGGATAACTAACCAACCCTCATAAAAATTTGATCCTTGAGGCTCATCGAGACTGGCAATGACGTGGTGGACAAAGCCAGTAGAAGAATCAAATTGATTGCGATAAGCAGTACCAAAACCAGTGCCGTCAGTGATGTCTGTAAGAAGAGCATTTTCACCATATTGAGGTTTAACAGCATCCATTTTGGAATTAATTTCTTGAATACTTTGTTGTGACTGTTGGAGAGAAACATCGGCAGCTTGTTCCACATCGGAACGGGCAAGTTGGGCAAAAAGATCCTCAAAACTGCAAGCAGAAAGGGTTAGAGCAATAATTAAAATAAGAATAAATTTTTTCATACTAATTTCTTCTAATAAAATCATACAAAAATTATTGAGTACAGTCTAGGAAGATTTAATATAGCTCTTGGAGTTTTTGAATGTCTTCGAGAGATGGATTTTCGGGAATAGCAAATTCTTGGACGTTGGTGGGAATATCGATAGTAATTTGATTGAAAGAACCATAGGTTATGGTGCTAGTTGAACCATCCGAGACTTGGGTTTCTATGAGACGAATAAGGTAGTCGCTGGTGTCAAAGTAAATGATAGTGGTTATGTCTTCGATGGAAGATTGATAGGCGTGGCAAGTTAAATCACCACAGGGTTTTTCGCCTAAATAGGTCATTGTAGGGCTATCTTCATAAAAGTCTTTTTTTAAATCCTCGGTGTTAAATTGATAGTCTTGAGCTTCATCGGCTTTTTGAACTTCCATCTTATACCAAGTGTCTGAATTCGGGGCTTTGGTATAGCTAGCTTCGGGAGTGAAAATGTTTTCAGTAGTACCTTGATCGGATTCAATATAAGTATGAGTTGTATCTGGAGCTTGGTATTCCATGATAATTTTGCTGGCTTGATCAGCGGAAGTTTGAATTGTAGTACGGTAGCTTTTTATTTGAGAAAAGTTTTCAAAAAATTTGGTGAGTCTAGTATCTCCTCCAGGTTGGGTTAAATCCACTTCTTGTCCAACAGGTGTTTTTTGCCAGGGAAGAGTAAATGGGAAAGAACAAGCAGAAAGAAAAAGTGAGAAAATACCGATGAGAACGATTTTCTTCATAGTTATTAATATAACAAAAAGTTAGAGTTTTATATAGTTGTTGTTAAATGACGAAATATAGGTAGTAATAAAATCCAACAAAGGCTGCAAATCCAAACCATGCTTGTGAATATATCCAACTATTTAGATTGCTCTTAATTAGTTTGAAAGGAATGAGAGAAATCAATGTTGCGATTAACAGAGCATAAAAGGTTATTGTGGGTGTTCTAAATAGCAACGCAACTAAGAAAAATAGCATTAGTCCACTTATCCACATAAGTTTTTTATTAACAGTTTCTCTATGACCTATTTTATGAAAACTATCCGTAAACAGTATGAAAAGAGATGATATCAGATAAAGTTTGGGATTATTTAAACCTGCTGGAATCAATAGTGGTAATACATATATTGGTATGTTTCCTAACCCCTCTAATCTTTCAAGAGCAAAGTTGTTCTTGTTTGTGAGTGTTCGCAAATTTACTACCACGTCCCCCAAAAGTGCAAAGACTGTGATTATCGGAAAATAATAAGCTGCATATGCCACCATGGGTAGCACATAATAAGGAAAAGGTCTTTCTTTTTCGAGCCAATCATCTAAAGGTAAAACCGAATAATGAATAAAGATTACAGATAGAAGATGTGGCCAACCCAAAAATCCAAATTTCGCATAAACAACCAGAATTACAAGGGTTATTCCAAGGTTGACAAAAAAATGTTTTAGATCTTGCTTTAAGTATTTAGAGTTCACTACTGAGTAAAGTATACCAACATCAAATTCACGGATTCCAACAGAATATTTTATACACCAGTTTAAAAATATCGTATTCCATTTTTTGTTGAGTTACAACTTCGTTAATGACTACTGGGTTGATCAATGTAAAATGCGGGATTGCTATCAAGAAAATTTATTTGATTGATTCGCTCATAATTTTTCGGAAGCTCGCATGAGGACATAACAACATATAGATTGTTGGGATTGCTGTCAGCTAAATTGTAAGGGCAGGGTTCTTCTGAAAAGGTATAATTGAACAACTGCCACTCAGATTTTCCTAACTCAATATCTTGATGACTCAGGCGTTTTTGTGGCCACTGGTGATATTGCTTGGGAGAAATTTTATTGTAAAAAAGAATGAAAATGTATGGTTCGCGACCACGATTGGTGATGGTAATTTTTTCAACATTTGCTCGAGAATTGAGATAATTTATGAGATCTTTGTATCCATATTGTCGATACCAAGGTTGATGAACTTGTTGGTGAACCCGATACTGATGCCAGGAGCGGAAAAAGTTAAGACTGAACGCTGCAGTAAAAATAATGATTAAAAAGGTTAGGAGCGGGTAGTACTTATGTTTAATAAATTGAATTGTCATGCTAATTCCATAAGCAATGAAAAAAGCAATTGGAGGCAGCATAAAGAGAGTACGATAAGTGTGAGGAAGATTTGCGGTAGTAAGAGAGGCTGGAATAGGAGCAAAAATAAGCCATGTTAATAGCCATTTGTCGATTTTTTTCCATTTTTTGATACTTAGTGCTATGCCTAATATATAAAATGGTAGTGTTATAAGAAGAAATTGGCCAGTTTCAGGAATCGTGACCCGAGGTGGTTGAGCTCCTCCAAGAAAAAGGTATGTTAATGAAGTATTGGTGATATAGTTCTTCGAAAAAGTATAGATCCAAGAGAAAATTTTATTGTGAGCTGATCTGGTTTCAATGATTTGAACAGAAATCTCACCACCATCTTCACGAATGGCTTCTTCTCTGAGAAGTTGACTTTCTTTGTCAGAAAAAATACTGATTTGATCAAAGCGCCAAGAACTGTGAGTAAGAGATAGAACGATACCTAATAGAACAGTTATTATTAAAAGAAAATTAACTTTCCAATTGGTTTTAATAATTTTAAATAAGGCACCAAACAAAGTAATGGTGGGGACTATTAACCTGGCGGTGTGATAGGTAAATAAGCTTGTGAGAATTAAAATCAGCCCTGTAAAAAACTGGCTTTTGGAGAGAAATAACAAAGCTAATACACCAATGCTTAATGCAACACCAGCTTCAACGGCAGTTCGGGAAATTTCTATATGCCAAGGAGAAGTAGCGATGATGAAAGCTGTTAGTAAGCTGGTGAAATCATTTTGTTTGAGCCGTTTGAGAAGTAAAAAGATGATTAAAGGCAAAAGAGAGCCAAAAAGAGCAGCGGGTGCTCGGGTTGAGAACTCATTAAGACCAAAAATGGCGATAAAGGGAATTGTAAGATAACTATAAACTGCCGGTTTATTGTCATCAAAACTTCTCAGGAGTAAAGGCAGGGTCTCACCCCATTCGTCTTTGCTAGTAGTCAAAAGCGACCAGCCATTGTAGCCTAAAGCGGCTTCGTCAACGGAAAAAGCTGAAGGAAGATTTGAGAGGTTGTAGAAGCGAAAGGCAAAAGAAAGTAGTGTAATTAATAAAATAGCAAGGTTGGTTTTTTGAAAACGTTTTTTCACTGGAATTATTTTAACAAAATTATAGGAGAAGCTATAACGTCCTAACTTTCTACTTTGAAATAGATTAATGTAAAGGGATATATTTAGTTGGCTGGCTCTGTTGGACGAAGTTGGAACTTATTTTATAACAAATGTCATAAAAATTAGGGAGCAATCTGGACAGTGGCCATGATTTGATCCCGGAGCTCATCGGTAACTAGGTCATAAAATTTAAATGAATAGAGAAAACCAACTTTTTCATTTTGATAGGTGGTAAAAGGCGGGCTATTAGAATAACCTTTGGGAAAATTAAAAAAATACCAACTCTGTCCATTAATGTTTATTTCCTCTTCAGGTTCGGCGCCAACAAAATCAATGACGTCCTTTGATTCATAATCACCTTTAACCATGATGATTGCTTGGACTTTTTGGCTTTTTTCTAATAAGTTTACTTGTAAAAAGTTTGGGGCTAGACCAAGTAGTTCTTTCACGCTGGATTCTGGTGGATATTGAAAACGAAGATGATATTCAATATTCTCATATGTTTGCCAATTCAAAACTGATTCTGCAGTAAGAGAAGTAGAATTCTCTATTGGTATAAATTCGCCCCGGTTTCGAAAAACAACAAATCCCAAAACCGCCAAACAAACAGAAAATAAAATAATGACAGGAGTGAGAAGTTTCTTCTTTAGCACAAATAAAGCTTGTCAGACAACGACTTTTTTGTCAATAAAGACTTTCAAAAAAATTCCAATCTGCTGGCGATGGTCAGTTTCTGGTTTGTCAAAGTTAATTGCATGTTACAAATCAAGAATATATTTACAATCTATTCTTGACTAAATAATAATAAACTGACTTAATAAGAAGGCGGGTTTTTAAATGGATTGTTTTGATATTTTTAGACATCCACAATATTCCGTTTGTATGGGTTGGCAAAAAACATGGTATAGGCTTATTAAGCGACGAAAATTAAACGCATTCACAAAACGCGGTAAAGTATATTTGGTTTTTCGTAACAGAAAAAACAGAGTTTCAATTGCTGAAAGTAAAGATGGACTAAGTTTTACCTTGTGTAAGAGTAAAAAAATCCGAGCTTCTGAGAAAAAATTTCTAAAAGATACCTATCGACTACACCCGAGAAAAAATTATTTTGATAATGGTGAAATTAAAATTGAGAAAGTGGTCGCTTTTCCTCAACAAGACCTAGTGATTTACCACAGTCGTCACTCAAACAGTGATTATCGAGTAGGTTATGCAATGTTTGGAAAACATGAAAAGAGAAAAATCATCTGGAGAAGTGAAACTCCCGTATGGGAAACGCCTAATTCGTGGCAGGGCAAAAAAGTAAAATATTTAGGATTGGTGTACTTTAAAGGAAAATTGATTGCATATTGGCAAGTTGAAAAATTGTTAATTTATGCGGTGATATATCCAACTTACAAACTAAGAGATAGAAAGGCGGCAATACGCAAGTTAAGGTTGAAAAAATATGATCAAAATCCAATTATTAAACCAAACCAAGAAAATGATTGGGAAGCGTTTAATACATTTAACCCCGCCGCTGTTTACGAAGCTGGGAAAATACATCTTTTTTACCGGGCACAGAGCTATGATTATGTTTCAAGACTAGGATATGCGATAAGCTCTGATGGCTTTACAATTGAGAAGCGTTTTGAAAAGCCAGTGTATGTCCCTCAAGTAGAATTTGAGCTTAAAACTCCTGGAGCCAAAATAACCCAAGAGTATGTTTCTGGTGGAGGAACTGGAGGAGTTGAAGATCCTAGAGCGACAATAATTGATGGCAGGTTATATTTGGTATATGTGGCTTTTAATGGTGTCAACCATCCCAGGCTTGCTATGACTTCTATTGCTGTTGATGATTTTCTAAATCAAAGATGGTTGTGGGAAAAACCAGTATTAATATCTCCTCCAGGAGTAGTGGATAAAAGCGGATGTATATTCCCAGAAAAAGTCAAGGGAAAATATGTAATTTTACATAGAATTTATCCAGATATTTTGATCGACTTTGTTGATAGTTTATTTTTTGATGGAACTTCTTGGTTAAAAGGAGAATACAAAATATCTCCTAGAACAGGCACTTGGGACAGTAGAAAGATTGGCGCAGGAGCACCACCAATTAAAACGAAACATGGATGGTTACTTATCTATCAAGCCGTTGATGATAGAGACCCCAGCGAATATAAAGTTGGGGCGATGTTGCTTGATTTGCATAACCCTACAAAAGTACTTCATCGCTCTAAAGAGCCAATACTTAGACCAAGTGAAGAATATGAGAATGTAGGTTTTAAGGCAGGAGTTATTTATCCATGTGGAGCTGTTGTAATTGATGAAACATTGTTTGTTTATTACGGTGGAGCGGATTCTTATGTATGTGTGGCTGTTGCGAATTTAGCGACATTTTTAAACGATTTGCAGCAATTTGAAAAACCCCATTTAGAGCAAGCTAAAGTTAGAAGAGTAATGTAAATGTCTTTGTCAAGAAGTTTTGTTGGAAATCCAATAATATCCCCTAATCCATCACATGATTGGGAAGCTTTGGCTACTTTTAATCCCTGCGTGGTTAAAGAAAAAAATAAATATCATATTGTTTACAGAGCGTTATCAAATAAAAAAACTATCGATGACAAAGAGCTAAGTGTATCAACAATTGGTTATGCAAAAGGCAGTGATAAGACAGTTTTTTCTGGAAACCGGTTATTAGTCGAACCAGAATATGAATGGGAGAAATTTGGTTGTGAAGATCCAAGGATAACTCGGATCAATGATAGGTTTTATATTTTTTACACTGCCTTGAGTAGTTTCCCCCCTTCGGGTAATGATATTAAAATTGCCCTTGCTATAACAGATGATTTTAAAACAATTAAGAAAAAATGCTTAGTGACTCCTTTTAATGCTAAAGCAATGGCTTTATTTCCTAAAAAAATAAATGGAAAGCTAGCTGCAGTATTAACTGCAAATACTGAATCACCACCTGCTAAAATCGCAATTTCGTATTTTGAAAATGAAAATCAGATTTGTGATTTACAATATTGGATGAAATGGTACAGAAATATTGATCAGCATATAGTCAATTTGTCTCGGTTAAATTCTGATCAGGTAGAAATAGGCTCTCCTCCAATTGAAACAAAAGAAGGATGGTTGTTGATATATGCTCACATTCAAAATTATTCAACCCATCACGAAACCATTTTCGGCATCGAAGCTGTATTGCTTGATAAGGATAATCCACAAAAAATTGTTGCTAGAACTGATGAGCCAATACTTGTACCTCATGAAAGTTATGAGCTTGAAGGCATGGTTCCAAATGTTATCTTTCCTTCTGGTTCTTTGATTGAAAATAACATGCTTTATCTTTACTACGGCGCAGCTGATACAGTTAGTGCTTTAGCAATGTGTGAGGTTGATAAGTTATTTAAAGTGATGAAATTAAATAGGTTTAAAAAAAGATTCCACCTACAAAAATATCATCATAATCCGATACTAACTCCAAGGGAAAAATATAAATGGGAAAGCAAAGCTGTATTTAATCCTGCAGCAGTGTTTCTAAATAACCGAGTGCATCTAATTTATAGAGCTTTGTCAGCAAATAATACTTCTGTATTGGGATGCGCCTCATCTACTGACGGACTTCATTTTAAAGAACGTTTAAATCAGCCTATATATGTACCAAAATTAAGCTTTGAAAAGAAGAAAAAACCGAATGCAAACTCTGGATGTGAAGATCCAAGAATTACTATCTTAAACAATAGGTTGTATATGTGCTATACCGCATACGATGGAATAGGACTTCCTAAAGTTGCCTTTACCTCAATTTTAATAGATGACTTTTTGCAAAGACGTTGGAATTGGAGACCACCTTTAATAATTTCTGAAGCAAACGTAGATGATAAAAATGCTTGTTTGTTATCAGAAAAAGTAAATAACAAGTATGTTTTTTTCCATCGAGCAAGAGGGAAGGGTATTAGCATTTGTTTTGAAGATGATTTAGACTTCTCAAGCCATCAATGGCTCACAACTGAAATTTGTATTCCTCAGACTAGTTCTCCGTGGGAAGGAAAAAAGATAGGCTTAGGACCTCCACCAATTAAAACAAAGCAAGGTTGGTTGGTTTTATATCATGCTGTAAGTCAAATTGATAATCAATATCGAGTAGGAGTAATGTTGTTGGGATTAAATGACGTATCAAAGATTATTGCAAGATCAAAATATCCTGTTCTTGAGCCTGAAAAACCATTTGAAAAAATCGGCATTGTCGATAATGTTGTTTTTCCGTGTGGTGCTGTTTTAATTGATGACACGGTGTATGTTTATTACGGCGGTGCAGATAAGGTTATTTGTGTTGCAACAATGAAGCTACAAAAAATCTTGAGCTATTTAGAATTAAATTAAATTAAATAAATATCTACTTGATTATTGTCTGGTAACTTTGTGGTATTGATGTGAATGAATATATTGGGTTGGCTGGTTTTGTGGACGAAGTTGGAACTTATTTTATTTCTCAGCTCCCATCCTAAATAGAGGATTTAACTGAATGCTTGTAGCAGTAACACTTCCATCCGAATTTTCTTGTCCAAAAACTACTACCTGTTCGCCAACCGCCAGATTTTCCAGAGAACCCTCTGTCGCCATATTTATCCCCGTCTCCTCAGAAAACAGTACAATTTTAGTGCTTTCATTATCAAGTTTTATCGTAATACTTGCATCATCTTGATTGATAATCTCTCCTCCTACCATTCCTGAATCTCTTCTGTGTTGAGTACCCATTACCACTTGTTGTCCTTCTCCATTGTTGTGTATACCTCTACCCGCAGACTGCATGGTGTTTTGTCCTCCGTTCACTGAAGATCCTTTTCCCTGTTGATACTTCATGCCCGCAACAAATCCACCAGCAACTGCCATCACCAATATAATTCCCATTCTTACTATATTAGTTTTATTAGTTTTCATATTTATTTATCTCCTGTTAATTTTTAACTTTTAGCCTTAAACGTCTTTAATTTTATATCAGTCTTATTCATATCTTAACGCATCTATGGGTTGAAGATTAGCCGCCTTGCGCGCAGGATACCAACCAAACAGTATTCCAATACCAGTCGATACACCAAATGCTAACAAAACCGATGAAAAAGAAAGCGTAAAAGAAATGCTCATCATGCTCGAAATCGCATATGACACCACCACGCCCAAAACTATACCTATCAGTCCCCCCACAAATGTCACCAGCACTGATTCCAATAAAAATTGAGCCGTGATAATTTTTCTCTTTGCACCCAATGCCTTACGTAAGCCAATCTCACGTGTTCTTTCAGTTACGGTCACCAGCATTATATTCATAATCCCAATTCCTCCCACCACCAATGATATGGCTGCAATTCCGGACAGCAAAGCAGTAAAGGTACCTGTTACCTCAGCCGCTGTCCCTAAAATATCCTCCTGCGACATAATGAAAAAGTCTGCCTCTTCTGGATCCTTAATTTTGTGTCTGGAAAGCAGAAAATATCCCACTTGATCTCTAGCTCGTGCCATAACTTCCTGACTTGAAGCTTCTATGGAAATAGCACTTAAATAGTCAACTCCAAATAAAAGCATTTGGGCAGTAGTCAGGGGTACAAAAACACGATCATCCTGATTCATAAAACCACTGCCCCCCTTACTTTCTGTCACCCCCACCACATTAAAAGCTACCTTGTTTATTCTGATCTTTTTCCCTACAGGGTTAACTCCTTCACCAAACAAATCTGCTGCCGTCTGTGGCCCCAAAACAGCCACCTTACTCATACCATTCAAGTTTCCTTCAGAAATAAAAGAGCCAGAAGCTATATCAAGGTTTCTAACTTTGTTGTATTCAGAGGTAATTCCAATTACTTGTGTGTTTGTATTATTTCTCCCTGCTACTATCTGAGCATTCCCAGTATATTCAGCTGATACACTTTTAATCGTTGTAATTTGAGGTGAGTCAGAAATTGCCTTGGCGTCTGAGTAGGTTAAGGTAGTCACTCCACTTGCGCCACGCACTCCACCGCTTGTCAGTGATCCCGGAGATATAGTTAAAAGGTTAGAGCCCAATGACTGTATCCTCTCCTCTATTGACCGCTGAGAACTCTCGCCTAAAGAAATAAGAGCTATTACGCTGCCTATCCCTATCACTACGCCCAGTATTGCCAAGCCTGTCCGCATCTTGTTTAAGGTTAGTGTATTAAAACTTTCAATGAATAGTTCTCTAAAATCCATACTATTTTTTCTTTTTTATAGCTTCTTTTATAATCTTGCCATCACGCAGGTAAATAATTCTCTTTGCATAATCAGCAATATGAGATTCATGCGTAATCATCACAATAGTATGTCCTTCATTATTTAAGCCCTGAAAAACCTTCATTATTTCTTTCCCTTGTTTAGTCGCAATGTTGCCCGTAGGTTCGTCTGCCAATAAAATGCTAGGGTTCATGCTTAAAGCCCTAGCAATAGCCACTCTTTGCTGTTGTCCACCTGACAGTTGGTTTGAAGTATGCCCTACTCTGTCCGCCAGTCCTAGTATTCTCAAATATTTTTTAGCCCGAGAAAGTCGTTTGTTTTTGGAAACACCAGCATAAATCATTGGAAGGCAAACATTTTTTAGGGCGGTAGTTCTAGGTAAAAGATTAAACGCCTGAAACACAAACCCAATCTTTCTGTTCCTTATTTCTGCCAACTGATCTTCACCTAAACTCCCGATGTCCTTCCCATCCAATAAATATTTTCCCCGAGTGGGGGAATCAAGTGCTCCCAAAATATGCATTAAAGTAGATTTGCCTGATCCCGAAGGGCCCATGATAGCCACAAATTCTCCCTTTCTAATCTCAAAAGAAACATCATCCAAAGCAGCTACTTCTATCTCGCCTGTTTTGTACACCTTGGAAATATTAGTTACTTTAATCATCAAGCTTCCCCATGTTTTCTAGTGGGGAGGAGCCCCTCTCATCATTCCTCCCATACCTCCTCGATTTCTTGAAAATGGTGACACATCTTCCATCCCTTTGTTGTCACCAGAAACCATGCCCACTATTACCATCTCGCCTTCCTCAAGCTCTCCTATAACTTCTGTTTGTATATCAGAGATCAATCCTGTCTCTACCATCACTATCTTTTGCTCTTTGTTGTTTTCCAATAATCTGATCACATTTTGCCCATCTTGCTCAACAACAGCACTTGAAGGAACTAAAAGTGTATTGTCTTTAACCGCAACAATAATGTTAGCTGTTACAGCCATGTTGGGTAAAATCTCAGGAGAACTGGAATCAAGACGAACAATTGCCGGATATTGGGTCACTCCACTTGTATAGGTACCAATTCGATCAACGCCAATCATCGTTCCTGTAAAAGTTTTATCCGTAATGCTATCTAAAGTTACTGTTGCCTTTTGTCCCAATTCAACCCGAGAAACATCAATTTCTGAAAGATTAACAGAAATTATCGGCATACCTTCAGTTTTTATAGTAGCTATCTTTTGATTAGATTCTGAATTGCCCATGTCCAAAGAACCAATGCTCATTCCAGAAGCAAACATCAAGCTGGTTACTGTCCCGTCAGTTGGGGACGTAATAACAGGTGAACTTAGCTGGTAGTTAAGCCAAGTACTGTTAACTGCCGCTCTAGCTTGAACAACTACTGCTTCCTGGTTCTTGTAGTTTGCCTCTGTTGCCAGCCATTCTTTCTCAGGAATATGAAATTCAGGTAAAGCCCGATTGGGCGAAACTGTATCTTTATATTCATCGCTTTCCGCTAGCTCTTTAAAAGTATCCCACTTGCCGAACATATCAGCCTGTAGGCTGTATTGAGTAGCTTTAGCTGATTCCAAAGTATTTTTAGCCGACAGGTAGGCGGCATAAGCCTGGGTGTTCTTCTGCTTACCTTGTTGGTCAAGAGTAATCTTAAGTATCTTGTCGCCTGCTTGAACAAAATTGCCGTCTTTAACATAAACTTGCTCAACAATGCCGCTTGCTTTGGTAGTAGCATTCATTATATTGACGCTTAAAACTTGACCAGAGGCAGACACAGAGGAAACAATCGTACCCCGCTCAACTTTAACGGTTTGTAATTCTGGTTGCTGGTTGTTTTTCTTAACGCCTCGCCACACCAAGAAACTAATTATGGCCAATACAATCAGGCCTAAACTAATTAGTTTTGGTTTTTTAATCAATCCTTTTAGAAACTTGCTTAAACTTTTCACCACCGAATTATACCCAAAATAACTTTTTAGATCAACCTATCAAAATTTCACCCCCGTTTGATCTTTTGAGTGATTTTTATCGTAAATTTTCCTAAATAGTGTTTTCACCTATAATACTCTCATGGAAAACTTGCAGCCGCGAAGATTAAATGCTAGACGCTTGCTGATTATTGGTGTTGTTTGTGCTGTGGCTAGTGGAGTGATTACTTCTTTGTTTTTATTCAAGTCTCCTAAGACTAATCCTGATGTGTTGTCTACTCAGACTGTACTTCCTTCCCCTCCCCCACTGCCAGAGGATTTGGCTGATTTGACCAGTTTGACTTTGCTATTGTTAGGTTATGGCGGGCCAGGACATGAAGGAGGGTTTTTAACTGATGCGATTATGGTGGCTCAGATTGATTTTGAGTCTAATAAGGTAAGTTATATTTCTATTCCCCGAGATTTATGGGTAGTTTTTCCTGATGGAGTCAGTCGAAAGATAAATAGTGCTTTTGCTCATGGTGGTAAACTGCCGGAAATCTCAACTACTGATTTGGATGAAGAAAAGGCTGATTCAGGCTCAGGTATTGTTAAGTCAATTGTGACTAATGTCACTGGATTGCCGATTAATTATTTTGTGGCCATTGACTTTGTGGGCTTACAGAGGGCTATTGGCCAGGTTCTGGAAGGGATTGAAGTGGATGTTCCAGAAACACTTGATGATCCTTGGTATCCAGTTGAAGGCAGGCAATTGGAACCTTGTGATCATACTCCAGAGGAAATAGGTGAGTTAACTGAAAAATATTCTGGTTTTGAATTGCAAAAACATTTTAAATGCCGGTATGAACACCTATATTTTGAAAAAGGAAAAACCCAGATGGAAGGGGCAGATGTTTTAAAATATGTTCGTTCCCGCCATAGTTCAAGTGATTTTGGCCGGAGTAGGCGGCAAGTAGATGTTTTATTGGGAGTAAAAAATAAACTGCTTAAGTTAAAGGCTTTGGACAAAGCAGGAGAGTTTTTTGAGTCACTGCTTTATACAATCCAAACTGACTTAGATGTTTCTGTGGTTAAATATTTGGCTCCAGCAATTAAATCAGCTAAAGATTTTAAAATCAAGACTATTCATTTGGATACTACTAATGTTTTTAAAGAATCTAAGTCTTCTTCAGGTCAATCTATTCTTTTACCTAAAGCAGGGGAAAATAACTGGAAAAAAGTGCATGATTTGATTGAGTTGGAAATATAATTTCTTTATATTTTTCTTTTATTTAAAATGATCCCAGCTTTTTGACTGCAAGGGAAGCTGGTGATTGTTTTTAAGAACAATCCATTTACCTTGATTGAGTGGTAAGATTTCACCGATTATAGTGACAGGGGTTTTGGTTTTCTGACTAACAGCGGCTTTTGCTGATTCAGCTTTTTCAGCAGGAATAGTAAAACACAATTCATAATCCTCTCCTCCTTTAAAAGCTAGTTTCCAAGGTGGCTGATTAATCAATTTGGCGACTTTTTTAGTAGCTGGTGAAATTGGTAATTTATCAGCCCAAAGCCTAACCCCAACATTGCTTTGATCACAGATATGGCCAATGTCACTGCTAAGACCATCGCTGATATCAATCATGCTTATAGCTTGGCCCAGATCAGCAATAATAGCTGATTCTTTTAATCGAGGAATCGGAGTGACATGCCGGGTTAAAAGCTGTTTTTTCTGTTTAGGGGTAACTTTAAATTTATTATTCTGCAAAAGTTTTAAACCAGCAGCTGAATCACCCAAATAACCGGTAACTAAAACTTTATCATTGGGATGAGCACTGCTGCGCAAGAGAAGTTTTTTTGGCTGAACTTTTCCAAGGAGAAAAATATTGATGACAATCTGTTTACCCCGAGCAATATTACCGCCAATAACATCAATATTGTATTGCTGGCATTGTTTTTCAATACCGTTATAAAGACCGTCAACAAAACTTAATGGGGTGTTTTTTGGCAAAACTAAGGACGCTAAAAGATGTTGGGGCACTCCTCCCATGGCGGCAACATCACTGATGTTAACGGCGACAGCTTTTTGACCAATTTGGTCAGGGGTCATAAACTGAGATAAAAAGTGAACACCTTCAACTAAAACATCGCAAGTTGCTAGTAAATAATGGTCTGGGGAGGTTTTGATGACAGCAACATCATCACCAATACCAACAACAACATCTTTTTTTATTGAGCCTAGATGACTAACCAGGCGTTGAATAAGGGAAAATTCACCAATATCTTTAACCTGCATAAGATTAAGCTTTAAGTTTGACAACTTTAGCATTTTTAGCTAATTGTTTTGGCTGAAGATGATAAAGACTATCAAGTAAGGCAACCTTGAAGCTGGTCGGACCTTTGGCTTTTTTTCCGGCAGCAAGCATTGATTTAGTCCAGGCAGGGGTTAAAGTACCGAGTATGAGCCATGACCGGTAAAGCTCCTAGATGTTGTTTAATTGGTAATATTTTTTTAATAAAAAAACCCTCCTTAAATTTTAGAGGGATTAAACCTAAATTAATCTCTGTCCCTCCGCTGGTATTATCCAGATCAGGTTATTTGGGTCAATAGCTTAAAGCTATCCTCTCAGCCCGACTACGAGCTCCCCTTTAGATTGTGAATGGTTGTTAGTTTAGATACAAAATCAGTAAGTGTCAATAGCTCCCCCTGTGGGATATTATCCGAAGAATCACTTAATGCTCCACTCAACACAAATCCAATCGTCCTCAGGCCCGCCAATAACAAATCGGATAAAAAACCAGTAGGAGTTTCAAGACAAAGATGGGATCAGAATGTGCCTTAATCTAGGACGCAGTTTCAAAAACTTCTTCACATCTATCATTTACGCATTTGCAGGAAGTTGGTGCGGCACAGAAGCATTCTCCTTCAGATTTCCATTGATAGCTTTTATTAAAACAGCCGCAGTTACAATCTCCTGTTTCACCAAAAACAACACAGTCATCATTATTAATACATTGCTTCTCTATTGTTTTGTCTTTATCCTCACAAGGTTCCTCCCACTCCCTCAAACACTTCTGCTTTAACTCACACCAAGTATATCCAGCCGTCCCAATACAACCATGCTCATCTTTATCACCACCAACTATTGTTTCTTCTACTTTGGTTTCAACCTCTTGAATATCCTGATTTTCCTCTGGAATAGACTTTAGCGTCCAAAATGCTCCAACCAGCAAAAGCACGGAAAAAACTAATATAAATGCTGTTTTATTTTTCATCTTTATTCAGTAGCCTGACGTTTCGGATTCTGACATACCCATAGTTTATCAAATTAAAAAAGAACCACTCGCCTCGCTTTGACGAGTCGAAGCGGGTGAATAGGCTCTTTTAGGAACGGAGCTGGCTCTAGTGGTTTGTGCTGGGTTTATCTCAATGAATATGTTGGAACTTGGTTTGCAATAAAATAATTATTTTTTTGGTAACTTTTTTCTTCTAGCAATCTTTCTTAAAGAGTACGTTATTCGTTTGTCTAAATTAATATTCTTAATACGAGCAAATCTTAATATTGCTACAAGAATATCCCCTAATTCTTGTTCGTATGTTTCATCTCTCTGAGCAGCCACATTAGTTTTTTTTCTGCCATGCTGTGCCAAATAGGCTCGAGCCATCTCACCCACTTCTTCAACTAATGTAAGAATCAGTATTGATCCATACTCTTCGACATTTTTTAAATCCTTATCGATTTCGTCAAATTTTCTAAAATATTGCCCAAATGGAGTACTCATTGATTTTTTATTATTCATAAATTTATTCGTAAAAGTAATTAATAATACAGTCTGCTACATCGCGAGACTTACCACTGACTGGATAGTGATGAATGTCAATCCCTGGTTGGTCGTTAATCTCTAAAACGTACGGTTTGTTTACTCTCTCGTCATAAATAATATCTACCCCTGCAATTTTCATACCAATTGCTTTAGTTGCTTGGATAGCAATCTTTCTAATCTCTGGACTAATCTCTTCTGTAACATCCCTACCAATGCCTCCCGTGCTTATATTAGCATTTGATCTTAAATAAATAACTTCATTTTTTTGAGGAATGTAAGTTAGCTTGAGTTTTTGTTTTTTTAAAGTTCTCATTACTTCACCGTTCAGTCTGATTTTACACATTGGCTTTTCATATTTTTGCCCTACCTGTGGTTGCTGATTGAATTGAGTTATCAGTTGTCTTATCGTATTTGTTCCGTCCCCAACTACATGAGCAGGAATTCGCTGCATGGCAGCAGCCACACTGTCACCGACAACCAAAAGTCGATAGTCTTTACCTTCAATATATTCTTCTACGAGATAGTCTTTTCTTTTTTTACCATTAAATAATTTAACTAATACGTATTCCAATTCATCTTTGGTTTCAATATTGGCATAAACACTGTTACCGTGAGCTCCTTTGGTTGGCTTGATAACGCAAGGAAATAGGTTATATTCATCAACAATATTTCTGATTTCTTTAACAGATTTTGCTAGCCAGCTTTTTGGTGTAGAAATTTTATCTTTTTTAAGTATCTTTTTGGTTAAAAATTTGTTATTGGCAATAATGCATGATGGTTGAGAATTTACATGAAATGATGTCCCTTTAACAAAATGAGATTTAATTCCGTTCGAAATCTCAAAAAGATTAAATCTCTTTGAGAAAATATAAACTTTCAATCCCTTTTTAATAGCTGCATCAAAAATTACCTGAGCGCTATTGCTTTTAAATTTTATTTGTTTGGTCATAATACTATTTCTTCCTTGAGTTTCTCATTATGCTAAGTATCTTTTGCTCAGCTTTATCAAGCGTAATTCCAAGTACGACAGCAACTTCTTGAGTTAGACAATCTATTGCTTGTTGATAAATAGCTTGCTTGCTATTGGAAAAATCTTTTTCTTGGTGATTTTTCTCTGCTTCCAACCTCTTAATTATTGGCACGATTTGTTCAATATCATTTGTTTTGAAAACTACTTCTTCTTGTTTTGGACTAACGGGATTTATCGCTGTCTGTTTTTGAGATAAGCTTCTTAACAACTGGTAAATTTTACTTTTAGATAGCGGCTTACGTTTATTGGTTTTGTCTAGATTACTTAGTGAAATAGAACAAAGAATACCTCGGTTTTGATTAGTTTCAAACACAGGTGTGTAGAAAATGTATAGTTCGGTTTTGCCTTCTAAATTTTTTTGGCTTTTTACATCTTTGATTTTATAAGCAGCGCCAAAATCAATTAATATGTCTCCTTTTTTATAATCCATATTGTTAACCATCTTATTTAAGGTTAAAGTTTTGGAACTCATAGCCCATTTCCTTTCTAGATATCCCCGATTCAATGTCTTTACAGTCCGATATCGAAAAATACGGATAATGAAAACTATTACTTTATGCTATATACACATCCAATGTTGTTTCAAGATTCCTATCTATGAGTTTTATTCTTTATTTTACTAGAGTAATTATAGCGAAATTTCACTAAAATCTCAAGTTCTATAGGTCATTTTAGGTTTAAATAAGTGCAAATTCACAGGACTTTTCTCTCAAAGAGAATGTGGGCTGGCTCTAGTGGCTTACGCTGGGTTTATCTTAGCGAATATGTTGGAACTTATTTTACTCATTCTTTTAAAGAAAAGCCTGGGTAAATTTTATCAATAATTTATTTTGTCGCCGTTCTCCAAAAGTTCAGACGTTGTCACAAAGCTATAACCATTTTCTTGTAAATTACCAATAATTTGCGGAAGCGCACTCAGCGTCTGATCGTGATTGGGAATTTTATCCTCATTAGAACCATCATGCATTAAAATAATACTTCCTTCAGTAACATCTTTAATAACGTTATCAATAATTATTTCTACACCGGGATTTTTCCAATCCAGCGAATCAACATTCCAACCAATGACTTCTAAGTTTAACAACTGAGTCGTTGCGGGTAAATTAGAACCAAATAAACCATAAGGAACTCGAAAAATTGTTGGCCTAGTATTAGTAAGATAATGAATTTTCTCCTCAGTAATCAATATTTCTTTGGCTATTTGCTGAGATTTCATAAATGCTATGCGTTTATGACTATTACCATGATTGCCAATTTCATGACCTTCTTTATGGATGCGCTTTAAAACTTCTGGGTATTTATCAATGTTTTCTCCTACTACAAAAAAGGTTGCTTTGATGTTTTTATCTTTAAGCACGTTTAAAATACTTTCCGTATATTGGGGACTGGGGCCATCGTCAAAAGTCAGAGCGATTATTTTTTGATCAGTTTGTACATTGCTTATAGAGATGCCCAGCACTTGTTTTCTAGCCTTATTTACCATAACAGCCAACACCAACATCACGAATGCAAAAATCAAAAAAACAAACATAAAAACTTTAACTCTAAGTGTTTTAGTTTTCATAACTAAAGTTTACCAAATTTAAGTTGATGTTTACTTTATTAATTTATCTGTGTTTTTTTGAGTTCTTTGATTGTGTTGTTTACCATCACATCTGTTATTTGGTTTAAATCGATACTGGTTCTCTCTTGTAGTTGTTTTTCGATTTCTAAACATTCTTGACGATATTGTTCGAGTAATATTTTTTTGCTCTGATTCCGCTCAATTAGGTCATCAAATCTCTTACTGACTGAAAGTACGCCAAAAGGACCGATTCTCATATCAGCATAGTAAGAAATTTTCCTTTCCCATTCCTCTGTGTTTATAAAATCTTTGGCGTGTTGACCATGACTATTAGTACATAAATCACTTATTCTTTTGTCTGATGTTATTTCCTGAATTATTAATACTGTAACTTTATCAGTATCATTGCCATATTTTTTTCTCATCTTCTTTTGAGCTTCTTTGAATTTTCTTATTCTTTTTTTATCTGGTTCTGAGAGAAAGTTTGTCTTGGAAAAATCAAATTTTAAAATATTTCCCATATCATGAAGTAAAAGTGTTTTTATCAATAACTCTTTGTCTATATCCATGTTGCTTTTAAGGTTTTTGCAAATGATTTGACCAACAGCAGCCACTCTAAGCATATGTTCTTGTAGGTTTATGGGTATTTTGTACTTTTCGTATATTTCTTCAATCGTCATAAAAATAGTTTACCAAATCTTATAAGGTATAATTCAAAATATGATAAAAACAATAATATTTGACTTCGACGGAGTACTCGGAAACACATACAAAATTAACTTTGAAACATGTAGAGATTTTTTCCCTGATCTATCTGAGAAAGATTTTAAAGATTATCACAATGGGAATGTTTTTCAAAGTAATATTATGAAATGGAAACCTAATGATCTTTCTAAATTTTTTGAAAAGCAGAAAAAAAGATTTACTAGAAAACATCTGTTTCCACTCAAAAAAGTAATTAGCAAACTACAAAAAAAATATCAACTCTTGGTCATTTCAAGCACAATGGATGATTGTGTTAAATATTTTTTAAGCCTTGGAGATTACAATCAATTTTTCCAAAAAATATTTGGATCCACTACACATAAATCAAAAGTCGAAAAGTTTAAAATGATTTTTAAACAATATAATTTACAACCACAGGAATGTCTGTTCATCACTGATACAGTCGGGGATATTAAAGAAGCAAGAAAGGTTAATATTCAGTCAATTGCAGTCACCTGGGGCTATCACGACGAAAAGTTTTTATCCGCCCATAAACCCCTAGCAATTGCCCACAACGCCGACGAATTACTTCAGGTTATTGGAAAATATACTGTCTAAAGCTGCGAACCGTGGACAGAGTTCGAACCTTCTTAATAACTGCGAAAGAACCTATTTTTATCCCCAGCTACAATGAAATTTAAACTCAAGCGGTGGAAAATGTTCAATCTCCTGTGATATATTTTCATTATAAGCAAAAGAGATATAAAAATGAATTCAAACAAAAAGACCGCAATAATTGTGGGAGTATTGTTTATAATTGCAACTGCTTCTCTTTTTGCAGAATCTCTTTACGAACCCATTCTAAGTTCTCCGGATTATCTGGATATCATTTATCCAAATAAAATAATTGTGATAATTGGAATACTCCTTGAGTCTATAATGATTCCTGCAATGTTTCTTATACCAATATTTTTATATCCCATTCTAAAAAAACACAATAAAGTACTAGCCCTAGGGTATATCGGTTTCAGATCGCTTGAGGCTTTACTTATAAGTATTGCTCAAATAAGCAAGCTATCACTTATTAATTTAAGTCGGGATTATTTAAATAAAAGCGAGTTAAATGTTTCATATTTTCAAAACATAGGCAGCTCAATACAGTCAAGACTTTATTGGGTTAATACTGACGGAGTAATTTATGTTACCGTTTTTGCTATTGGGGCATTGATGCTTTATTCCGTATTATACAAATCAAAGCTCGTTCCACGATTTATATCAGCTTGGGGTTTTATTGCTACTGTAACTATTTTGACTGGCATTATACTGTCTATATTTACTGATATCTCTCCAGTAATAGCGATCTTATTAATCGCCCCAATCGCCGTGCAAGAAATGGTTATGGCAATATGGCTTATAGTTAAAGGATTTAATCCATCTGCAATCGCTTCCGAACCTGCTTAAGATTTTTCAGGGCAGGCGAACCAAAGAGATTCTCATCAACCAACCCAACAATTCGTAAATAGTTGATATTAACAATTTAAAAACTGAACAGTACACTCATATATGCTCACTTTTTGCCTTTTTTGCCTTTTTCTAAGCCATCGATATAAGCATTTCTTCGCTCAATTTTAGCCATTAAAATAGCTACA
>Ga0209976_10000435_pt1 | contig 28201 bp, 27 predicted proteins | sample SumtaG_FD_182806 | JGI IMG/M metagenome (GOLD analysis project Ga0209976, IMG submission 182806) | Deep subsurface microbial communities from Indian Ocean to uncover new lineages of life (NeLLi) - Sumatra_00157 metaG (SPAdes) (version 2) | ecosystem: Environmental > Aquatic > Marine > Oceanic >...
TCAGTCTGCTGTTATTAATCCTCGTCCTTATTCCTAACATTAGCGATATTAGTTTTGGAGCTCGTCGCTGGATTAATCTCTTTGGTTTTTCTCTCCAACCCAGTGAGTTAATTAAACTTACCCTCAGCCTTTACTTAGCTGCTTGGTTAGCCAAAGACCGGCCCTTCTGGCCTTATCTGGTCATCCTCATAGTTATCTTAGGCCTCATCATGCTTCAGCCCGACCTAGGCACCGCCATTGTTATCATTCTCACTGCTATCCTGGTTTACTACACCTCAGGCGCCCCCATTCTTTATCTTCTCCTCCTCGGTGTTCTCGGCACTGCTTCTGGTTTAGGTTTAATCTTCTCTTCACCTTATCGCAAAGAACGTCTTTTAACCTTTTTTAATCCTACCCGTGACCCTTTAGGCAGTTCTTATCATATTCGTCAAGCCTTGATCGCTATTGGTTCAGGTGGTTTATGGGGTTTAGGCTTAGGTCAATCCCGTCAAAAATATCAATTCTTACCCCAAGTCACTACCGACTCTATCTTTGCCATTATTGCTGAAGAAATCGGCTTTTTTGGCGCCAGCCTAGTTATCTTGCTTCTTTTTGCCATTGTTTTAAGAGCTTTCTACATTGCTCGTTTAGCCCCTGATATTTTTAGCCGTCTTTTAGCCACCGCTATTGCTTCCTGGTTTGGCCTCCAAGCCTTAATCAACTTGGCTGCCATGCTAGCCTTACTACCCTTAACTGGTGTTCCTCTGCCATTTATCTCCTATGGCGGCTCTTCCTTAATTGTCACCTTAGCTGCAGTTGGGTTACTATTAAATATCTCTCGTTTCCAGCTTAATCCTAAAAAAAAGCTATGACCAAGAAAATTGTTTTAACCGGCACCCACCTGACCCCTGCTTTAGCTTTAATTGATAAGCTCAAACAAGAGAAATGGCAGATTACTTATCTGGGTCGTCAAACCTCTTTTAGTGGCTCTCGCCAACCAGCCATCGAAAAGCAACTCTTACCTTCCAAAAAAATCAAATTCATTCCCATTACCTCGCCTAAACTTCAACGGCATAACTTACTTGCCTCACTTTTCCAGCTTTTTCGCTTTCCCTTAGGCCTGACTCAATCTTTTTATCATCTCCAGAAGCTCCAACCCGCCATTGTCGTCAGTTTTGGTGGTTATGTGGCTGTGCCGGTTTGTTTAGCCGCCAAACTCCTTAAAATCCCCCTTATCATTCATGAACAAACCTTAGCCGCTGGCTTAACTTCTAAGCTGACTGCTCAACTCGCCAACAAAATCGCCCTGTCCTGGCCTATCAGCACCAAATATTTTTCGGCTAATAAAACCATTCTGACCGGTAATCCTATTCGTCAAGCCTTATTAAACCTCAAACCCTCTGCCTCGCCATCTAAGACTCCGGCTATCTATATCACTGGCGGTAACCAAGGCTCTCAAATTATTAACCACACCCTTAACCAAATTCTCTTAAAACTCCTTCAACAACACGCCATTTATCATCAATTTGGCTTAGCTCAATCAGAAACAGATTGGCAAAAACAGCAAAATCTTCGTCGCTCTTTGCCTAGCGAGCTAAAAAAGCGCTACTTCCTTAAACGCTGGTTCACCACCCAGGATTTAACTTCCTTATTGCCCCGAACCAAGTTGGTTATTAGCCGAGCCGGCATTAACACCATTACTGAACTAGCTTATCTAAAAAAATCCGCAGTTTTAATTCCCTTGACTCACACTCAAAAACACGAACAACGCCTTAATGCCCAGTTTCTGAACAGCCTTGGCCTAGCTCTGATTCTCCCTCAAAATCAGCTTTCGCCTGACAGTTTACGCCAAGCTATTTATCAAGCCCTCAGCCAACTGCCTCAACCACCAAAGCGAGATTTCCCCCGAGATCTGGTTAAACAGGCGACTAATAATCTTTATCAAGCAATTACTCAGCTCTTAAGTGACCGCCAAAAAAATTAAACGCCGCTTTAAACGTTTTAGCCTGCGTTTCCTTTGGCCGTTACTGCCCGCTGGCCTCCTTCTTGTCTTGGCAATTTTCCTGTCTCGCTCCCAGTTTTTCACTCTTCAGAAAATCACCTGTCAGCTTGACAATCATCTTTGTTCTCTTGAATTTGAGCCTTTGTTAGTTAATCTTCATGGTCAAAATATCTTCAAGCTTAATAAATCAGCCATAATTAAAACCTTCCAGCAATTTGACTCCACTTTAAGCGATATCCATCTTACCAAGCGCCTGCCTAACTCCCTAATCATTTCTATGAAGCGCCGCCTCCCCGTCGCTCAAATTAGTCCTACTTTTGGTCTAGAATTTCAAGGTTTAACCAGCACCCAATCAGCCAGCCTCTCTGGTCAGATAAAAGATCAGTTTTTTCATCTTGATAAAACCGGCGACATTTTTCTCATCACCGACCAACCTGATCCTCAACTTCCCTCGATTATGATCCCTGATAATCAACCCTTAGACATCGGTAAGTCTGACTTAACCCAAACTCTGGCCAATCTACTCAATGTTTTAAATGCTTATTATGTTAGCTTTGACTCTCTCGCCTGGCTTAAAAACACCCTTATCATTATCAAAACCACTGTTGGTAGTTATGCGGTTTTAGATTCCACTAAACCCCTTAACTCCCAGGTTGCCTCTTTACAATACATCTTATCCAGCATTAAAATAGGGGAGAATTTGCCTGCAAAAATTGATTTAAGGTTTGATAAACCAGTACTAACTTACTAACCATGTCAAAAAACCAAATAATCTCTGCTATCGACATCGGCACCACCAAGATTACTACCTTAATCGCCTCTCTTTCCGAAGAATCAGATAAAATTAATATCATTGGCGTTGCCAATGAACCAGCCAAAGGCCTCAGAAAAAGCCAAATAGTCGACATTGAAGAAACCATCGAAGCCATCACTCAGAGTGTTGAAGCAGCCGAACGCATGGCTGGTTATTCCATTTCCTCCAGTTTAGCCTCCATCTCTGGCTCTCATATTGAATCCATTAACTCCAAAGGTGTCGTCGCTGTGGCTGAGCCAGAAGGCGAAATCAGTGATCATGATGTTAGTCGAGTCATTGAAGCTGCCCGAGCTGTTTCCTTGCCCTCTTCTCGAGAAATCCTTCATGTTATTCCTCGAGACTTTAAGGTTGATTCTCAAGAAGGCGTTAAAGATCCAGTTGGCATGAGTGGGATTCGACTCGAAGCTGAAGCCCATATTATCACCGGCTCTTCCACTGCTATGAGGAACATTTCTAAATGTGTTTCTGAAATTGGCGTGGAAATTGATAGCCTGGGTTTCTCTGGCCTAGCCAGCGCTGAGGCTGTCCTTACCCCAACCGAAAAAGAACTCGGTGTAGTTTCAATTGATCTAGGTGGCGGCAGCACCAGCGTGACTGTTTTTGTTGAAGGCGCTCTCTCCTATTCTTCCGTCCTGCCAGTTGGCGCCAAAAACATTACTAATGACTTAGCCATTGGTTTACGAGTCAGCCTGGAAACCGCCGAGAAGATCAAACTGGCTCTTTCTAAGCTCTCTAAAGACGAAAACGAGGATGAAGATGAACTTAATGCTAAAAAACTTGGCTTAGCTGAAGAAGTTGGCAAACTCTCTAAAAAAACCTTAATAGAAGGCATCATTCGACCCAGACTTAACGAGATTTTTATCATGATTGGTGAAGAGATTAAAAAATCAGGTTTTGCTGCTGCTACTCCAGCTGGTGTGGTGGTTGCTGGTGGTGGTGCCCTAACCGTTGGCCTGGAAACCTCCTGTAAACGCTCTTTATCTCTGCCAGTCAGAATCGGCTATCCCAAAGGCCTAGCTGGCTTAGTGGATGAAATTAAGTCTCCAGCCTATGCTACTTCTTGGGGTTTAATTAATTACGGCGTTAAAAATTTTAAAGGCATTAAATCCGATTCCTCTCTCAAAGCGGTTGGTAAAGTCATTGGCAAAATCCCGGTTAAAGGTATTTTTGATAAAGGCGTTAAGTTAATCAAATCATTCTTGCCTTGAGTCTAAAAATACGCTATTGTATTGTTGCTAACTTCTGCCCTTCTTGCCCACTTTAAATGATTAAATTATGGCTCTAGTTAAACCAGATCTTAACACTTTTGCCAAAATCAAAGTTTTAGGTATTGGTGGTGGTGGCAACAATGCCATTGACTCCATGATTAAATCTGGCCTGATCAAAGGAGTTGAGTTTGTTGCTGTTAACACCGACGCCCAAACTCTGCTTAAATGTCAAGCTGACACCAAACTTCAGATTGGTGACAAACTTACTCGCGGTCTTGGCTCAGGCGCTAATCCAAAAATCGGTCGGGAAGCTGCCGAAGAATCCAAAGACAAACTTCAAGAGCTCCTATTTGACTCTGACATGGTCTTTTTAACTTGTGGCATGGGTGGTGGTACTGGCACTGGCGCTAGCCCGATTATTGCCGAAATCTCCAAAGAAGCTGGGGCTTTAACTGTCGCAGTCGTCACTAAACCCTTTCTCTTCGAAGGCACTCGCCGCATGGTAACTGCTGAAGAAGGTGTCGAAAACCTCAAGGAAAAGGTTGACACTCAGATTGTCGTTCCCAACCAGCGCCTTATGGATGTGATTGACAAAAACGTCACTTTAATCGAAGCCTTTCAACTGGCTGATGGAGTATTATCCCAAGGTGTTCAGGGCATCTCTGATCTGATCACCACTGCTGGTCTAATTAACGTTGATTTTGCTGATGTTAAGTCAGTTATGGCTGATGCTGGTACTGCTTTAATGGGTGTTGGTAGTGGTGTCGGTGAAAACCGAGCTCAAACTGCTGCCAGAAGCGCTATTGCTTCACCTCTCTTGGAAACTTCCATCGAAGGCGCCAAAGGCATGCTTTTCAACATTATTGGTGGCACTGATCTAACCATGAGCGAGGTCCATAAGGCAGCCGAGATTATCTCTAAAGCAGCTGATGCTGATGCCAACATTATTTTTGGCGCTAACGTAGATGAAGCTCTGGTTGATCAAATCAGGATTACCGTTATTGCCACTGGCTTTGACGAAACCCGACAAAGACTCAAGCAACTTTCAGCCAAACCCATCATTACCCCCACTGCCATCTCCAGCGATGATGACGCTGATGACGATGAAGATAAACCTGAAGAAGACAAAGAACCCAATGGTGAACCCAAAGAGTTTTCCGAAGTCATTGACGAAGAAACCGATGAATTTGATATCCCTGCTTTCTTAAGACAGGGGAGATAAATATGCTACCTGAAATTGCCCTTCAACTTGAAGTTTCTTCAGAAATTATTGATGCTGCTATTAATTCTGAGCAAAACAAAGTTCTAGCTTTAATTAACCCTTTAGTAGCCAGAGGTACTTTATTTTTTTCCGAAGTTTCTGATCAAGCCCTAGAAGTAGCTGCAGAGCACCCTGTAGCAGCCCAAGCTTTAAAAGTAGCTTCTTTTATTAGCTCTAGAGCTTCAGAAGGAGAGCCAAATGCTTTTCTTGTCTCAGCAGCTATTGGAGCTGGATTGGGTTTACTTCTTACTCCTCTATTTTATGGATGCAAAATTAGACAAGAACAGAATCTAGCCAAGAAAATCGGTTATGTATTTATAGGTCCTGCTATGGGAGCTGTAGTTGGGGCCATGGGAGCTGGAGCTAATATAGTTCTATCGGAAACAGTTTTTAGTAGAGAATAAGAGCAGAGAATGATATAATCAACCTATGAATAAAATTATTGAAGCCCCGCAACCAGAGGAAACAGAAGTTACCATGAGAGGCGAAAAAAGTGATGAAGCTGCTGAAATTACAGAACATGGACCCCCTAAAAGGAAAAATACTGGTATTGTTGCTAGAGTCGCAGCCGCTATAAAAAAAATTATTAACCCCAGCGGCTAACTCTACTCTAGTAGGGGAGTCGCCTAAATCGCCATTAGGCGATTTTTTTGTTATCATAATCCTATGTCTAAATCACAGCAGAAAAAATCTTTTCCCGATGTTTCTTCCCACCCTGACTTTGTCAAAATGGAAACTGACTTACTCAGGCACTGGTATCAGTCCGGTATTGTTAAAAAGTACTTAACCAAGAACTCTAAATCTAAGAAAAAATTCTCCTTTTTAGATGGCCCGATTACTGCTAACAACCCTATGGGGGTTCATCATGCTCGGGGTCGCACCTACAAAGATCTCTGGCAGCGCTACTTTACTATGAAAGGCTATGCTGGTCGTTACCAGAATGGCTTTGATTGCCAGGGCTTATGGGTAGAAGTTGAGGTTGAAAAAGACTTAGGTTTTAAGTCCAAAAAAGATATTGAAAAATATGGCGTAGCCAAGTTTGTTAATAAATGTAAAGAGCGGGTTAATAAGTATGCCGCTGTTCAAATCAATCAATCCAAGCGTTTAGCCATGTGGCTGGACTGGCCTAATTCCTACTACACAATGTCTGATGAAAACAACTATGCTATTTGGGATTTTTTAAAAACCTGTCATCAAAGAAACTGGATCTATAAAGGCCATGACTCTGTTCCTTGGTGTCCTCGCTGTGAAACCGCCATTTCCCAACATGAAATGCTGACCGAAGACTATCAAGTTATCACTCACCAGGCTATTTACTTTACTCTGCCTTTAGTTAACCGTGACAATGAATTCTTGCTAGTTTGGACCACCACTCCTTGGACCATTCCTGCCAATATTGCTGTGGCAGTTGACAATTCCTTTGACTATTCTTTAACCCAAACCAAGTCCGGTGAAAAATACTGGCTTCTTAAAGGCCTGGCTAAATCAGTTTTAGGAAAAGATTTTAAAAAAACCCTTAAAACCATTAAAGGCAAGGATTTGGTTGGTTTAAAGTATCACGCCGCCTTTGACGATCTACCGGTTGTCAAACAAACTGCTCATGAAAACCAAGCTAACTTCCACACCATCATCCCCACTGACAAAATGATCATGCCTATCAGCGAAAAAGAAGGCACTGGTATAGTTCACACCGCTGTTTCTGCTGGCTCAGAAGACTTCAAGCTAGGTAAAAAGCTTGGCTTACCCATGATTCCTGTTATTAAAGATAATGCTGAATATTTTACCGGCCTTGGTCCTTTGTCAGCTAAAAACGCTCAAAAACACCCAGAGCTTATCTTTAACTACATGAAAAAACAATCCGGCCATTGGGTCTATAAAATCCATGACTATTCTCACCGTTATCCAACCTGTTGGCGTTGTAAAACCGAATTAGTCTGGAAAGTCACTGACGAATGGTACATTGCTATGGATCGGCCAGATCCTACCGATAAACAAAAACGCACTCTCCGTCAGCAATTAAAGCAAATTACCAAACAAATTAAATGGATTCCTGGCTTTGGTTTAGATCGAGAACTAGACTGGCTTAAGAACATGCATGACTGGCTAATTTCCAAGAAAAACCGTTTCTGGGGTTTATGCTTACCTATCTATGAGTGCCAAAAATGTCAAAGCTTTGAAGTCATTGGTAGTAAATCCGAACTCAAAGACAGGGCTGTTAAAGGTTGGGATAAGTTTCAAGGCCATACCCCTCATAAGCCCTGGGTTGACTATGTCAAGATTAACTGTCCAAAATGCAATCAAGAGATTAGCCGAGTCGAGCCAGTTGGGACTCCTTGGCTAGACGCTGGCATTGTTTCCATCTCCACCTTACCTGAAAACTGGTTTCCCGCAGACTTTATTACCGAATGTTTTCCCGGTCAATTTAAAAACTGGTTTTATTCTCTCCTAGTCATGGCCACAGTCCTTAAAAAGCAAGCTCCTTTTAAAACTGTCTTAGGTTATGAATCAGTTGTGGGCGAAGACGGTCGGCCAATGCATAAATCCTGGGGTAATGCAATTGAATTTAATCAAGGTGCTGAAAAAATCGGCGTTGATGTTATGCGTTGGATGTATTGTAAACCTTTACCAACAGCTTTATTGCCCTTTGGCTATACTTCGGCTGATGAAATTCGCCGCCACTTTATTCTCATTCTTTGGAATTCCTATCGTTTTTTTGTTACCCAAGCTAATGCAGACAACTGGCAGCCTAAAACTGAAAAACCCAATAATGAGCATATTTTAGATAAATGGATCTTAAGTCGCTTGCAAAACACCATTCAGACTGTCACTCAGTCTTTAGATAAATATTATTCAGCTCCAGCTACCGAAAGCTTAGAAAGTTTTGTCCAAGATTTTTCCACTTGGTATATTCGCCGCTCCCGAGACCGAGTTGGTATGGCTGCCAAAGATAAAACTGATAAAAACAATGCTTACCACACTATGCATTATGTTTTAACCACCTTATCTCAACTTCTGGCCCCCTTTATCCCTTATCTATCCGATCATATCTATACCAGCCTGACTGGCAAAGACTCAGTTCATCTAGCTGACTGGCCGAAAGTTGATAAAAACTTCATAAACAAAGACTTAGAAAAAGAAATGAAAATCACTAGACAGCTAGCCAGCTTAGCTCAAAGCGAACGCAAAGCCAAAGAGATTCCACTGCGCGTGCCTCTTAGCTCGCTTGCTACAGTTTCACCCAAAAAGCTATCAAAAGAAAGCAGTCAATTGTTAAAAGCAGAGCTAAATGTCGAAAAGCATGTTCATAAAGTTGGAAAACTTATTAGCTCTAAACTTCCTGCTGAGGCTACTCCAGAGCAAAAACAAAAAGGAGAAGCTAGGAAAATAACTAGGAAAATTCAACAAGCTAGAAAGATAGGGGGTACTGCGCTAGTTAAAATGGTCGATATAGAATATCCTGTTTCTGAATGGCCAGAAAATCTACCCGATAACTTAATCAAAGATATAAAACAGAAAACTTTGGTTAAGAACATCAAAAAAAGTAAAGTCAAACAAATCAAGATCATTTGCTAATGACCTCTCGCCGCACTCTTGACTGGCAGCTAATTATTCCCACCATTATTCTCTTAACCTTTGGCTTAGCTGGCTTAGGTTCGATTTCTCTCAACCTGACTCTCACTCAACTCATTTTTATTCTCATAAGTTCACTCTTTTTCTATCTTTTCTCCCGCTTTCACTACCAAAATCATCAGGCTTTAATTAAAATCTACACTTTCGGATCATTAGTCTTTTTACTCTTGCCTTTTCTTTTCGGCGTTGTTACTCGCGGCTCAGCTCGCTGGATCCAAATCGCTGGTTTAACTCTTCAGCCCTCAGAAATCATCAAGCCTTTCTTAATTGTTGTCTTAGCTTACCTTTTGTCTCAAAAAAAACCTCACTTTCCTACTTACCTGCTTTATCTTTTTATTCCAATCTTGCTTATCTTCAAACAACCTGACCTGGGCAGCACCTTAGTGGTTACAGCTATCTGGTTAGGCATCCTATTAGTCTCCAGCCTGCCTTTGCTTTTACCTCTCAGCCTCATTCTTGCCACCTTAGGCCTTAGTCCTTTAATTTATAAATTCCTTCAACCTTACCAACAACAAAGAATTCTGTCTTTTCTCAATCCTTATGCTGATCCTCAAAGAAGCGGTTATCATGTTATTCAATCTATCATTGCTGTCGGTTCTGGCGGGCTGTTGGGTAGGGGACTGGGTCATGGCACTCAGTCTCAGCTTCAATTTCTGCCTGAACGCCACACCGACTTTATCTTTGCCCTTCTAGCTGAAGAACTTGGTCTTTTTGGCGCTCTAATTTTACTTCTCGCCTATTTTTTTCTACTTAAGCGCCTGCTCACCATTGCTAAGCATGCTCCTGATAAATTCAGTCAACTCATCACCATTGGCGTTTTCACCATGCTCTTTTTCCAGGCCAGTGTTACTATCGCTATGAATCTCGGTCTCCTGCCCATCACCGGCATTACCTTACCCTTAGTCTCAGCTGGCGGCAGCTCTCTCTTAGCTACTCTGATTGGCTTAGGGATCGTTCATAACATCTCGCTTAACTCTAGTCCTAAGATATCTTTGGAAATTAAGTAGAAAATTGACAAAAACATAACTATAAAGTAACATTTCCATGCCATGAATGAATTTATCGGCCAAGGAGAAGAACATCCAGAAATTACACCCGAAGAGCAAACAGCAGCAGTCAATTTGCTTAAAGCATTACAAGGACTAAATGTAGTGGCTGAAGCTTTAAAATTAGATGCTAAACAGATTATTCCACTAATAGGTGTGATAGTTGGCCCATCAGCAGAAGAGTTAGGTAACTAATTCAATTTTATCTAATAACCTTAACTACTCATTTCTTTATCTTTAAGCTATAATATCCCTCATGAAATACGCAGTCATTCAAACCGGCGGTAAACAGTATCAAGTTTCTGAAGGCGACACTCTTGAAGTTGAAAAACTTGAGGGTAAAGCCAAGGCTAAACTCACCTTTGATAAAGTCTTATTAGTGGTTGATGGTAAAAAGATTTCCTTAGGTCAACCTTTGGTCAAAGGGGCTAAAGTTACTGCCGAAATTCTTGAGCAAAAAAAGGGTGACAAGATTAGAGTCGCTAAATTTAAAGCCAAGTCTCGCTATCGCCGGGTTCAAGGCCATCGTCAGCTATTAACCAAGCTTTTGATTAACAAAATCACCTTTGGATCTAAAAAGACCTAAATTGACAGGGTTTGTTTGTGAAAAATATAGTTGATTCTCGTGAAAACATAAGCTAATATATTGACTATGGCTAAGAAAAAAGCTTCAGGTTCTACCACTCAACAAACCACCCGACCTGGTAAAAGACGGGGAGTTAAACGCTTTGGTGGTCAAAAAGTCAAAACCGGCACCATTATTGTCCGCCAAAAAGGCAGTCAGTTTCATGCTGGCGTTGGTGTTGGCAAAGGTCGCGACTTCACTCTTTTTGCTCTTCGGCCTGGCATAGTTAAGTTTTTGCAAAAACACGGTAAAAAATTAGTTTCAGTTCTGCCCGCTAAATAAATATGACTAATAAAGACAACCTCATCCAGCTTGATATCAATCAGCTTCAGGCTAATCCCTTACAACCTCGGGGCATGATCACTCCCGACTCTTTAATGGACTTAGTTGATTCCATTAGAGAACATGGCATTCTTGAGCCCTTAATTGTGGCTCATACTCCAGCCGGTCATCAGATTATAGCTGGTGAGCGCCGCTGGCGGGCCGCTAAACTAGCTGGTTTAACCCATGTATCGGTGATTGTTAAAGAAACTTCTCCTCAAGGCATGTTGGAAATGGCTTTAGTAGAAAATGTTCAACGGACTGATCTTAATCCAGTTGATCGAGCCAAAGGTTTTGAGCGCTTAATCGAAGAGTTTGACCTGTCTAATGCTGAGATTGCCCAAAGAGTAGCTAAAAGTCCTTCCTATGTTTCCAACACCTTACGTTTACTTAATCTACCTGATGCTTTAAAAGACGGCCTTATCTCCGGCCTCATCACCGAAGGTCATGCTCGCGCCTTATCTTCCATTGAAGACAAGAGCATCATGATTGATGCCTACAAAATTATTCTTAAGGAGTCTGGCTCAGTTCGCCGAGCTGAAGAGCTTTCCCGGAGAATGAAGTCCAAGACCGGTCAAAAAGTCACTGCTCCTAAATCCCGGCCCGCTCATATTGTCAGTGAGGCCATTGATAAAATGGTTAGCACCATGAATCAAACTTTAGGCAAAACTGCTAAAGTTAAACTCATCAGGACTCAACGGGAAACTCGGTTACAAATCAGCCTCAAAGGTAAACCTGAAACAACCGAAGACCTACTCCAAAAGATTTATAAAGCCATCACGAAATTGGCATAAACTCAATCAGATAAGTCTCTAAGCCCTTTAGTTTAGGATATTTCTCAATTACTCCCAGCTTATTCAACGGCCAATACCTAATCCAGGCTTTACCGACAATGTTTTCTTCCGGCACTGGTCCCCAATCTCGGGAATCACTTGAATTATCCCGATTATCTCCTAAGGCAAAGTAAGCTCTTTGCGGCACAGTGATTGTTAATCCTTCTCGGCTATAACTACCTGGTCGAGTCACAATCGTCAAATCAAGATAGCCAGACTCATCTAATAGCTGACCATTAACATAGACGTGATTTTCCTTAATCATCACCTGATCGCCTGGTAGGCCAACCAAGCGCTTGATATAGTCATAGTCTTCATTTCTTGGTGCTTTAAACACCACTACATCGCCTCTCTTCGCCTCTTTAAATCGATAGCTGATTTTGTCAGTTAATAAATACTCGCCATCATGATAATTATCAAACATTGAATTACCTTTAACCTGATGAGGTTGAAACAAAAATCGATACACCACCACAAAAATCGCTAAAGCAATCACAATTGTTTCTACAAAATCAAGGAAAAATAACCAGATCCTTTTACTCAGTGTTTCCATGTATATAATGCTATGCCTTTGATATAATCATGTCAAGAAAGGACTCTTAGCTCAGCTGGCTAGAGCGTACGATTCACATTCGTAAGGTCGAAGGTTCGAGTCCTTCAGAGTCCACTAGTCTTTAAAAAATCTGCCATATAAAATATAATAGGAGAAATATGGCAAGAAGAAAAGAAGCCACACCTCAGCAAATAAAACAACAAGAGTTTTCAGCTAAAAAAATCTTTGATCAAGCAAGAGTTCAATTTGCAATTTTAGGTCAAAAAACAGCTGATCCTAGATTACCAGAGGCTTGTAATACACTAGGCCTTCCTGATCCAACCACAGTCGAAGGTTTAAAAAAACTTCAAAGGATAGAGGAGGCCGCTCGTGAAGCAGCCGCAGCTGGAAGAAAATCAAGGTGGGGTTAGTTACTAAAGAATTATTACTGCGTCTCAGTCATTATCAGATTATCATACAAGAACTCATTCAAAGTTTGCTTTCTTTCAATTCGCTTAACGCCCATCATAAATCTTCTAATCCTAAGTTCAACACTTCTATCGATTTCTTTTGGAGTTACTTCTTTTCCACCACGCTTTCTGGCAACAGCAATCGCAGTTATATTCCTTCTGGCAATTACCATTGAGCGAATAATTTCTCTCATCTGGCCTTCAGAATCACTCTCCAGCAATTCTCCTAAATTATTAGGCACCTCAATTCCATGAACATCAGGAGTATTTAAAGCCGAATCACCCTCGTGAAATATATAGCCAGCATGAGGTTTTTCTTCTTGGGCTCCAATTGCTTTATCTGGATCATATACTTCATTGTAATAAGCCAGATAATCCTTAGCCCATCGGCTTAAAGAAGTATGTCTGCTGCCCATTGTATCTTTACGAAAATGTCTATCAGTCGCTAAGATTCCTAATAAACCCAGAGTTATCGTTATTGCATTCTGCTCACCAACCAACTTTTCTAAAGGATTTATTGCACCATCTTTAACTAAAGCCAACCCCTTACCTCTTTGATCAGACTCTTTTTGACGCCCCACTGTCATTAAAAGTATTATACCAAATTACCTAGCTAGCTTTAAAGTTTCCAACGAAAGCAGTCGGGAAATTAAAATATAAGCATAAGAAGAAGTTAAATCACCATTGTCAAAAGCAGTTTGAGCTTTTTGATATTTATCCTCAAGTAATTCAAATGCATTGCCTAGAAGATAATTCTTCCCGCTAAATGACTCCAATTTTTTCATTAGTCTATCTCTTAACCTCTCCGTCTTCTTAAATTCTCGCAAAACTTCTTTTTCTGTTTTTGTTTCACCACTTTGATTAAAGACATCTACAAATGAATCCAATGCTAATTTACCTATCTCTTCGGCCCGATTACTTACGTAGGCTTGTACTTCTTCGGGAATATTATTACTTTTTGCCCAATTATTATTTCTGATCCGCAAAAGATAAACACCTGTCATAGTTACCTTAACATAGCGAGTTCCTCTCGAGTAATTATCAGCTTCAAGATAATTCAAACCTTTATTAGCCACTCGTAAAATTCGGTTAATATAATTAATTACCTGATCTTTATAATTCTGATCTACTGATTGACTGTTAACATGATTTTTTAAGTTTTCCAACTGTTCAATTACCATCTCCAGCTTTCGTTTTCCAGTCGCATCATCTATCAATGGCGAATCTTTAGGTGATTCAGAATCAAAATCAATAAAATAAGTGTCAATTTCATTATTGCTAGTAGTAGCTGGAAGAAAACTATTCCAAATTTCTCCAGATTCAGTTAATTGACCTAATTCTAATTGGTAATTTCCTTCACCGGTTCCCATTACATCAATCTGATATTCTCCATCTTGAGCATCATAGATTAATAACAAATCATCTTCTGCGCTGTAAATTGAATTAGGCATTGGTGAAGCAATACCTTCTCCAGCCCAAAACCCATCAGGATCTTTGACACGAATATCAGCTGGTGAGTGTAAAAAGAAAAGTAAAGATGGATTTCTTGGCGGATTAGATAAGCCTGCCGCTGGTGTGGCTAATATGCCCAAAGCGTCAACAATCGCTTTAATTCCTTCATTAGTTTCCACCAATTCTACATGAGAATTATTAACAGTCTGTTGATTAGTTTCATCAATCAAAGCGCTCTTTTCTAATACAGTCAGATCTCCTTCTGAAGTGTATTCATAATCACCAGTCGGTTTACCGTCTGGCCATTTTCCTAAGAGACTATCTCTTAAGCTTCTTTCACCGAGCTTTATCCATTCAACAGTTTTCTTATCAGCGCCAGCAATAGTATTTAAAAGATTTCTCAAACCATCAGTTAAGTTTTCTTTTAACTCAGCCAGATAAACATTATATGAATCCATTGTTGTCACCCCAATCACTTTCCCTTCTTCATTTTTAGCAAAGTCAAAAATAGGCATCAAATCATTCAATCCCGGCGCTAAGCTATGAACTGCTGCTATTGGCGAAGCATATTTCAGTTTGTGAATCTGAAGATATAGCTGTAGAACAATCCACTGCCATGACCAGCGATCACCTGTTTCTGCTCCAGCCCAAGCCTGCCAAGCAGGAATTGCTCCTTCATGAGGAGAGCCGGTAGTGACAATTTCATTAATTTTATCCTCACCATGTTCCTGCGCATAAGCCCGAGCCACCATACCGCCCATGCTATGACCAATTAAATTGACCTTTGTAGATGGTGGTTTATCTACTAAAACTGTATTTTCTAAATAGTTCTTAAACTCATCCGCTAAAACATCTAAATTTTTCCGCCAGTCATAATAAAACTCAAAGTAATCATCATTCTCAGTATAACCGGCATCAGTAAAGGTAGTTTTCAAATTATCATAAACTTTAAGAAAAGGAATTTTTTTCCAATTACCTCCAGAGTCACCACTTATCATCGCTGAAGTATTCCAACTTCCACCCAATCCGGGCAGCATGACTATCGGAATATTACCTGGTTCTTCATCAATACTGGTGACCACGAGATTGTCGAACCAAACCTCAGAAGTTGGATCAGCGCCTGCGCTAGCTTGAAATGCAACCCTTCCTGTAGGAAATTTATCATCTTCAGGTAAAAAATAAAAATCGATTATGTAATTCCCATCTATCGCAAGCTTAAAGTTTCCTTCGCGAACTTCAACTGTTATATGATAAGTATTTCCGTTAGAAATAGGGTGTTTTGCATAATCATTACCTGATAGCATTGGAGGCAGGTTTTGCATGTGAATGCCATCTGGAGACATAAAGTGCAAATCATACCAGCTACTAGGATCGGTATATCGCCATGCAAGATTTTTATCAGTTCCCACAACAAATTTCATATCCACATCAATAATGTAATTAGTCCAAGATAAATCCCAATGAGAGTCATCGGGCATTGTTTCAGTCACACAACTACCGCCAGTAATTTTAATACCATACATTTTATCTTTAACCTCCCAATCACCCTGGCAAGGATTTCTAGTTATCACCCAACCATCAGCTATCCCGTCGTCAAAATTATCCTGGAAAAGCACAGAGGCAATAATCTTCGATGGATTAATTAGGGTATAAAAAGCTAAAGAGAAGAATAGAGTGTAGATGAGCAGGATTTTATTTTTCACTGTACTATAATAATGTCAAAACCCTTGTAAGTGTCAATAGCTAATTTATGAAAATAAATAATTTATACGAAATATTTCATCGAGACTCTAGAGCGTCAAATAAAATTATCAATAAAAATAATTTTACATATTTTAATACTTTAAAAATAATCGATAAATATTGTAAGAAAAGAAGCAGAAAGCAGGCAAATATTTTAGACATTGGATGTGGAGTAGGCTCAATTTCATTTTATGCTGCGAATAAATGCTTTAGTGTTTTTGGAATAGATATATCCCAGAAAGCTATTAATATTTCAAAAGAAACAGTAAAAAAATTGAATTTAGAATCTAAGGCTAAGTTTCAAAAAGCGGATATACAAAAAATTAAGCTGGAGAAAAATAAGTATAATTATATTTTATGTTTTGAGGTATTGGAACATTTAATAAAAGATCAAGAGGTTATTGATAATATCTATGCAGGTCTTAAAAAAGAGGGAATACTTATGGTATCTACGCCATCAAAGAATGCACCTCTATTTAAATGGGGTTTTGCTAAAGAATTTGATCAAAAAGTAGGTCATTTACAAAGATATTCTCTTAAAGAGCTTAGTGAGAAATTAGGAAAATCAGGGTTCAAAATTCTAGAAATTAAAAAAACAGAAGGGTTATTAAGAAACTGTTTGTACCTTTTTAAGGTACCAGGAAAGCTTATTCGTTTCATCAAAGGGCCTCTTGTGCAAATAGTAATGTTTATCGATAGAATATTTTTATATTTATTTGGCGAATCTCAAATATTTATAGTTGCTAAAAAATAAATCATGACCATCCTTTTTCTCACAAAACTCTTCTATCCTCACATCGGTGGGGTGGAGAAGCATGTGGAGGAGGTGAGTCGGGAGTTAATAAAAAAAGGCCACAGGATTATAGTCTTAACTTTAAAGCACGATCCCAAATTACCGGAGATTGAAACTAGCGGAGGAGTAAAAATTATCCGACTCCCCTATTCAGAATCAAAATGGATTATCTGGAAGAATTTATGGCAAAAACGCTCTCTCATTAAAGAGGTTGATATCATTCATTGTCACGATGTTTTCTTTTGGTATCTACCTTTTAAATTTCTTTTTCCTAAAAAGCCGGTTTATACCACTTTCCACGGCTGGGAAGGGGACTTCCCTATTCCTCAAAAAAATATTTTCATTCGCAGGCTCTCAGAAAAACTATCCTGGGGTAACATCTGTGTTGGTGGTTATATCAAAAAGTATTACGGCGCTAAGCCCAATTACATAATCTATGGAGCAATAACACTAGAACCAGACGGCCGGAGAGGTAGAGTGTTATCAAAGACTTTTAAGGAATGCATTTTTATTGGTCGCCTAGAAAAAGACACTGGTATGGAAGATTACTTAAAAGCCTTAAAAACCATTAAGCAGAAAAATGGTCTTAAAATTACCTTTGTTGGTGATGGTTCTTATCGATCCCAAGCTGAAAAAATTGGTTTAGTTACCGGCATGGTTAAAACGATCAAACCATATTTAAAAAAGCCTGCCTATATTTTCGCTTCATCTTATCTGACTATTCTTGAAGCCATGGTTGCTAAACGATCAGTTTTTGCTCTTTACCATAATTCTTTAAAAAAAGACTATCTTCAACAATTTCCTGGCGCTCGCTATATGAGAATTTCTAACTCTGCTGATGAATTAATTAAACAATTTAACAATGCTCTTAAAAATCCTAAAAAAATTGATCAAATGATTAATCGGGCTTATCATTTTGCTCAAAAGCAGACTTGGGATAAAGTTGCTAAAAAATACCTAGATCTTTGGAAACTATGAAAGTTTCTTTTATCACCACTATTCTTAATGAAGAAAAGACGATTATTGATTTATTGGCTTCTCTTCAAAAACAATCAAAAAAACCTGATGAAATCATTATCATTGACGCTGGCTCAACCGATAAAACTGTCAAGCTGATTAAATCCCACTCTCTTAAAACTAAACTGATTATTAAAAAAGGCTTTAATCCTTCTAAAGCCAGAAATTATGCTGTCAAACAAGCTAAGCATTCTATCCTAGCTCTGTCTGACGCTGGTTGTCGATTGGATAAACATTGGCTTAAAACTATTACCCAGCCCTTTAAAAATAAAAAAGTTGGTGCAGTCGCTGGTTTTTATTTACCGCATACCAAAACAGTCTTTCATAAATCAGTCGCCCCTTTTGTCTCAGTTATGCCTGATAAACTTAATCTTAAAACTTTTCTGCCTTCATCCCGTTCCATAGCTTTTCGTAAATCAGCTTGGCAAAAGGCTGGCCAGTATCCTGAATATCTGCGTTACTGCGACGACTTAGCTTTCGCTAAAAATCTTAAACAAAAAACCAAGCTAATAGTTATTCCCCAAGCCATTGTTTATTGGTATCAAGCTGACAATCTAATCCAATTTTTTAAACAAATTAAAAACTATGCTTCAGGTGATGTTCAGGCTAAATACAAACCTCATCTTAAAAAAATTCTCACCACTTTTGGCCGCTATCTTATCTTTATCAGCTTACCAATAATCTTTCCTTTTTACTTGCTTTGGCCGATTATTAAGCATTTCCGCTATGTTCGTCATCCTTTAGCTATAATATATCTGCCAATTTTGCAAATTACTGCTGATATAGGCATAATGCTAGGCAGTTTCTATGGGTTACTTAAAAGACACTCTTAAGGGTTTTTCCTGGCTAGCTGGCTTTAGAGGCTTTAGTCGTTTGTTGGCTCTTGCCAGAACCGCTATTTTAGCCCGGATTTTACTCCCTGCTCAATTCGGCGTTTATGGCATTGCTGTCATAGCCTTAGCCTTTTTAGAAATCATTACCGAAACCGGCATCAATGTTTTCCTCATCCAGCAAAAGAAAACCATTGACAAATATATCAACACTGCCTGGATTGTCTCTATCTTTAGAGGCATAATTATTTCCCTTTTGATCATCGCCACTACCCCCTTGATTACTTCTTTTTTCAATGCTCCTGATGCCCGGCCTCTTTTATATCTCATTAGCTTAGTAGCCTTTATCAAAGGTTTTATTAATCCTTCCCGAATTAGATTCCAAAAAGATCTAGAATTTAACAAAGACTTTTGGTTCAGATCTTCAATTATTTTGATCGAAACCATTTCTGTCATCATCTTAGCTAGCGTTACCAAATCTGCTATCAGTCTAGTTATCGGCTTAATTATCGGCGCTTCCTTGGAAGTGATTTTCTCCTTTATCTTTATTAACCCCAAGCCAAAATTAATCTTTGAGTTTCAAAAGCTCAAAGCCATTATTAATCAGGGCAAATGGATCACTTTTGCTGGCATCTTCAACTATTTAGCTAGCCAAGGAGACGATGCAGTCGTAGCTAAAATTTTAAACACTGCTTCTTTGGGTCTTTACCAAATGGCCTTTAAACTTTCCACCTTGCCAGTTACAGAAATTGGTGATGTAGCTGGTAAAGTTACCTTTCCAGTTTACGTCAGGATTGCCGGTGACCAATCAAGGCTTAGAAAAGCCTATCTCAAAACCCTGTTCACCATTGCTATCTTAACCATTCCCTTAGGCGTAGTTTTATTTCTCTTCCCCCAACAGATAATTTCCTTAGTTCTGGGTAACAACTGGTTAGCTGCTGCCCCAGCCTTAAAAATCCTTTCCATCTATGGGGTAATCAGAGCCATTTCCGGTTCAGGCGCCGCTTTATTTTTATCCCTAAAAAAACAAAAGCTCATTACTCTAATCACCTTTATTCGTTTCGCTGTCTTAGCTATTGTCATTATTCCCCTTACTCTCAATCGTGGTTTTGTCGGTACTGCCCAAGCTTGTTTAATTTCTGCCCTGGTTGCCTCTCCTGTGATTTTTGCTAATGTCATTCGGGTTTTGACTGCTAGGGCAAAATGAAAATTCTTAATTTACTCGCCTATTCAAACAAAGGCTATGAGCAAAACATTGGCGATCTTTTAATTGCTGCCAGCCTTAAAAAATATCTTCATAAAAAAAAAGACCGATGGGCAATAGGCTACTTTAATCGGGAAAAATTTGATCTTGATAAATTTGATTTAGTTATCATCGGCGGAGGTGGTCTCTACCATCCTGGTCATCTGCAAGACTTGGAATCCCAGCTTAATCTTTATACCTCAACCGCGCCTTTAGCTCTTATCGGCCTGGGCTTAAGCCTTGATGGTCGTAGTTACGTCAGTCTCGCCAATAAAAAAGCTATCAAGAAAATTAATAAGCGGGCTTTTATTTCCTCTGTCCGCGATCAATGGACTTATGACCTACTTCAGTCTTTAGACCTAAAAACCAGTTTAACCGGCTGTCCTTCCTTGTTTCTATCTGATTGCTATCCTGAGATTGACAAACAAACCCTCAAGTATGATATTGGTTTTAACTTTGCCGCTAGTCATACTCCTTATTATCAGCAACAGTCCTCAAAGGTTATTAAGTTTATTAACGCTGTTGCCAAAAATCTTAAAGGTAAAAAAATCGTCATTTGCCATAATCGGAAAGAAAAAAAATTCTATCAAAAAATCTTTCCTAATACAAAAGTCTTTTATTCAGATAAGCCTCAGAAAGTTCTCTCTGTCTACAAAAACTGCCAGTTGATTATCGGTATGCGTTGTCACAGTCAGATTTTCAGTCAAGCGGTTCAGACACCAGCTCTAGCAATTCCTTTAAATGAAAAAGTCAGTCAACCAATCAAAATGGCTTTTAAATCTCCTAACAAATTTATCGTTTCTTTAGATGACTCTTTAAGCTCTGTAGAAAAAAAAATTAAATACATTCAAAAGAACCATAAACAGATTCAGCGTCAGCAGCAAGCACTTAAAAAAAGATTAAAAAATAACTTTTTAAAAATCATTAAGCAAATTCATCAACGTTTTAATTAAATGAAAATCGCTATTTTCCATAACTTGCCACCTGGCGGTGCCCAACGCACTGTCTACGAACAGGCTAAAGCTTTAAGAAAAAATCACCAGCTCTATTTTTTTCACTTAACCGGCCTTAATCAAAGGTTTTTTAATCTTCAATCATTTTGTCAACAAACTCAGCGCTTTACCTACCAGTCTAACAGTCAATTACCAGGTCCCCTAAGTCGTCTCCATCAAGATTACCACAACTTTGTTACTCTCAACCAAGTTCATCAAAAAATTGCTCAAATCATTGATCAAAGCAACTTTGATGCTTGTTTACTTCACCCTGATAAACACACCCAAGCCCCTTTTCTTCTCAGGCATCTTAAAACTCCCGGCCTTTATTACTGTCATGAACTTTTAAGACTTGCCTATGAACCAGAACTAGCTATTCCTCCAGGCCTAAGTTTACCCAAGCGACTTTATGAACAAGCTACCCGTAAAATTAGAAAACAAATAGACAAACACAATGCCAATCAAGCCAGTTTAATCTTAACCAACTCTCGTTTTATCTTAAAAAAAATTAACCAAGTCTATCACCCTCAAGCTCTGCTTTGTTACCCTGGAGTTGATACGCAAGTTTTTAAACCTCATAATACTAAAAAACTCAATCAAGTTCTTTTCATTGCAGCTAAGCATAAACTGACTGGTTATGATTTAGCTAAAAAAGCCTTGAGCTTAATTAAGTCAAATCTTCGCCCTCAACTAAAAATCATTGATAAATTCAGTTTAACTGATAAGCAGCTAGCTAAAATCTACTCTCAAAGCCTAACCACTCTTTGTTTAAGCTATCATGAGCCCTTTGGTTCAACTAGCTTAGAATCCATGGCTTGTGCAACTCCAGTTATTGCTGTTAAGCAGGGAGGCTACAAAGAAACAGTCATTGATAAAAAGACAGGCTATCTTATTCCTAGAAATCCTCAGGTTTTAGCTGATAAAATAGTTCAATTAATTAAACAACCATTAATTGATAGTAAAATGGGCCAGACGGGTCAACAGCATGTTAAACAAAACTTTACCTGGCAAACCCATAATCAACTACTAGAAAAAAACTTAAACCAGATTGCTCATGAAACCTAATATTTCCCTTATTATCGTTCATTACAGAAATAAAAAAGTTCTTTTCAACTGCTTAAAGTCCATTAAAACTCATAAATCTAAAACCTCATTTGAAGTGATTGTGGTTGATAATGATGAAAAAAAAGTTATTAACAAGCAATTAAAGCAAAAATTTCCTTGGGTTAAATATATTAAAAGTCCTGGCAATCTTGGCTATGCCGCTGGTAACAATCTAGGCGCAAAAACCGCCAAGGGTAAATATTTATTTATTCTCAATCCCGACACCCAAATCTTACCTGGCGCCATAGATAAGCTAGTTAAATTTCTAGAAAAAAATAAATCAGCCGCTGTCGCCGCTCCTTTACTCCTTAATCATCGTCATAAGCCTTATCCTCTTCAAGGCAGTTCTGAGTTAACGCCTCTAAAAGGCATTTTTGCTCTATCATTTATTAATAAACTTTTTCCCAATAACCCTATCTCTAAAAGCTATTGGTCTAATTGGCAAAATAAAACCAAGCTTAATCAACCTCGCCAGGTTAAGGTGGTGCCTGGTTCAGCCTTTTTAATCAGAAAAAGCATTTTTAATAAACTCAAAGGCTTTGATGAAAATTTCTTCTTATATTTTGAAGAAAGCGATTTAGGTAAAAGACTGACTGATAAAGGCTATAAACTTTTCATTCTGCCTCAAGCCAAAATTATTCATCATTGGGCAGCCACTACTCCCAAATCTCCGAAAATAAACCAACATTTTAATCAAAGCCGTTATTACTATTTTAAAAAACATTATGGCTTATTAGCTGCCTTAATAGTTGAATTTTTTACCCGCTTATCCTTATCCGTCATTCTCTTATCTCTTATTTTACTTTTATCCATCTGGTTAAGATTTTATCGCCTTCCAGAAGTTATGACTTTTTTTGGCGATCAAGGCAGAGACTATTTAGCTGCTCGAGACATGCTTTTAAAGGGTAAATGGCCTTTAGTTGGTATTCCTTCCAGCGTTCCCTGGCTTCACCAAGGCTCCTTTTTTATCTGGTTAACTGCCTTAGCTTTAAAAATAGGCAAGTTTAATCCTATCGGTCCAGCCATTTTAACCGCTACTCTCGGCGTTCTAACAGTTTATCTAACTTATACCTTAACTCGTCATTGGTTTTCTAAATCAGCTTCCTTAATTGCTAGCCTACTTATAGCCACTGCTCCTTTAGCCGTTATTCACAGTCGAATGCCTTATCATACTAGCCCCATTCCTTTATTCAGCCTACTTTTTATCTTTGCCACCTATTTCTGGGCTAAAAACAAATTATCTTTATTCTGGCCAGTTTTTCTCTGGGCTATCTTACTTCAATTTGAGTTAACTGCCGCTCCATTAATCTTAATCAATCCTCTAATTCGTTATTGGCAAAAAAAACCTCCCACCAAGCAAGACGTTATTATCTTTTTTTCAGCCACAGTTACCCCCTTTTTACCTAAAATAATTTATGATTTCACCCACAACTTCAAGCAAACCTTTGGCTTTATTACTTGGTTAGGTTATCGCTTTGTCAGTTTCTTTGGCTTTTCTGGCCGCCATACTGTTTCACTTCAATCAATTAAACAAGTGAGTTTAACCATTTTCGAATACTGGCATAAATTCATTAGCTGGGGCAATCTTCCCATCGCCATAATTCTCGGTCTATTGACGATCACTACTATTTTATACCGCCTTAAAAAACCCCTCTCTCTTCACCTTAAAATTCTATTTAGCTTTATAGCTATTAATTTTTTAGCTTTTTATCTTCATCAAGGACCATCAGAAGCCTATTTCCCAGTTCTTTTCCCTGCTTGGGTTTTACTGTTAGCTTGGTTAATTGACTATTTAAAAAAGCCTTTTATAACGATCTTTTTCATTATTTTATCTCTTTACAATACTCATTATTTAATCACTCATGACTTCATTCCCTACGGTCCAACTTTAACTCAAAAGCTCACTATTGCTAAATTTATCAAACTTCAGACTCAAGACAAGCCCTTTAAACTCAAAAATTACCCTACTGATAAACATGCCTCTCATCTAGACAACTATCGTTACCTGCTTTGGTGGCTTAACAATCCTGAAGACCCTCAAGCCAAACGCAGTTATACTATTTATGAAGGTAAGCCAGAAAGCTTTATTCCTCCTTCAGGAGCCAATATTTATCATTTTGATAACATCAAGCTGATTAAGCATGATTAAAAATCTTACCCTTATTACTCTCAAACAACCCCAGATTACTGATTTTGCCAAAGCTCGTAATCAAGCTATAACCAAAGTTAAAACTGACTGGTTGTTGTTTATTGACACTGATGAAATCATCACTCCAACCTTAAAAAAAGAAATTAAGTTAGCTATTCAAAATCAAGACTATAACTATCAGTTTAAACGCCAAGACTGGTTCTTAGGAAAAAAACTCAACTTTGGTGAAACCTCAGTTGTCCGCCTCACTCGCTTAATCCAAAAGGGGACTGGTCAATGGCAGGGGAGAGTTCATGAAGTTTTTCAATCTCAGCTTCCAGTTAAAATTCTAAAGCAGCCTTTAATCCATAAGCGCCGCCTTAGTCTTAATCAATTCATCGACAGACTTAATCATTATTCTTCAATTAGAGCTTCTGAGCTAACCAAGTTTTCTCTTTTCCAATTACTTTTCTATCCACCAGCTAAGTTCATCCTCAACTATTTCCTCCGCCTTGGCTTCCTTGATGGCCTACCTGGTTTAGTCATGGCTTTTATGATGAGTCTTCATTCTTTAATGGTTAGAATTAAACTTTATGAACTCCAAAAAGCTAGCTAAGCTATTTTTATTCCTCATTGTCCTCCAAGCTTTAATTAATCTAGTTGGTGCTCTTGGCCCTGAATTGGGCTTTGACGCTCTTTGGTATCATCTCACTGAATCTAAGCTCTTTCTTCAAAGAAAATCCATTGCTCCTATCCCCGGCAATCTGCTTTACTGGTCTGGTCTGCCTCGTCTTGGAGAAATGATTTATGCTTTCGCTCTTTTTCTTTGGGACGAACGCCTAGCAAAACTCATCCACTGGTTTTTCGGCATTCTCTCAACCTATCTGGTTTATCGCTTAACTATCAAACATCATAAACCAACCGCTGCCTTAGCCTCAAGCTTGCTATTCTATTCCACCCTACTAGTTGGCTGGCTTTCCACAACCAGCTATATTGATTTAATAGCTACAGCTTTTTTACTCATGGCTTTTCTTGCCCGTCAGTGGTGGAGCAGGGGACTAGCCTTAGTCTTAGCCGGTGCCACTAAATTTCATGCTTTAGCTTACAACTTTGTCATCACTTTCATACCCTGGTCATTATTAGGCGCCTTGCCATTTGGTCTAATTAATTACTTCAGTACTAACAACTTTATCTACCCCTTCTTAGAAAACTTTGGCTTTGGCCAAGATTGGTTGACTCATGGTTTTGCTTTCTGGTTAACTCGTCCTCTCCGTCTATTTTTTGATCCCCTTTTCCGGGTTGGTCCAGTTATCCTCATCCTTTTTATCCTTTCTCTAAAACATCAGTCCCGACCCTGGCTTAAAACTATTATCCCAGTCTTTTTTATCTGGTTTCTTGGCCCAGGCAGTGGTTTTGGTCGTTTTGCCTTGTTTTTACTGGCTCTCCTAGCTGTTAATTCTGCCAGCCTTTTTTCCTCTAAGAAAATCCCCCATCTAGTCACCAGCCTGGTTCTTCTTCAAGCCACTGTCGGCATCACTGGTAGAGCTTATGCTAATCAAAAATATCTACCAGTCATATTGGGCCAGCAATCAAAAGCCGACTTTTTAGCTGAAAATTTAAAATTCCATTTTGGTGACTTTTATGACATTGATGGCTTTTTTGCTAAAACCATTAAACCAACCGATAAAGTCCTGGTTTACCATATTCACAATCTCTACTATCTTGACTTTCCTTATGATCACTCCACCTGGGCTGATACTCAGGTTAACTATACTCACATTCTGGTAGGGGATAATCAACCTTTACCTAAAAAACATGGTAATCTACCTTTGATTTACCAAAACCCTACCACCAGAGTTAAACTATACTTAAATGAACCAAATCCTTAAACTCTTAATCTTAAGTCTTTTTTTCATTCTGCCTTTCGGCCAGCTGACTCGTTTACCAATCCCCCATCCAGCCATTAACATTTATCTTCACGATTTTATCATCAGCTTCATTCTCATCTGCTGGCTCACCCTCAAGCCCAAAAAACTACCTAGCTTAACTAAGCCCATCAGCCTATTTATCTTTACGGCCTTAGCTTCCTTAATCATCGCCAGCTTCCGTCTCCCCCTTCAGTCTATCCTTATCTCCAGTCTCTATCTTATTCGTTGGTCAATCTATGCTAGTCTTTACTTTGTTTTATCTGACAAAAACCTTAAACTGCCTTTAAAAAAAACTCTGGTCATCTCAGCTTCGCTCTTAGCTATTTTTGGCTTAGCTCAATATCTTTTCCTACCTGACACTCGCTTTTTAAAAGCCCTTCACTGGGACGATCACTATTACCGAGTTATTTCTACCTTAGGTGATCCTACCTTTGTCGGCATCATTCTGGTTCTAGCTTTAATCCTTCTGCCCACTCTAAACAGTTCTTGGTGGCTTTACCCCCTTTTTCTTTTACCTCTTCTTTTAACCTATTCTCGCAGCAGCTACCTCAGTCTTTTAACTGTTGCTATCACCACTTTTTTTCTAAAAACTAAACATAAAATCTTTTTAATAAGTTCCTTACTCCTTCTTATCACTCTGCCATTCTTACCTCGACCAGGCGGTGAAGGCGTTAAGCTTGAGCGCCGCTTTTCAGTTACTCAAAAAGTCGCTAATTACCGAGAGGGGATTGCTATTTTTCAACAATCACCCATCTTTGGCATTGGCTTTAATACTTTACGCTTTTATCGCCAAGATCAAACCTCTCATGCTGCTGCTGGCCTAGATTCCAGTCTCCTCTTTGTTTTAGCCACCACCGGCCTTATTGGCTTCCTTGCTTACCTTAATCTCTTAAAACATCTCTGGCAAACCTCAGGCATCCTTAAAATTTCCCTTTCCGCCCTCTTAATCCACAGCCTCTTTTCCAACTCTTTATTCTATCCCTACACCATGATTTGGTTGTGGGCTTTATTAGCTACGGAGCATAGTTAACCTTCACCGTTTCCTTAGTCTCATTCCCAGCTGCATCCTTAACCACCACCTCAATCTGATTATCTCCCTCAGACAACTCTACCTGTGTTTCCCAGCTGCCATCATTTTTAAGCATTACAAATCGGCCATTAACTGTTAGCGACACATCTTCCTCTGTTTTACCTGAGACGGTTATCGGGCTGTCTTTATCAAAAAATTTGTCTCCATCTTCAGGTTGATCAATCTTTAAACTTGGTGCAGTTTTATCAAACACCACTGTCCAGCTCTCAGACTCATCACTCATTTTACCCTTATCACTTCTAGCCACCACATAGATCTCATTTTCTCCCTCCCTTAAATTAATTTCCCGGAAAGTAAAATTACCATCCTTGTCAGCTAAAACTTCATCTGCACTAATGCCTCTGATATATAACTGGATTGTCGCGCCTGCTTCACCATAACCAACAATATCCATCGCTTCTTCCTGAGTTGCTTCCGGCAAAGGTAATAATTGAGGCGTCATCACTGGCAGCTGATCCTGTCTTTCAATTGGCTGATCACTTGATCGAACCTCTCCTAAAAAAGTTACCATTCTAATTAAAGCCGGTAAACCAAGCTTAATCATTAAATACAACACCAAAAGGATTAACAACAAATACTTGACTGCCTGCTTCAGGCTTTCTTTTTCTCGTTTTCTCTGCAACCGAGTTTTACTTCTGCCCATAAACTAAATATATTATACCAATTCTTGAGCCAGGAGTGGGTTTCGAACCCACGACCTATGGTTTACGATACCATTGCTCTACCAGCTGAGCTATCCTGGCGTTTAAAATAGCTTCGCTACTACTCATATTTTATCATCTTTGCTATACTCTCCATAATGACTCAGTCAATTGCTAAGCTTGAAGCCACTGCTAAAAAAATTCGTCATTCTTTAATTAAGCTTTTTTACCAAGCCCAATCAGGTCATCCAGGCAGCTCCTTTTCTATTATTGAGGTTTTAGTCGCTCTTTATTTTGGTAATTTTTTAAAACACAATCCCAAAAAACCTAATTGGCCTGGCCGAGATTACTTTCTTCTCTCAAACGGCCACGCAGTTCCAGGCTTTTATTCCACCTTAGCTCATGCTGGCTACATTCCTTTAAATCAGCTCAAAGATCTCCGTCAATACGGCACTCTCCTGCATGGCCATCCCAAACGCAGCACTTTTCCAGGGGTAGAAATTTCTTCTGGCTCTCTAG
>Ga0209976_10000436_pt1 | contig 28154 bp, 42 predicted proteins | sample SumtaG_FD_182806 | JGI IMG/M metagenome (GOLD analysis project Ga0209976, IMG submission 182806) | Deep subsurface microbial communities from Indian Ocean to uncover new lineages of life (NeLLi) - Sumatra_00157 metaG (SPAdes) (version 2) | ecosystem: Environmental > Aquatic > Marine > Oceanic >...
ACCACAATATTTCTATCTCCGTACCAGGCCTCGTGCCATAAAGTTTCCAAGGCAGCGGTTGAATTTGCATATCATTTACCCAGAATTTTTTCTCCAACGCATCCTCGACGAACTTGATCAAATTACTTGCATCAGGAGTATTTGTGTGAGTCATATCCCAAAATACTTCATCGCCATTGCCGAGTTTGCTAGCTAAATAATAGATTAAATCAATGGTTGATTCCTCAGCCATCGCACGAAATGGCTCCTCGTATACTTCTGCTGCCTCGGCTGCCCTCTTATTTGCTTTGGCAATCTTCATCCAGAAGATTATCACAAGACATATCGGGCCTATAATCGGATGCTTCGGCCTATGATTTAGACTCTCAATTAAAAAATTATTCTTGTCTTTTCTGGATGGATCACGCTTTGGGTTATAGACCCCGCCACCTTTCCCAATTTTCAGCAACGGCATGCCTTTTTTGTCGTACATGTCCCTATGCCTGATTAGAGGCTTTGGTCTTCCGTCAACCGTGAAATGTATCCTATTCATGGCGGAAGGGGGCTTGCGCCCCGGTATGACTACAGTAAATTCTGCTGCCCAGACTCCGATTCAGAGCCAGGTAAGTCAGTGCCATTAGATTCCTCAGCACGTACTGCGCGTCGGGCTTCAACCACCTCAGTCCATTCGGTAATTTGCTCGTTTAACCATTTGGCTTTCTGGTTTTTAAGAACATCGGCACCGATTGCTTTGACTTCATCATCCGTCACTAATTTTTCTGCATGCCCAGAATCTAATAGTTCGGTTAACTGGGTTGTGAGGTCTTTAAGTGAAGGGCGCCCTTTCTTCGACTCAGATTGTGATTTCCCCGCATTCTTGTACTCCACTTTTTTCTCAGTTAGCGCGGCTAACCCCTCCTGAAGATGCTCAACTGACTGATCACCATTCAACCACTTACTCCATTTAGCAAACTCAGCCCTTGGCATCAGTTTGTCAATTTCATCAAGCAAAGATTCCAGACCAGCCCGCAGTTTAGCCTTCTGTTCAGCCACGGTAGGTTTGCCCTTTTTAGTCGTTGTTTTGGGCTTAGTCTGCTTGCCTTTACCAGCCGAGGCTTCTTTTGTCTCCATGGATTTAGTCATGCGTTGTTTTAGGCCTGCAGCCTTGGTATCGGTTTTTGAATTAACTTGACCCTCCTCACCTGCTGTATCTGTGAATTCTTCCTCCCAATCCATGGCATCCATGATAGTATCAATGTCCAGCCTACTTACCGCTTCTTCAAGCTGTTTCATATCCTGCCCCGTAGAAAGACGCGCCTGTACTTGCCCTTGGGCGGCTTCCTGAAGTTGTTTTATGGGACTCACATCCAATGCGGTATCTGCTCTATATTCAAGACCAGCTACATATATTGTTACTTGTCCAGGTGCTTTTCCCCCAGGTTTGGTTTTCGGGTGAACCTTCATCGGCATAATCGTCAACGTCAGCGGAAGTCCGGCCAACGGGCCGCCTGTCAATGACTTTAATAGGTTGAGACTGGTAACGATATTCCTGATCGTGTTATGGCTGGTGGTTCTCAACTGATGAACGCCACCGATACGTCCACTACCCTCAAGTATAACGCTCAAAATGCCATGTGGCTTACACTCATTATCCAGCTTATCACACGGGCACTTAATTTGAACCGGTTCAGCGCCAGCCTCATCAGTTCGTAAAGCTACCTCGCCATTGCCCTGGCAGTGGCGCATTGATCCAGACCATCGGGCATACTCTCGGGGAAATATCAAATCGATATTATCGTATGGCACATATACCGAGAGCGCCTTCGGCTTCTCGCCAAATTTATCCATCAAATCTTTATCAACTATCCAATCATTTGTATCAGGATCCCGATCCATAGTGGTGATTAGAAAATATTCCAGCTTTTGAGGAAGGCGAAAGGTGCCGCCCCCCTGCTTTTTGTGCTCCTTTCCCTTGAATCCCATTTTAATATTGCCTATGCGTTGCAATATATTCATAATATTTTTAATTCCTGCCATGCCCATGATAGATAATCTCCTATATTGCGGTAAATTTCAATGGCCGCGAACCTTTGCGGATTTTGCTGTATGCCTTGAAAATCTCAGGCTTTTCCTTTTTCAACTTCTTGCCATCAACTATAGTGCCGTCATCCTGTTGAAACCACGTAATCCTGTGACCGCCAGCAATGATAACATTGGCTTCAGATTCGGTCATAGCATCTTTAATTGTATCTTCGGCGTCCTTTTGGTTCTCGGTAGCATCGCCTATGATGCCCTTCATTTCCATCCGAATCGCAACATCATTAGCCAAAGCCTGGTTGATTTCAATCTCAGCAAAAGTTTCATCATCGGCTTCTTCCAGTATCTTCTCACCCTGGCAGGTAGACCGAAATAAACATTTTTTGCATCGAGAGTCAGACCACTTAAGTCGATTAGGTGGATCGTTGCTCTGTACTCGCGCCCAAAAATCAGCAACTTTTTTGGCCATCATATCGATTAGAGTCTGATCTCGTTCGACCCTATGAAAATGATATGCCCACGGGTCACAGCATAATACTGCATCATCACCCCACTCATACTGTGGGCCTAATACATGGAATCCCCATTGGACTTGCAATAAGAATCTTAACGGCAGCCCACCCTTAACTATCTGCCACCAGACCTCGCGGCCAACGGATTTGCATTCCAAGATGCCCACACCAGCCGGATCGCCAATGATCTGGCGGTCGATGCTCACCATCTCCCATGATTTTTCTTTGCCAACCTTGTGCTCCAATCGCCGAACCTTGCGACCAGTCACCTCTGAATAAAGGCCGGCTATATATGGCTCAAGCACAATGCCGCGCTTTATGGGACCGGATTCATCAAATTCATAGTCTGCTTTATGGCCAGTTTTTTCGTACCATAATGCTCGTGGGCACCCATAGACGGTATCGCCGGATTCTGCTATTTGCTCATGGAGTATGGAAGCAAGTTCGCTCCCACCTATCCCGTTCATGCGGGCAGCTGCGTGTTCGGGTGTTAACGGCATGATATTTTCTCCATAATTACTAGCCGAGGGGAGGGCAGCCTCCTCCAAAAACGAACCACGGTCACGAGGTTACGTCGTATTAATGGCATTTTACCCCTCGGATAGTTGTAATTAAACAATCAAAATTCTGTTGCTATTGCCGTAATACCATCGGTAGTACCGGGCAGTTGATTAATGGGCGCACCTGTGCTCGTTGTCTGATCCATCGGCCCCCAATCGCTAGTATCATATCCAACTTTTCTGCTGTCAATACTCAGTACAGCCAGCGCGATCATCGATATAAACAAAATCCATATAGATATTGTATATTCTCTCATGTTATTCCCTTCAATTTAAATGGCGGGCCGGATTCGAGCCAGCATGCTCAGAGCGTCATCACCGTTTTCCAAGCGCCTTACCAATTAGACAACCGCCATATTCCAAAGGTACCAGAGGGAAGGTGTTAACGTGGCTCAACTCCTGTCGATCAGTTTGAACAGCCGCCCTTCCCCCCTGGTGCTTCACTATGGGCGTTAAGCCCCATCGCGTGAAACAATTTCAAAAATCTTGCCACCGAATCTGCTGACAGGGGCTGTACCTGGGGGCAAACGTTCTTACTACCGCCTTTCAAGTGCGCATCCCTAAGCCCCGACATGGTGTTATTCCTATGCTAGTCATGCGGATAGTCTTAGACCCAAGAACCAGCCGTATGGCCTACATACAGGCACAATCGCCCTGTCATGTTTTGATTTGATATGCATCATAAGTAATTTGGGTTATTAATATCTGATTTCAGAGCCTTCTCCTCTAAGTCATCGCATACCAATTTGAATCGTTCCACTGGCGTCACATGAGATATTCGTTCGTATCCAATACTTACCGCCCGGCATTCAGCGCCCAGGTCTTTAAGTGCGAAAGCCACTATCATTATATTGTCCCACTGCCAGTACTCACCTTTTGCAAATGTGAATGTTCTTGACATGCTATATTTATTATCTTCGGTTGCCTCGGGATTTATTATGTACCCGGCGTCGGCAAGTATTTTCACAATGGGAGCCACGTCAGAGAAACTTTTGACACAACAATATATAGTGAACTGTGGGGAATTATGATGAGATAGGGAAATAGCCCAGCCAAGTTTCCCATCAGGCTTTTTCACCAAGTCTTTAAAATCACGCACAATTCCCATTACCAGGTCAGTTTTATCCTGGTCGTCCAGTAATCGCTCGATGGACTCGTTGTAATTTGCCAGTTCCTGCCTGGCTGCAATCTGTATCGGCATGGGTAGTAACGTCAGTGCTGGTGTGAACCACATAATTAATTACTTTACTCCGTGAATGAATTTTTTAAACAGTCTCATTTCCTCTAGTGAGAAACCCTCTCCCCCACATGTGGCGGTTATCACATTTGGCGTCGTAGATATTGCCATTATTGCACTTGGGACTAATACGATGCCCGCCAATACCTTAATAAATTTACTTCGCCGCATCATCGACCTCTCGTTTTATGCGATAAACAGACGTGCCATCAACCAATGGTGCATCCAGCCGGTCCTCATCAGTACTTTTATCCATACTTGCCCTGAGTGTGTCACCAGCCTCGCCAATCTCCGGGTGGTGCCGCTGATAGCTACGTGCAGCCTGCCTCACTCGATGGGTATCAGCCCCGGCTAAAAAAAATGAGTCACCGCGTTCAGCCAGCAGTTCAAACGGGTATTTCTTCGTGCGCGGATGGCTTTTGTCTGACCGAACCGTTACTTTTGTGTAGTCTTTTTCCATGTCTTCCTACCGCTATTACCAATTCCGTTGTGACCGTGTTGGCTATTTCATCGTTAAGATGTTGCGCCGGATGACCAACAATCCCTTTCTCATGCTGAGTTTTCAGCCATGCCCAACAATCAAATTTTATTATCGGACAAGTGAGTAGATAGTCCCTAGCTGTCCCGTATGCGGTAATATTGCATATACCACAAACCTGGCGACAGAAATATGGGAAGTCGCTATGAATCTGCTCTTGTAAACTAGGTTTTTGTTGTTCATTGTTCATCCGAATATACACCCGACTTGAGTGCCTTGCTTACTATATTTTCTGGGCTGGGATGATCGTATCGCGCCGCGATCACTTCCGGCGACATCCCAAACATCATACTCATTTCCTTCCAGTTAAATACTGGCGTCACACCATCAGCCCCAACTAAATGCCCGAACTTTGTGACGCAATAATGGCGAAAAGCATGTGGCTTGAGCCAATTTATTCCGAGGGCTACCCCGGCCTCTTTGACCATCTGCCATACAGTATAGCCACCAATTTTGATGATTGTATCTGAATCAGAGGCGCCGTTCTTAAATTCTGTAACCAGTCTATTTAAGCTAGGCGACAAAGGCATGATCCGAGCACCGCCATACTTTGATTTCCCCTCAGTTTTGGTTGAGCGAATACTCACCTGCCCAATATCAATATCGAAGTCCGAATAACGGAGCATCAACAGTTCACCCTTCCTGATCCCGAGATTTATTAAAATTTGGAAAATTAGATTGTTCCGTATTTCTCTGTCTGTGGCATCGACGCCTGGATCGAAGTATCTGCGCAATGCAGCCATATCCTTTTCGTTAAGCACATTTTGATCTTTGCCCCGGTCGTGGCCGTTTTTGCGAATTGGTATATCAAGGTTCGGCACTTCTTTAATCGCATCGATCTTACTTAGCCATGCGTAGTAATATCGAAGGGCAGATTTGATATGCTGCCGATAATCAGCTGAATGTTTTTTGCTCAATGCAATAAAATATCGGCGTACTAAAGCAGAATCAACTATTGCCGGCAGACCATACTTCTTTGATCGCTCGACATTCCCACGGATGAATTCACCTTTACCCACATTAGCAAGCAGCCATGCAGCAAAACTTCTAAGCCGACTTGCATGCTGGTCAATAGTAGCCTCAGATAGCGTGGTATTTGTGACCAGGTGCTCCTTAAATTTATCTATCCAGGTCATTTAATTGCCTCAATTATATCTTCGGCGGTTTTGCGCCCAATCCCCTTGATCTTGGTCAGGTCATTAACTGACATATCTATGAGATCGGATCGCATTGTATAATCGCCCTCGAAAGCCAACTTATTCGCCAGTCCGGATTTCAATATTTTGTTCAGCGGCACATCCGCAGCGGGTAGCGGAATATTTTCGTTGATATTTTTATGGACTACCTTAACCAGGCTAATACCCCGCTGTTCCATCCGCTCCAAGTCATCATCAGTCTCATCGCCCTTGACTACGTAATCAATAGATGTTGGCATGAATGCTTCAAAAATACCGGGATGGCGTTTCTCAATTGCTGGGTTATCTTCATCTTCAATAGCGTACCGATGTGCAAAAAACACCCAGGTCTCTCCGAGCACGAAGCCATTGGGGATCGCTTTGATTCTGCGCGATACACCCATGGTATTCGCCTCGTCAACAAATGTTTCAGGTGTGGGATAGAACTTTTCGCCAACCCAGATAAGCCCGGACATACCAAAATGTTCAGGCGGACCGTCTGCAAATTCCTTTTGAGGAACGAGTAGCGATGGATTGCAGACTACACAATGCAGACAGTGCATAGAATTAGGATTCGCATAAGTATCGAAACCGCAAGCAGGCAGAAATATTTTAACCGCATCAACCCATGTCCAACCCCGTGCCGGCTTAATGCCCTGGCTACAGGTCGGGCATACGTGCAATTCAAGGGGCAGCCTATGGCATGAGTCAGCTGGGTAGCCGCCCATCAGATATAGCCCACCAGGCTTGCGATATCCGCAGCCCCGCTTATCCTCTACTGAGGTTGTTATCTTCAATTAATTATCTCCATAACGCCCGCAAGTATAAGCATAACGGGCAAGGTTAGCAAGGAATTTATTCTTCAAGTGATTTCATTACTAGGCTATAGCCTATATCGACTTCGTTCAAATCGCTAACATATCCAATAATGACTGCCTGCCCTGTTTCGGGATCATTGAAGGTTCCTAATATTTTACCTTCGCATCTGTTTATTATTGATCTGGCATAGGCATAAATGCCTTCAGCCGTTGTAGACATTCGTATTATAACATCCATATTATTTCATCAGCCTTTCGATTAAGTCGTTCAGTATGTGGATCTCCGGCATGGCAGATATCTCGCCTTCAGTTGCAGCGTCAACCACAATTCTCTTTTCATTGATGAGGTCCGTAATGTCCTCATCGATGCTGTCCTCGGCCAGCAAATACCATGCAGTAACACCGTCCTTCTGCCCGATTCTATGAATTCTGTCCTCGGCCTGGTCATGTTCTGCCGGCGTCCAGCCTAGTTCCAGGAATGCCACATCAGATGCAGCAGTTAGTGTGATCCCAATACCGCCAGCCTTGAGGCTGCAGACTATGAGTTTGCAATTAATGTCTGTTTGGAATTTCTGGATGTTATCCTGGCGAATAGCAGCACTGTCTTCGCCAAGTATATGCGCAGCGCCTTTGAATTCTTTTATCAAACTCTTTTGAATATTGATATGATTAGCAAATACCACCAGTTTCTCACCAGTATCAAGGAAGTCCTCGATCCATTGCGTGGCCATTTTTATTTTGCCTTTGGCGGCCAGCTGCTTGAGGTGTTCAATTCGTGTAAGCTGTAGTGCTCGTGCAGCCCTGGCCGCAGCTGTGGTTCGATATTCTGTGGTCAGATATCTCTGCATATCCTCATCTTCATCCGCAATGCTATCTAAAAAATCCTCCTCAAGTTTCGCATTTTCTTTAAGCCATTTGACTAAATCATCACGCGCCTCATTGTACTCGCTCCGATTATCCAATTCGATTAAAACATCCGACCGTTGTTTGTCCGGCAGTTCGGACAGCACCTGGGATTTGGTGCGTCTGATATAACAAATGCCCCGCATTTTTTCATTCAATTCTTCTAAGTTCTGCGCACCTGACATGTCCAGTCCCCACCGCCCATGGTAGGCGCTGCAGTAGCGCTCGGCAAAATTCCAAAAGCCACCCATATCATCTAGCCGCCCCAATATTGTTAATTGCGAGATCAATTCACTAGGTCTGTTCACTACTGGCGTACCAGATAGAGCCAATCTTATGGGGATGCCTTTGGATAATTGAGTGAGCGCAATCGTCCGCTGCGCCTTGTAAGATTTTGCGTAGGAAGATTCATCTATTATAAGCGCTTGCGGATTGATCTTCAGTAATTTCTCAATCAATCCGTTCTTTGAATCCCCGAGCCCATCTTTTTTAAAGTGCTGCTTGACCAGCTCAGTTTTATCCTTATTCCAGCCGGAAACTGGTTCGTTGACAGTCTCGCCAACCTTGAAGGTTCGCTTCGCTGGATTGGTGTACTCTTTATAACAGCGCCACACATTGGGCCGTGGCTTCAGTATATCATAGTTCAGTATTATAATATCGTATGGGCCTGGCAGATTGTGCCGGTTCTTATCCAGATATATGCGCTTTTCATTTATTACAAGGCAATGGTAGAATATCTTGCCTTTGACCATACCAACCCGTTTACCTGGCAGCCATTTCAAAGCCTCTAACGCCCAGTTATATTTGACCGACGCCGGGCATACAATGATTGCAGGAAATGATTCTTTGGCCCAGATTATACCCAGCGCTTCAATGGTTTTGCCTAACCCCATTTGATCAGCTATGAAGCAACGTTCAGCTGCTATACCATATTCTATGCCGGCTAGTTGAAATGGATATGGCGTGCCCCCCAGCCCTTCGATTTTAAAATCACTTTCCGATGCGCGAGACCCAACTAGTAATCCCTGATGTTGTTCTACGATTTCACCCATCAAAGCGTACACACCATCCTCTACGTCGAATTCATAATGGGTGGCATAATTGACCAGAGAGTCAATGATCTCAAGTGTCGGCGTCACTGTCCACAAATGGGTTGCTGGATCATATTTTCGTGCATGCTTAGGCAGTTCTTTGATATTGGATACGAGTTCAGGATTGTACTCGAACTTGACCATGATAGCATCACCGGTTGCAGTCAGGCACATATGCCGATCTTTTGTTGCCACCACTGGCACTGGTTCAGGGATGTCATCATAGTTAATCCCATAACTGGCCAGCTGCTTGCTGTACTTGGAGAGCATGCGCCAGGCGGCCCGTTGTTGTTTGGGCGTCCAGACATCTTTAGTTACCAGCGATTTTCCAAAGAAACTATCGATCTTATTGAAACCTACCCCGTCTTCGGTGCTGGCCCCATCAAATCGGTTGGCCAGTTCTGATACAGCCTGTTCAAGTAATCCCGAGTCGTACATTAATCCCCCAGTATTTCACCGGCACGTTTGATTATGCTATCCATCCCCATGGTTTCCAATATAGATCTACCATCCGGAGTCTCCTGGAGTTTAACCAAACCATCACGCATCTTCCTTATAAGATTCTTATGCGCTTCTTCCGGTGGCGTAAATTCTATCTCCACAGGGAAATAGTTAATGGCATTGCAGATTAAGTGAAGTGCATGGCCAGGTACGCCATCCTCTACATCCCAGGTGTGATCAGGGAATTCGTGCCCGTTATCCTCGACAATATCGCGCACCATTTGCAATCCCTCACGGGCACAAACCAATGCCTGTGCAATCTCGGCAATGTTGTCCTGCAGGCTGGCAGCCAGAACAAGTGGATCGCAATTCAATTCATTGGCAGCAATTATCATTGCGTTCACACTACTCATCACGAGATCCTTACGGGCCTCATCATCAGTATGAACTTCAACTGCGCAACTATGTTCTCCTAAATCAAGATGATATGAGTCGAAGTCACCATCATCTTTTGGCTCGACGCAGCCATTATAGATGAGTACTGGATATTTACCTATTGCAAATTCCATACTAATTCCTTTCCCGTTCTCTCCCGACGAATTTACGGCGTGGCTTCCACCGATTAGCTATCAGTGAAGCCATCCAACCGGTCTCTATAAGATGTGGATGGTTGACTTGTACTCTCCAGGTCCGGGATTTCTCATCCCAGAATTTGACTACCGCCGTGACCCAGCGGGTAGACTTAATTGATCTCGGTGACCGAATATACACCCGAGTTCCGGGTTTTACCGCATAGACTTTACCATCAATCGGTTTAAACGGTAGCGGTGTTGGTGGGCTCATATTTGATGCAACCTTTCTCTCATAGAAAGTCCGGCGTCGAACGGTCGCCAATTCGGACTTGTTTGTTTTTTGTGCCCGCATATTTTACAACGCCAATTGCCATTAGGCTGCACCGCTTGCATGGGATTCCGTATAGGTAACTCTTGGACTGGCCTATATATGTGATCACAATCTAGTTTTGTGTTCTTGTATCTCATCAGTCGTTCAATCTGATCGGCATGAGCAGCAGACTCACCCGTTCATCATCACCGGTCATGATGGTTGCGCTCACTGGGCTACTGTAATTGAAGGTAACGTATTCCGATGATACTAACTTCAACAAGGTCTCTAAGTACCTCAGATTGTAACCAATCTCGATACCAACGCCCTTATGATCTTGCACTGGCAGGTCTGTGTTCCACGATACATCGGTTTCGATATCCTCAGACGATAACCTGGCCACTGTTCCGTTCGGCTGCAGTTGCATGGTTATTTGATGGGTAATATTATGAGCAAACCCATCGCCAGTCTTCAGCGCCTTCAAAAGATCCGTGCGGTTTATCCTGAATGTTCCATCGCTTCCGCCTGGAAACACCGATTCATAGTCCGGGTACTTCTCATTCACTGTCCGACTAATTAATGTAACAGCGCCATCCAGAATTAACTTGATGTGCTCATCGCTAGCAGTGACTAATACCTCATCACCCATGAACTTGTCGAGGAATTTGATAGCCTTCGGCAAGATGATGGCATGGTACGCCTTCTTGGTTGTGACTGGGACATCGGTTATTCGGATGAGTTTCGATCCGTCCGTTCCGCAGAGTTTAACTACACCATCCTTAAGGTCGAAGTCCACGCCCATCAGCGCTGACTTCAGTTCATCCCGTGAGACCATGGCCGTTGCAGTAACCAGGTACTCCATGATCGCCGGAGTCCATGCCCCTTGCTTTATGAACTTACCACCAGGCCGCTTGGGATATTCGCTCAAGGCCTTGCTCTTGAACTTCACGTTTTGTTTACCATCCAGCACCAGATGTACCTCGGGAATCGTGTAATCTTTCGGTGTGCGTACTCCGCCTGGGTATTCAAACCCCTGCCGGACATTAGCCACAACATCCTTGATCTCAATACTGTCGGGCTTGCCCTTGACCAGTTTATCCAGCATGCTAAATGGCATGGTGAAGTTGTGCTCACAATCGATAGGCATTTCCAGCCAGTGCTCCAAGTCTGTGCAGAAAATCATTCCGTTCTCGATGACCACATGTGTCAAGATTGGAAGCGTTGATCGCTTCGCAATGATCTGATTGCCATCGGCAGGAATGCTTTGAATGCATCTAACAGATTCGTCATACTGTTTCTGCTCCTTCTAAGTTAGAGGCAACCATCGATGACGCTACGATTTTCGCAGAATCTTCTTTGGTAATCCCCATTCTCTGGTTCATGGAATCAGCTGTTGCCTGAGCTGTCTCCAATGATGGACCCCATACCCATGGCGCCTGCATTTGCTCAGGATCGCCTTTCATTAATTGGTGGCCAGGTTCACCCTCTGTCACTTTTGACGGTATGAATCCTTCAGTACCACCAGCCTCATCTCGATGCATACCAGTTACGTAGTAGCACCATCGTTTTTCATTATCCATCGTTTCCCTTTCAGTGAATCGATTTATTACACATATCCCTCTACATCATCGGGCATATCAAATTCAAGATCATCGGCCTTGGCCATGGTATAGCATTCATGGATCTCCGGCTTGCCTTCGGTGAATTGTCCATCTTCAAATCGTAGTTCAGCACCCTCGATGCTTCTTATATAGCTGTAGACCCTGGCAAGCGTGTCTGTGCGATAGAATTCAAGTCCGTAGTATTCGCCACGGCATACGCCCAGCACAGCCTGTACTTTTTCTGGAAGTGATTCAAGGTACTTGGCCATTTTCTCTGGAATTTGTTCTACCGGGACTACAAATATGAGCCGGTCTTGGGTGTCGATCTGTTTTGAATTAAGTTCTTTCTTCCCTGCCATCAGGCTATGAATGTAGCCGTTGGTGTCATTGGCCTGCCCGATGTGAGTAACCGCCCCAAAGTTTTTCATCTTGCCATACCGATAATAATCATTACCTTTGGGCTTCAGTTTTTTCCTAAACAGTACTCCATCACCAATCTTTGCGTTCATAATCTCTCCAAATTGAAACATCCCCCAGCGTTAGCCGGGGGATGCAGTTTATTCATTTCCTCATTGAGTTCCGGGTTAAACCCGGTGGGCTAAAGTATTGCTGACAATATCAGCACCTCCAGTTCTTTCAAAGGCCCAGTAACCATTTTTCGGCAGTAACGACTGAGACTGGAACAGTATCATACTGTCGTATCGCATGTAAAAACCCAATGCCGAATGATCCGGAGTCACGATGATATAATAATCTGGCGTAGTTCTGTTTTCATAAGATACAGCTGCGATCTCTGCTGTGCTCGTTGCCTCCAGTACATCGAAACTGACCGTTGCAACGATGGCCTCCTCAACCATCACGAGTTCAGTGGCCTCGGCAACGCCGTCGGCGGCATCATTGATAATGGCGTGAGCCACCATCGCAAGTGCTACCATCGCTATTGCACCAAGGAATTTGAGATAACGCATACGTTCTCCTTTTTGTTTTGAGTTTGTGATTATAACCACATCCTGCAGATGATTGAAAGTAACCATCAGCAAGTCCTGTTGTCAAGGGCATTCCCCGCACCTTTTTCGGCCATCAGTTCATCTGCCTTGGCCTTGAGTTTATCGGGGTTGCCAATGAATTTCATAGTCAGATAAGATCGGGCGCTTCTCGCTTGTTCAAGTTTCGTTCCGTGCGCCTGGCACTCGTTTCTTGTCCCGTACTCCACGATCCCGTTCACTTTGGCAAACTGGTTCCATGCAAACGATCTACCTAGTCCAACGGTGGTGTTACTACTCGGGAATGTTTTGCCATCCCTGATGTAGTTCTCCCAGCTGTCACCAAACTCAACCTCATCGTACCGGGAATGATGCCCGGTCAGTGCAATATGCTCCATATTCAAAGCCCGCATGAATAGATCGGGATGATGGCCAGCCAGCCACCATAGTTCCCATTGCTTGCTAGCCGGGCAAAAGAAACAGGCTGACTTCAGTGGTACCGGCAGATCGTTTTCGACCACCGTTCGTAGACAGTCCGCTCTATCCCAGCCTACTTCCTGCAATGGGTAGTAATACTCGAAGTCATCATCTTCTGTCTTCAATTTTTTAGACCTTCGTAAGTCAGCTGGTCCGGCATCATACCCAATCAGCTTGATAGGCTTGACTCCCAGTTCAGTGGCTGTCAGCCAGGTGCTGTGCGGATCGCACTTGTTCGGGCCTCGCTTGCAGCCTTTTACATAATAATCCTGTGGTTTTTGCTTCCACTTAATAGAGCATGATTTCATCCCGAATGCGAGACTTGGCAGCGTTTCATTATCAACGCAGTTCCCTTCCAAGTTTGAGTACGATACTGCATCAGTCGGTATCTTGGAGACCCGGACTGTTACCGGAAACCCAACGTCCTTTGCCCAGCCATCCATGATGTCCAAGTGTGCATAGGTCTCGGGCTTCTCAGAATGCAGGTCGGCAAATGTGGCTAAATCGGGGATGATATTTTCCTCAAGCAGCAGCAATTTATGTGCAACTGAGTTCAATCCCGCACCATCACATAAGATAATAGGTACGCCTTCAGCCTGCCTGTTCCGCAGGTGCCATAGGTAACTCAATCTATTTTCTCACATAGAATTCACGATTCATCACATCTTCGTTCACAAATCTTATGCCCCATTCGAGACATGCAGCCAATCCTTTGTCCGGTTTGCTCCATACGTCATCAGGTGGGCTCCAGTAGATACTTGAGGCTGTCAATGCTGGTGTTCCAGATGCAACAACCCAGCCCCTCTCGCCCATCTTCAGTTCGAGAGATCGTCGATCACGATCATACTGTTCCTCTTGGACTGTGGCAAGGTCGTGCTGCAGCGTCTCAACACGGTTACGGGTTTCTTTGTCCCAATATTTTGGGTTGCCTGCAATCAGTAAATAGTCATCAGTGTTCAGCATTGTTACTCCTTATGTTGGGCCACACGAATGCCCGAAGGCACCGCTTGGCATTTGCCATACTTCTGGCATGATGGGCATCCAGTATTTCTCGCTGGTTGCTTGTTCGATATACTCGGGGATCATATTTGCATACGGTACTCCCGCATCAGCTAGTTCCCTTACCGATTGTTTATGTTTGATCGTGAATCCAAATTCTTCTTCGTACCGGGCTATCTTATTGAACTTACCCAGCGCAATGGCCTTCACACTGGCCCATTGATCTGCGTTCCCGAATATACAGGTCATGCAGGATAGTCTACTCCATCCCAGGTAGTAAGCCGGGTGAGGCGCGATGTTATGGTTCTTGATTATGTCCCATACTTGCGCCTCACTCCAGCCATGAACAGGCCTCCAATGGTGGACCGTTCGTTTTTTTCCGTGCTTCCGGTGCATTTCAAAAGTCTTATACTTAGCCCTACCAGGCGATTCCTCTGCCCGTTCACCAGTCACTACTAAAAGATTTTGCCCGTCAAACCTGCGCTGACCGGCTATGGCTGCGTCCATCACATCGATCTTCACATATGGTGAACAGTACCGTTTCTTGAGATCGCCTGTCACCTGGGGGAACTTTAGCCTTGTTCCCGGTGGTCCTTTGCCACCAGAACATCCAAGCGTACCGTCCGGCTGTTCCCAGAATGTCCGGGCTTTCGCCGTTCCATCCCTCAACATCTCACGTTCAAATCCACCTTCCAGCCACGAATAATACAGCGGTATTCCAAGCGCATCATTGACGGCACGTACATAATCACTCGTGACTGGCCAGTCCATCAGATGAGAGCCCTCGCGTCCATCAACGTCATGGTGCCATGATTCTATTTTATCAGGACTAACGCCCAGGTCCAACAGCAACAATTTGCAGGCCGAGCTATCCTTGCCACCGGAATCAGCTATAATTATTTTATCGTAGCCTGATAGTATGGGATCGTTCATATCCCTTCCGTTATTAATATCAGGTTATGAACAGCTGGAAGCCAGGAGACCACAGCCAGTATTATTATGCCCAATTTATCCTCTGGATATTTTTTGGCATAGGCATAAAACATCACTACTAGCCCTACTTTCGCAGCAATGCGCACTGACCGGTTTTGCATCAACGGGTTCATTTCAACACCGCCGTTTGCTAAACTAATTTCAGTGCTGACTAGATCGGTTGCTTGCCCGGCGATTGCCCAGCGCAGAGCTATGTTTGCACTGTCCTGGGCATGTAGGATAGTTGCTATCAAGATGATCATCAAGATTCTAACCATATGGTCCGTCCTTTTTTCGTTGCGCCTACCTGCTGGACAATATCATTGGAAAGAGCCACGCCCTTAAAGGTCGCAATATTATCTGGTTTCCACTGCTTCACCAATTTAACGCAGCCACTGAATTTTTCCTTGGCCCTCCGCCTGGCATCGCTGGGTGTTTTAGCAAAAGTTATTACCGGGCCTCTGTCTTTAAATTCTACTATGTACCAGTGATTATGATGATCCATCGTTCTCCCTCACTTGGCTTAAGAGTATTTCATTGAGTTGTTCGAGCGTTCTCGGCTCGGTGTTCAGGGCTTGGCACATTCCATTTGCCAGACCTATCATGAACTCTTTGCCCATCTCTCTAGCTATATCCATATCGATACTGTACCGATTTTGCCATAATAACTCAGCGATCCTGCTGCGCTTGATAGATTCCGGCAGCTCGATAATCATGCCCATGCCCCGGTTCAGGCCTACGATATAAGCATCGTAGCAAGAGCCACAGAAATCGATATCATCCCCACTAACAGTAGTTACAACATTCCCGCCGTCCATAGTGCAGTGTTCGGCTTGGCACTGGCTGGATTGTTTAATAATCAATTTGTAGCCAGAGCGTAGGAGCGCTTCTTCATGCGTAATCTTGCCCTTATATGGGCCTCCAGGTGGATTCAGTCCATAGACTGAGCCACTTTCGTTACAGAATGAAATATGAGTCATGGTTTTGCGCGGTCCATCGGCTGTATAATAGACAATAAGAGCAGACCAAGGCACAGCATCATCAAGTGTTATTTTATAAAGTTTCTGCCCGTTTCTGCAAGAATACATATTTTTTACGAATAGAACTGACGCCATGCTAAAGCCCTCATTCTCATCCACGCCACCACAGTCCATGCATAACTCATTTGAATCAAGGTCTTCCCGGCATGCCCCACAGTTTGTGCAGTTCATGCAGTCTTCGTCAATATCATGCGTACAGGTCGGCGTTTCCTCAATCTTAAAACCAGCCACGTCGCGTTGTGACCGGGCCTCGGCCTTGGCTTGTTCTATAACTGCGAATGGTGTGCCAGTGGATACAAACAGGGTTATCATAACACCATCTGATCCGATAATCTCGCTGTCATACTCAAGGCCAGCAAATGTATCACCGTTCGATTTGCTCTCCCGGCGATCATATTCTTTAATCGTTATCACTCAGTTCTCCTAATCAGGTGTTATGCGAAATGCCACATTGTTTTTCATTCCAAGCAATACGCCAGGCCCGTTGCCCTCACTGTCAGCAGCCGGATAAAGCGTCGTGCCATCGTCGAACACGAGCACCGGTATATTGGCCAGCTGTGAAGGTAGCAGATAATCCCAGCCCTCAGCCTTAATCTCGGCAGCCGTCATTGAGCGAATACTTTTGATCGTTCTCGGTAATTTAATTGACATCAATCCTCCGATTGCAGAAAGTCACTGCCTGCGAATCTATCGAACAGCCAGCCCGGAGCCTTTCTATTCCTGTTGAAATTGTAGAAAACTACATCCGTATAGATGCCGTCTTTCGTTGGTTCAGGTAAAAATCCAAACTTGGCTCTGTCATCGTCAGTAACAGGCAGTTCGATCTGAATTGGGTCGCCATTATCGATGACTTCTCCCTCCTCGCCATAGATGATGCGGGCGTTCATCATTGTAATCCATTTAAAATACTCGGTAGATGCCCGGATTGTAGACTCCGTTACTTTGATCTCGGCTTCGACTCCATCAGCCATCGCCTCTGGCTTGAGTGTATTCCGAGCAGCAACCAGTGCTGGCGCGGTATACTTCAAGTTCTCAATGGCATTACGCACAACAACGTCGGTAGCAGCTGTCCGCCCATGAGATTCAAGTAAATCGAGCAGAGCATCGGTTATGATTGGCAGTTCACTGAATGCCTTGTCAACTTTGTACATTAGTCCTCCGTTCTGGTTTCAATAATAACATCGCCGTCCTTGCCATACCGTGCGATAATTTTGGGTTCATCGCAATTAATGTCGTACAGCAGAATGGCTGGCTTATCCTTGATTTCGGGTTGTCCTGTACTGTCAGCGACACCCCGCCCCTCATCTGTGCAGTAGTACATATCCACCGACAGGATAAGCCGGTCTTCGCCAATCTCTTTTACGTAGATTGCGCCGTGTTCGTCAATAATCAGCGTGTGGTCATGAAACTTGAGCACGGAGTTTTTTGCCCCTTTCGCTATGGCCTGAGTGCAGGGTATGCAGTAGAACTTTTTGTGTTCAAGTTCACAAAGCCCCGGTCCCTCACAGTCTTTTGTCGCGCACCTGCTCATAGTTAGTCCTCCGTTCTGGTCACTGTTAGCATGCCGATTGATTTGAAGTTACCATCAAGAATTTCCCTGCTGGTCTCATCATGATCGGTAATGCTGCCGTCAATCTCAGCGACTAAATGATTGATAGCCGTGGATTGGGTTGCATAGTATAGACGAGCTGCGTCAGCCCCGCCCATGTTCACCGCTTCATCGTTGTTCAAGTCCAACGTCAGTTTGATTTCGATTTTCATAGCATAGTTCCTTCTGGATATTTCATTTGTGGGTTATGGACCACATCCCATCCATCACCACAGTTATGCCCCGCATTATGCCAGGCAAGTACAATTTTGGCAGCCCTTTCCGTCAGCACCCACCAGCCGGATCGGCGGTGAGGCATCTGTCCATCGTGGGGTTTCATCAGTCCAGCCTCATACACGGCCTTATAAGAGGTCGGTGATCCGAGTCCAGTCCATGCTTTTTGGAGGTCTTCGAGCGTCCACTTCAAGTGGTCCCGTCGAACTGCAAAACATTCAAATCTTCGCAACGCTTCAACGAGATACCACCAAACTGGTTGTATCATATAATCCTTTGGCCAACTGTTTGCCATAATAATTACCTTTCTTTATTTATCAATCACTACTAACCGGGAGTTCACGCCCGTCTGTCTGAATGCCTCGACGCCTTTGAATGAGCCTTGTTCAAGTTTCACATCGTATCCGTTCACGTCACTAAGCCATTCTCTAAACTCAGTAGCCTTCCGATCAGTTCTAAAGAATGGGCTCTCGCTCATCAAGCAGACTAGCCTGCCGTCGCTGCTCAGATGATCGTAAGCAAACTTTATGTGGTCTATGTCCGCCAACTTCTCGAACGGTGGGTTCATAATGATTCGGTCGAACATGCGATTTGCATCCAGTTCAAAGAAATCATTACCAATAAGTATGTACCCCTTGGCCTCTAGAATTTTCTGTAGCGTGTAGCTGATCTCGATTACAGACAAAGTATTATCCGGGTACTGTTCTAGTATCATATCAGCTATGTCACCCTTGCCAGCCGATGGTTCAAGAATGGTGTTCCCAGCCTCAATTCCGGCATGCTGGAACATTAGTTCTATAACCGGTTTAGGTGTTGGGAAAACCCCGTCGATTTTTACTCCAATCAGTTCACGTTCAAGCCCGGCCAGTTCCTTTGCCCGCAGTTCAGCAGCGGTCGGCGGTTTGATGTAGGCTAGCAATTTCTCAACAATTTTGCCGAAGTTGTCCCGAGTTACCCCGGCCTTCGTAAACTTCCGTTCGGTTTCGTTCCCCCAACTCTGGTTGCGTCGTTCAGGGTAGGCAGCCTCATATCTGGCAACCTGTAGTATTTCGGTAATCAATGCCTTTGTGCGAATGCCAGCCAAATAATCTGGCAACGTTTCTGCATCGGTATCGTCGGCCAGCCCGTACAATACAGATTGTATTTGCTTCAATTCTTCGCCGTCCTGCCTCATGCCCTCAGCAATCCGAGCACGCCGGGCCGTCTGGTTCTGATGAGCAACACCTGGGTCCATCTTTGAATCGATAGTATTTTGCATTGCGTCGGCCAGGTTGCGCAGTTTATCACCGTTTGCACCACGAATCTTGGCAGCTGTTTCGGCCTGTTGTTCAGTGGTAGCAGGTGCGCCCGCCAGCTCTTCGGCTAATGCCCGAGTTGAAGCCCGGTCCTTAGCATACCAGTATTTGTTGTACCGGTGCCATCGGAAACCCGCCGATTTCATACGGCTCCTGATTTCTTCGGATGGCTTATCCGGGAATATTAATTCGATCCCGTTTTTTGCAGGATTATCCTTATCCCGGAGCGTGCAGTTCAGCCCGATTGTTTCAACTGCCGTGCAACCCTCATCATGTCTGGATTCAGGTGCGCCACAAGCAATGCATGGGGCATCTTCAGGTTTACGCTTGCCAGCCAGCTGGTTTCCGCCATCGAGCATAACCATGAGCGCCAGTTCATCTTTACCATAACTGTAGTCGAGCGGGATCTTTTTGATTTGCCAGCCCGTGCTATCGCGGTAACCGTCTTTGAGATAGTAGCCAGCACCCATCGAGTACTTTTCCCGGTGTTCATGTTTTTCGTTAGGCTCAATCATGTGCGCCACTTCAGGAAAACCAGATGTCTTTGCAGCCTTTCTCATTTCCGGGAATAAATCTCGGGTATGACTGCTAAAGGCCAGCAGTACAGATCGTACATGGGTATGCCCGAAGTAATCGCTCATCAAATCTGATTGATCTTTTACCAGCTCGGCTACCAGTGCAGATTTTGTTCCGGGTGGCATCAGTTCAGCAAGCACAACATACCCTTTTTCCCGTAGTTCCTCACGATCCTCACGTTCACGCTCAGACTTTTCAATCCGCTGAGTTCGTGCAGCTAGCCCAATATCACGCGCTGCAAATGCTGATTCCTCTGGTTCAACTTCACCAGTCAGACTCCAGCAAGTCCGTGTGTTCGGGTTAAGATCGGTTGCCAATGCTTCAGCTAACCCTGGTTCATGAGTCCATGCAATCTGCACCATTGGGCCGAGTTCATAGACCAGCCCCCGGCTATCGTTGCATATATCATTGTAAGTGACCACTGCGCCAATCACCAGACCATCAACAGTGGTGTGATCTATCTCGTTCAAAAATGTTACCATGTTCTCCCTATCATTGCATTTTGGCTTTCGTTATTGGGTTCACAAAATCAGCTAGCCCCATGACCAGCCCAACAGTCAGGCGTATGAATTCGGCCCGCTGTTTGATATCATACATTTTATCGCACGATATCCCAAATGGTTTGCCCGCCTCATCGATCAAGAGCCATTCGATTTTTACAAGGTCGTGTTCAGCCACTAAGGCCGGGCATTTCTCGTCGTCCATGTCAACTGGATGAATTCCCGCTGCTCGTAGCCGTTTGGTAACCTCAGCCCAAGTACGTTTTACAGCTGCTTCATCGGTGCTTAAATATAGGTGTTCAGAGTTCAGAATCGGTTTGCCTGTTCTGTCCTCGTACACCGGGGTTTCGGTTAATACTGCTAAGTAAACTTCGTCCACTTGTTCGCGTAAAGTTTCAGCCAGCACCCGTAACATCAGGTAGCTGTTTACCAAACTTTTTACAGTATCGGTGGCGACATCTTTTAAAGCAGGTATTTTCATGATTTCCCCTTATCCATATGTATTAATAACCGCAGTTCTTACCCGCTGCCAATCACGTTCGTTTAGTTCGCTCTTGGTGGTCTCTGGCAATGGCGTGACATAAGCATTTTGATATGCGTTGTAATCGTCGCCACCAAATGATATGGCCGGAGATAGTCCAAAGCCTAAGCCGGGGGCGCCCAAGCTGCCCATCGTTTCCACGTCCTCAGCATAGATTTGCACATCCCACAGAAATTCCTCGAACTGTTCTCTTGTAAGGATTCCGCACAGTTTCCGGTGCTTTGGCATTCCCTCAATTTCTGCATCGGCAACTGTATCCGACTGTTCAGTCAGATCAAACAGACGACGCTTGCTTGGGTAGTAATCATTTACGCTGATGTCCCTTGGACAATCGAATGAGTAGATCACACTAAATATCATCTGCGTTGCCTCATTTGTGTATTACGTCTAAGTCCTACGTAGCCAGGGTGTTTTTGTGCATACTTCGGTGGCTGTGGATCGCGCTTGCTAGTTACTTTACGTCGGCGCAGTTCAGCCTTGCCAGGGCTGTTCAATGCCCGGTCAATCAGGTTACCAAAGTAATCGAAAATGCTTTCAAACATTATGACTCCCACGGTGGTTTAGTTTCCTCGGTTTCAGGCTCTCCAATTACATCCATCAGTTCATCCATTGTCTTGGATATTTCGGGGTAATTTTCTATCTCAATATCTCCGGCCTCAACCAAGCCCTCGAAGTCGGCCAGCGCACACCGGGCAGCCAGTACCAATTTTTTATGGTTGTTCACTGCCTCAACTATAGCCTCCTGCACAGCTGCCGTCTCAGTCTCACAAACTGCCTGCCCTTTCGCATACAATCGCTGCCCGTGTATCCGCAAAACAACCAAGCCGTCGGCGTCAACAATGCCGTTCAGTTCGTATGCCTTTAGTGGTAACGGGGTGTGTTCAAGATTCATGTTCAGGCCACCTCCGGTATTTCTAGTTCACTGTATCCAACCAGTTTAAAATCAATATCCCAAGTGGCTTTGCAGTCATTGCACTTCACGTTTTGAAAGGCGTAGTCGGTGTCCGCTATTGCAGCCAGCGCACTGGCACTATGCCCAGCGGTGCTGATGTTTTTACTCCGGCATGCCGGACAGCAGATTGCACGCTGTTCGATATATTTTTGCTGGCTCATTGGCACAGCGTTCAGTTCAGTTTTCGGCATGTTCGCCCTCGCTTTCGTACAGTTCGATTAAATCTTGTGACGCTTCATTTACTGGCGTCATTCCGCCTAGTATCAGGCCTTGTTCATCATACGACCAGTACACATCTTGGTCTATGTGCCCGCCAGCTGGGTCGACCGTATGGCCTGGCGCAATCACATCACCAAACATGCTTTCAAGTGCCCGCACTGTAGCTGCGTTCTCGCATGGGATCAGTTCAGAATTGCCCGTGTCGATGTCCACGATCTGTAAGTGAGCCAGCCCCGAAAGGTGCGCCCCGTAAAATGCTAGAATCGTTCCTTTACTAATCTCCAATTATCCCCCTGTTCTTATTTGCTTTGGTGATTACTGATTGTAACCCGTCGCATATTGCGTCAAGTTCTTTATCTAAATTATTTTCATGCTCTACCTTTCCAGATACATTTTTTACACCATACTTCCGGCAACAAATCCCAGTGCAATTTTACCAGACTGTACAGTGTTTTATAATCGAATTTTCTCTTGCAGTTGTCGCATGTCCACATAATTAAGCCAATACAAATACTGGTTTGCCGTTAAACTCTCGTGAATGCCACTTTGCCCCTTTAGCAGGCGCACCGTGCTGTTCTGCACAATCGCTGCAAATCCGTTGCTTGTTCAGCGGGCTATCTTCGGTTTCCCGTTCTCCGCAATCAAAGCACTGCCTGGACAAACTCTCTAAACATATTTCGCAGCCGTAAGTATCTTCACGATGCGTAAGCGATTTAATCCCGTCGTCTCCGACGTATTCCCCGCAATGTTCGCAGCTCCCGATTGAATGACATTCGGTGCATATTTTCTCAATACTCTGGGTAGCTATCCCACCACAGCCAACAACACCCTCCCGGATAATTTCGTCAACATCGGTTTCGTTCTCGCAACTATCACAGATAAGCGGAAGGGTAAACTCGGTGTTCTGTTCAATCCATTGCGCCAGACTGTATTGGTTATCTACATTGCATTCAGATTGAATTTCGGCGATTGCTCGTTCTGTCGAAATGTCGTAGCAAAAGGTATCGTCATTACCTATAATTAATGTCAGTTCAGCAGCCGTATCACAGCCTTTATATCCGCTTGAAAAGATGTTTTGAAATTCCCCGTTCTCGTCAAGATACGCGAAATTCCATTCCCAAAAGCAGCCATCATAACCACCGCCTTTGTATTGGATGACAGTATTTAAAAGGGCCAGTTTTGGCAGATCGGTAATTGTCATAATGGATATTGAACCCCGTGTTTTTCGATTGTTCTGCAATCGTAGTTGCTCCAACTCCCGTCGTGTTCACGCCGATAGTAATTTTTGGTTTGCCCTATTGTTATTGTAAATCGCCCACGGTCCCAATTGCCTGTTGTTACGTGGTGCTTATTGGCTTTTGCCCGCATTTCATCGCGGGTGTATGTCCCTATCATTAAGCTTGCGCTGGCATACTTACGTTGTATGCCGTCGCTATCCTGTTCAATAATGCCCGGTCTTTGGAATTGTCATACCCTGGAGCCGTCCAACGAATTGGCCTGCAACCTGCTTTATTGGATACTACTTTATTAGAGCAGTAATCCAGATCGACGCCAGCACTTTTTAAGCGCAAGCGCATCTGTGGGGCTGTGATTTTACTCATAATTGCCTCAGTTGATTGTTATGGTGTCTAGTTCAGTTACTGAAAGCGTAACCTCGTTTAAGTCCAGTTTCCGCTTTGCCCGATAGACAGCAGCCCGCAAATTGTGCAGCTGGCTAGGTTCTATACCGAATGCATAAAACCTGATAGCACGCTGTTTAGTCCCGTCGATCTGACTGCCATGCGTAACGGAAAAACCGCCTACAGTGTTCAGAAAATCAGATTCGATGGTGTTGACAGTACGGCTATCAAGTTTCGCACCCGTTGCCGTTCTCTCGGGTAGCGGGACTATTACTCGCAGCATTGTTATTACTCCTGTTGTTAATCTGACTCTATACACCAATGACCGGAGACTCGCAACACTTCTCCATTATCTAGTGCTTTTATGTTGCAAGTGTGAATCCCCCGCTCATATCGCTGATCAGCAGCATCGGACAAGGGGAAAGATACTACAATAAACTTTCTTAATTGCCAGCGAATCCCGCGTTTGATGGGACGCCTACCTTGTGGTAAGTCGGGAGTCACAACAATAGCGCCTAATGGCGGTAGTATGCTGTGGTGAGTGTTCTGTAGGTGTGAGGTTAACATGTCTAATACTCCCTGTTAAGTACGTTTTTCAAACCAGATTAAAAACAAACCACTACGGGTAATGGTCCATCCGTTAGCGTATAGCCTTTCAGCCTGCTTTAATCCTGCCAAAGTGCTAGTGTCGACCATCTTATACTTAACTCGTGCCATATATCCCCCATAAATCATTTAGCAGCTCTATTCGCGACCTTGCCACCGACGAAAGTGGCAAGGCCTTGACCGTTAGCCGTTCAGAATTCGACTTGTGGTCTGGATAAGTCGTGGCTGCAAAACTGGCGAAAGTTCTGCAACCTGCCGGATAATCAGCCGTTCACCGTTACCCGGACATTGGGATTTGCAAGCATGAATTTCCCGAGTTCCGCCTCAGTCAGAGTTTCCCCGACTTTCGGGCTAAGAGCATTCTGTGCAGATGCGACGTGATAGGAAAAACTATCCTTTTTGGCCGCGCCCGTACCTTTGGGATTGCCCTTGATTTTGCGCTGTTCAACTTTGACAGCTGGTGTTATTGATGCGCTCATATTATTATTCCTCGTGTTGGGTGTTGGTTATTGTTCTGTTCTGTTCAGGCATTGCCTAAATTTTCCTCGCATATTTGATCAGATTTATGATGGTTAATTGGATCACCATAATTACAACTACATCAATTACAGTAAATGCAGTAACCATAAAAAAGCCCTTCAAATACGATATGATTATTGATACTATTTCTATAGAATTCCAAAAGGATTTAGTAAGAAATTTGAAAAGCCTATTTTCAAGATTCTACAAACTATTTTGAAATGCTACTGTCATTATATATACGGTTTGAAAGGCGCAAAAGGTAACAGGTATTTAGTTTCACGGGAGTAAATAGGCCTGTTTTATTTGGATCAATCCCCCGCAATCCACTTGCCAGGTGATCTAATTTGGCTAGCCAGGTAAGCCACAGTGCAGGGTATAAAAAAAGGCCTGTCAGCGATTGCCAACAGGCCTTTTAATCGTTATGCTTGCTACGCTATGGCGTACCGCGCTACATCCTTTCTAAACCTGCTTACAGCCATTAGTAAGGCCTTTTCGGAAGTCCCTTGAGAGTCGGCTATTTCGGCGTAAGTAAAGCCAGCGCTGTTTTCAATAAGCGTCCCTAGTATCCCCTTACGATCAGCTAGTTTCAAAGCACGATCTAATCTACAATCGTTAAACTGAGTCAATCCCTTTTCAGATAGATAGGCCTTAACGGAGTCGAAACTAGTTTCCGCTTTGAGTTTTTCGGTAGTACGATCTCTCCAGGGTGTGAAAATACCCAACTCGTTAGCGTAGTTAGTTACTCCAATTCCGTGCTTTTCTAGGTACTCTATCAAGCTGTTACCAGACGGCATTTCTAATTCACTAAATACCGTCTCGTGTAAGCCTGATCGGGCGAAACTATCGGCTTTATTAATGGCTGCATACTTCGCTTTTTGGAGCGCAGCCAGAGCCGATTTTTCACAGCTGGGACTAAACTCCCGCTTGATCCTGTAGATCGGTTTAAGCACAGTAACAGCTTCACCGTTAGCCCTGCGAATTGCTTCGCCCGACTCGTCATAAATGACTTGCTTCCTGCGTGCCAGTTTACCAGTACTGGTTTTTACAGGCTGCAAACTGGACTTATTGACGACGCTTTTACAGTGATCAACTCCCAACTCACAATGCGGAATAAAGGCCTTGAAAAACGCTAAGCGTGCCTCATTCGCTATATCGTCGGAATACATATGCAGGCCTTTAGATCGCCCTTTAGGCAGTCGCCAAGACCAGTATAAAAACAGGCCATTATAACGTGCTAATAGGCTGTCAATCTGTAATCGCTTGAGGTTAACCGGAACTGGAGCGGGCAATCTTGCCTTACCAGCACCTAACCAACGTCGCATATTGCGAATATCTAACTGGTTATAGCGGGCTGTCAGATAGGTAGGCTGTAGAAAACCATATACCCGAGCACTCACTAGAACAAGTGCTTTTATGGCCCTTGCCAGATTACCCTTCGCTCTTGCGGTCGATTGCGGTAGCACGTCGGGCAGGCTTTCGAGCCGTCCGAATAATGCTCTATGATAATCGTTATGCATATTGAACCAAGCGGGATAAGCCCGCTTTGACTGCTCTTGCGTGTTGTGGTTTATGTTGTACTCCATTATATATCCCTTTCAATACCCAAGCCAAGTCATTACTCTATCGGTACTATAAACCAGCTCTGCGCCGAACTGGTCAGCAAAGCACGAAAGACTTATGCCGTGGCTATTTAACAGCGTCAATACCTGCGCATTAGTGATATACTCAGGCATATTATCTAAGCAGTCATCTGGATGAACTAAAGGGATTATCCTAAATTCACCTGATAATAATAGATTGTTAAATATATCCCTTTGATCTTCATTGTTTAGTGATGATATGTAAGTATCTGTTTTCATTTGACTTATCCTTTTATGAGGGCTTTATTGCCCCGTGATCATAAGATAGGTAGGCTAAGCAAGTGAAGCAAGGTATATATCTTGAATCGTATAAGCGTAGTATATTCAATGGCTTAAGTAATTCACTATCATATATATTGTGAGCACTAGTTAGTTGACTCCTATATAATACGGTGTACTGGATTGGCTGATTACAAGGGCTAATCTCTAATCAATCATTGATTCTATTATGTTATATATGGGTGCGTTTTATTGCTTGTTCGCATTTAATAGGGCCATATCGGACCAATTTAGAGCGGGCGATTTTCACCCGTTTTATGCACCTTTCAACTTCCCATAATCTAGCATAGATTATAGGTATTATTATTTGTCGAGGGGAATATATTATTAAAGGGGGGATAGTTACAGGCTTTAGCCCCAATCTTCAGAATAGGGCAAGGTACTCATATAACATCACTTGTTACAATTTACTCTCTAAAGCCATTTTTTGGAATGTACGTACATTGAAAACAGCACCTTATGCGTGTATTGATAAGGTAGAACACTAAGCACTTTTCAGCCATATTGTGCTTGTGATCATTATGTGATTTCTTATAGCCCTGGTTATATTAGACTTAAGGTACGTACATTAAAAACGGCACCTTATATATGCCCTGATAAGGTGCCTTATTAGTGTATTGATAAGGTAGAACACCCAATAAATGATTATAAAATACAAATATATTTTTTAGGTTTACGTAATAGAGGAGAGCATTAAAGTGCATTGTAAGGATTCTGTTTCACCTTATTAGTGCATTAGTGAACCAGCTTACAGTAACAGCGCCGATTATGTTATGTTAAGTAGAATTTATTCGTATTAAATTGGGTATAATTAGACCATCCAAATTAATTCCATACAATTGATTATACAGTACTTAGGGGATTTACAAAGAGTATAGGACCATATGCATAGACTGATAAGGTGCCGGAATGTGTGTGCTCTTATAGCTATTAATATAGATGACCGGAGGGAATCTATATATAATAGAAGATGTTAGTAAATAAATAACTCTTAAAAAAAAGAAAAAAATTTTTCAAACTTCCAGGAGTTATTAAAAAAAATGATTAGCCCGGCTGGCGAAATTTTATTAGTTGAAATATTTTAATAGGAATCGGATTATAGGTATTGTAATATGTCCTTGCGTTACTTGCGTGTTACACAAACTTGGAGGAATGATGGCGATTATAGATTTGGCGCTGGGTGTGATTAATAATAAATGTGATCTTATTCAGAAGTCTGCTGACGAGATCAAAAACTTGCCGGGTGATAGGCCTGTTAGAGAGATGCTCGAAGATGGACATATCGCCCAAATTGAAATCGAAGTCGAGAGGATCAAGCGCTGGATCTTGGCCATTAAA
>Ga0209976_10000438_pt1 | contig 28136 bp, 44 predicted proteins | sample SumtaG_FD_182806 | JGI IMG/M metagenome (GOLD analysis project Ga0209976, IMG submission 182806) | Deep subsurface microbial communities from Indian Ocean to uncover new lineages of life (NeLLi) - Sumatra_00157 metaG (SPAdes) (version 2) | ecosystem: Environmental > Aquatic > Marine > Oceanic >...
ACAACCAGCCTATGGCCAGGCGTTTGCTGCTGATCAACTGCGGTTACGGCTCAAATTCAAACATCGTTTGTTTTACCAACGTCTGAAAGCCTTCTACGGGTTATTTACATCGTAAACACTGAATTATCTTCCGGGGAGAGTGGCAACATCCTCCCCGGGGGATGATAAAGGAGAGTTAGATAAAGATGAGAGCACCAATAGGATTTGATATTGAAACTCAGCAGTTTGATGCGGCGGTGCGTGGAGATCATGTGCCTCTTGACCCGTTAGAGGTGTTACAGGCCAACACTGCCGGTGTGACTGTAAATAGTGTCGCTGGAACGGCAATTACAAGCACGCGAAATTCGGCGACGAAGATCACAAGGGATGCGGGCGTGTGGATTTCACGTGTCATTATTCCGATTTCCGCAATTGTAGCGGCAGGCGCGTATACGAACTTTGTTGTCGGTGAAACGATTACAGAAACGGGATCAAGCAAAACCGGGGTTGTGGAATCAGTTACCGCGTCGTTACTTATCTTGAAAACGATTGATGGCGAATTTACTGGCGCAGCTACTCTAACAGGTACCACGTCAAGTGTCACCGCTACTGGTGGAGTCGCAAACAATGTCCTGGAAGACCTGAAAGGACAGTGGATCTATGCCTATGTAAATCCTACCGTTGCAACAGGAACGTGGTCTCGCATTACCTCGAACGTAAAGGACTATCTCAATACTGACGTGAATGATATTCTGGGGTCAGCTGACCGGATTATTATCTGTAAAGATAAAGATACGGCACGCAAGGCGATGGATATTGATTACGGAGCATAAAATAACTGATAAACGGCTTCCTGTGATTGCCTACAGGAAGCCGGTTTGAAGGAGAAAAGAACATGAAGCGAAGATTTTTAGCAATAGTCATGCTTATACTGCTTGTTATTCCTGTTGAAGCGATGGGTTTGGCCTGGACGACGCAGTTTCAAATGGAGCAAGCATATAATGGCGGAGTATGGGCCCCATATACAGAGAGTGCCTTGACGAATACAACGAAGTCGGGACTTACCACTACTCATTACACCACTGGAACACCAGCCGCCGGAATAGGGTCAGGAATTGATTTCGTTACCCAAACCTCTGCTGCTGGTAACACTGAAATTGGGATTGTTTTAAAGTCAGTATCAACAGACGTTACGGGTGCAACGGAAGATTTTGACTTTCTCGTTTTAAATCAAGCTGGGGGCGCTGCTGCGGCAGAACGGTTTCGGGTAACATCAACCGGGGCAGCTATAGCAGTTGGGAGTTATACCGGAACCACAGCCAATCTGACGGCAAGTTCAAACCAGGTTATTTTTGATTCTGATAATGGAACGAGTACCGGAACGTTGACGTGGACGCCGACGACGTCGAATCGAACCATTACTTTACCAGATGCCTCCGGGACTGTTTTGATCTCAGGTGGGGCGTACCTCGCCCTGAATGCGGGTGGTACGAATGCGAGCCTAACGGCGGATGATGGGGCCATTGTCTATAGTGATGCGACGAAGCTTGCTCTTTTGGCAGCCACCGCGACGGCAAATCAAGTGATATTGAGTGGTTCCAATACGGCTCCTACATTTAGTACCGCAACGTATCCGGCAACAGCTGCAATAAATACTATTATGTATGCTTCCGGTGCAAATGTACTGGGAGCTATTACTGCTGGAGCGAGTGGGGTCTTGGTCACAAGCGCAGGAAATGTTCCGTCTATCGCTACGGATATTCCGACCGCAGTTACCATTGGCGGCCAATATAATTATCGCGTTGCCGGAACCGATGTCGCCCTTGCTGATGGTGGAACAGGGATTGATTCATCCGGGGTAACTGATGGACAACTTTTAATTGGGAATACAAGCGGGAACGTTTTCGCATTAGCGGCGCTTACAGGAACCGCTAATCAGGTGACAGTCACCAACGGAGCAAGTGCAGTTACGTTGTCAACTCCCCAGGATATTGAAACGACTTCAGATGTTGAGTTTAACCGGGTCAATGCAACGGATCTCTACTGGGAAGATGAATTTTTGGTTGCTGATCATGCGAATTGGGCGACCGACGTAACAACTGGAAGCGTGGCAATCCAAAATGCTGTTAATGGAACGAACCGTTTGACAACGGGAGGTACGACAACCAATGAAGAGTCACTTGATTGGGGTGATGTTACTCCTTTTTTAAGCACTCAGCAACCTGTATTGGAAGTTCGGTTTCAACTTGAACAGACGGCAGCTATTGAGGTTATCATAGGCTTTACTGAATCCGTTGCTGTTGGTTCTGACGATTTTCTTGAGTTCATTTATGATGCGTCCGTTGATGGTGATTGGCGTTTAACGGCAAGCACAGGCGGAACACCTACATCTGATACTGGAGCAGCGGCCGATACAAGTATGCATATTTTTCGCCTGGAGTGGGTAAGTGATACAGAAGTTGAATGGTTTATTGACGGAGCTTCTCAAGGAAATATTGCAACAAATGTCCCAACGGCAGCCATGCAGCCAACAATGAAAATTTTAACTGAATCTGGAAATGCCAGATATTTCGATATCGACTATTTTAAAATTTGGCAGGATCGCACCTAAGATACATGTTTCGTGAGTTAGGAAGTAATCTTGTCCTAACTCACGAATATTCCTACAAAAATATTATGCCAACCAAAACAAAAATCAGGGAAATTGAACTGATAAAAACAGAGAGAAAGACGACTATTATCAGTGAAGCCCCGTATGCGCATGGGGTATTAATTCGTATCGAATCTGATTATAAAAATCGTGATGGGAGTCATGCGATAGCCGAAGCAGTGACCTTTGTGCCATCACCACGGGAATTGAAAAAATAAATGCCTACCTATACAAAACGCGCTGGAATTTCTGGCGTCATCCAGGAACACGGTGTCTCTGTGCATTCAACGACCATTGCCATTGAGACGAAGAAGATTCTTACCGAAGCCCGGCTCACTTTTGCCGATGCATCCGGATACCTGATCGGGGAAGAAATTACGGAAACCACGTCAGGGATTACCGGATATATTTTTTGGATAGAAAGTAATGTTCTCGGCGTTGTCTGGGCAAGCGGTGAATTTGTCGGCAGCAAAACGATTACCGGTACCACAAGTACGACGGCGAAAATTCCGACTAGTGTGCTGAATATCCTCAATCGCTCGGCGGATACGCCTGTCCATACAGCCTTACTCCATACTCATGATGTCACAAGTACAGGTACGGGCGATGATCAGACTCTGTACCTGGATGAGAAGACCAAATGGCTCGTGATTTGGCGTGTGACCGGGGGAAATATTATCGTCTGTAATTTTTCTTCCACCTATCCCTTGATTCCTGTGCCGCTTGGTGGGTTTCATTCATTTCGGGTCCAGGCCAAAATTGCCAAGCTTGTGTTGCAATTTGATGCGGCGGGTGCGTGCCAGGTCTTGGAATCCGAGGAGGAATTGCCATGAAAAGACAGACATTGAAAAGAGTAGGATTGTCGTTTGTTTTTCTTGCCATCAGTGGACTTGTCGGGTGGCTGTTGTGGACGCAAGCGGATTGGTTTCGGGAGTATGCTGGGCAGTCACGCGGGGGCACGATGCACATGATTCCACCGATGACGACGGCGCCGGAGTTTACGCTGTCCTCAGCGTTTCCGTATTTGATGCTGTGGAATACCACGCATGAAGATACCGACGGCGGACGGGAATCAGCTCTCATCTGGAAAGGGGAACAGTCTGGCGGAGAAATTAGCATTCTGGCAAAGATCCAGGGTTCTCATGATGGAACCGGTGATACAGAAAAGGGAGAATTGATATTTTTTGTAAACGATTCGAATGATGGGGATTCTCCTTCAGAAATACTTAGAATGAATCATACGGGAACTGATGGAAAAATTGAGAGTGCCGAAGGTAAATTAATAATAACAACCAATGAAGGGACAAATACAGCCATGGATTTGCAACTTGCAGGAAAAGGAACAGGATCGGGAAAACTTACATTTTTTACTAGTGGTTATCCAGGCCTCAATCGTGGCGGCATCCAGATATCGAATGGAAAAATTGATTTGTATACTGTAAATACTGGTCCAGTTCAGATTCAAAGAAATGCTGATTATAATGTTGAATTATTTGGTTTATCGACCGCAGGCGAAACAGCAACTTTCAGAATTATGGGGTATAAAACAGGTGATCAAATACGAGCATTATCTATAAGTATTGATGACGCTGAGGATAATCAGGCAATTTTTGAAGGTGTAAGCTCAATTCATTTAGATATGGGCATTATTCCGAGTAAAGTCACCGGAGATCCCTGTGGAAGTCTACCAGAAGGCTCCATTTTTTATAATGACACCGCGAATAGCTTGTGTTTTTGTGATGGGACGAATGATCTCAAAGTCAGTGATGGCAGCGCGTGTTTTTAATTCTCTTAACAGGAATCATTTGATCTGAAGGGAAAAAATCCTGAGATCAAGTGAATCAATATTGAAGGAACCATGATGAAAAAAATATTTTTTTTGACAGTAGTGCTCATGTTGATAACCTTTAACATGTATGCAATAGAATTATCACATATTCAAAATGCAATGTTTCGGATATGTGGAGACCCTGGGAATTATATCCAGGGCATCATTACAAAAGCCTCGAATCTTGATCTAAATTATCGAGCACAAGCAGACCTTATGGTGATGAAAGATTATATCAAGATTCTTTTAGGACAGCCTGAACAAATTGGGTTAGTCTTTCCTGATGAGGTTTACAGTTTATTTTTGTCGAAATTTGACGAAGACAGTTTTCACTACGGGACCCTTATCGTTGACGCCGACCATGCGGCCCCGTCGGGCTGTATTGTGTCGGGATCTGATATTGCTTGTGATGAGTCTGTCGAGACATTCAAGCTGTTCAAATGGAATAATTCAACGAAACAGTTTTCTGATACAGAGGACGTGGCGGCCTGTGTCGGCGGAACATGCACATTTAGTTCTCCTGGTTCTGGTTCATATGTTGTCGGGTTTACGGGAGATTCTTTTTGCACAATGGCACTCACGCTTTAACGGTTATCTTCTTTAATGGACTTTTGGACAGCAATAACATTTCAAACAGCTTACGGGCTTTCAGCCATTTCGACAACGATTCTTACCGATTGTCTCAATGAAGCGCAAGCCGATATAGCAGCGTATACCACCACCACAGCATATGCTGCGGCGTTAGGTGGTGGGGCCGGGCAATACAAATTTAAGCGCGTCATGGCGGAGTTAGCGTTGTTTTATCTTGACCGTCGACCTGGGATTGCGCCACAGCGGGTCAAATCTTCCTCAAAAGAGTATTCAGGCGTCAAGAAGTTTAAGCAAACGTATCAGGAAATGAACGGCGCAGAATCCTGGTCAAGCGGTTGGATTCTCGGACAATTGATCGCGTACAAAGTTGCGATCACATTTGAGTCTGTGGATAGTTGGGGGACTGGCAGATTCATTGCACCGCGTTTGACGATAGAGGAGGAAGAAGAGTCGTGACATTCGATGGTACATGGATCTATGATGATACTGACGCGCTTGATGAGACCTGTACCGTCACCTTACCCACCGATCCGTTTACACCCTCCACGGCTGATGGGTTTGGGGTGGGAGCCGCGTTTAAGGGAACACCTTCCACAGTTGCATTATCCTGTATGCTGATTCCTCCCAAATCGTTTGTTGATCGGAAGAGTGGGCACATCGTTTCGACACCAAAGCAACTCCTCATTAAGGATACGAATACTCAGGTCGAGGAAAGTAGTCGTATTACGTATCAATCTCTGGACTACCTTGTGGATACCCTGCACCGAGATGGGAATCTGGTGTTAGCATCGTTGAAACGCGGGTAGCCATTCTGTCTTCATTCCTCAGTGATTTTTTCTTTTTTCTTTCCAAAAAAAACTTGTCAACGGATGCTGTTTCTGGTATGAAATTTGCATTATTCTTTAGTGTAGAAACAGTACTGCTGTATAAAACGTAAATTTTAGCTGCTTTTTGCGTGCAACGAGGAAAGTCAACATTTATTATCAATACTAACGAGTGAGGATGAAGAATGAACGCAGCTCTGAATGCTTTTGGAGAATTAAATATCTTCGGAGAAAATGACACAGAATTATACGCTCTGAAAAAGTGGTTCGAGGAATGGCAAAAAGGAAAATCAACTTTAAACGTTCAGGTTGTGACAATATCTGGAAGTCAGGCCAAAATACCACATTTTTTTGATATGGAAAAAGTTATCCCTGGACGTGAATGTGCTTTTTGTCAGAAAAAACTTTTGCCAGGAGATGAACAAATTGATACTCTGCATATCAAAGAAGGTTCTGTTTGTTTGTGCCGTGAATGCTATAATGTTGCTGGGAATGATGTCCGGTAGGGCTAAAACAAATGCTTGCAGCTTGCCCAAAACGGCTCAAGCGAAACGTTATACACTAAAGGAGCGATAGTCATGATAGAACCAGAAGAATATATCGATGATGGCATCTGTGCTGCTGAAGCTATTGATGAGGCAGCACAAGAACTTGGGCTATCGGAAGATGACGTTTGGCATATTTGGAAGTTAGGGCTTGAATTAAGGAGCCATATTGCAAAACAGGTTGATAATGCTCCTCGAATTCATGAGCCAAAATATGAACATTCAAAGGTCGTTGATGCGTGGCTCGAAGATAGTGAAGTTTACGCTGTAGTCAAAGCTAAGGATTGGGCTGAAAATCTTGGCTTCCGTGTTCAAATTGAAGTTGAGGATAGCCATACTGACGAGCCAGCAGACAGTAGGCCAGTGTCAATTTGTCCTAAATGCACAGATCTGCCAGAATTAAAAAAGGCTACGGTAAAGTTTGGCTATCCTGGCGCTGAATGTAATGATGTGGTTGAGTATTTTGAATGTCCTTATGGGTGGAGTACTATTGACATCGGTTCAGAGGTGGTGTCAACTCAAAGATGAAAATGAGACCAATAATTGAGGAACAGTGTCCGTGTCCTGAGTGTTTGAAATGTTGCTGTCAATTTGTTTCCGGATTAGTCGCACTAGGTTTCCCTGATAATCCGGAGTGTATGAATCTGGAAGAAGGGGAATGTACCTGCAAGCGTGGGGACAACCCTTTGCACGAAATTCAATCACGAGAGGATCCGGAGAATGGATAACACAAGCTATCCTAAACAGGTTACTATAACGTCGTTACATGATGCTACGTTGTGTGTAGAAAAGCCATTTAAACTTGACCTGTCAATTGTGGATGATGAGGTTTTAGGGGAGATCACAGAACTTGAACTCTATAGTTTTGGGGAAAATGAATCTGGGGTCATAGAAGAACTGCGAGAAGAGATTGAAGAACTCTTCAAAGACTTGTCTCAAACCAAAAATCTTGGAAAACTCCCAACTGAATGGTTGAACATTTTAAATCAACATATATTTGAAGACTGTGCATGACAAATGGAATGATACATTACATGGAAATAGAGCAAGAATTACTCTCGGATACAATCAATGCCCTGAAATGGGCATTGGATATATTAGATGACAACCATTCTTCAGAAAAAGAATGGATAGAAGCGAAAACAACCTTAAACCAATTAAAGCTCAGAGAAGCCTTGATTGTTGGAAGAGTCACGGAATCCATTTCAGAGAAACGTGGAAACTTGTTTTCCATTGCCGAGGAAGCGATTCAGGATGACAACCTTGGGAATATTTAAATGCTTGCGAGTGTTCTCAACCCCTCGGGGCCCATATCATATTCTCCGGTGCAAAATGACGAAATTGCATACTCCATGTCATTCGGCGTGGCTCCTCTTGAGAAAAGGATTGTGGCCCGGTTCCTAACGTAACGTAGAAACCTGTTCCGGGAATCAGAGCAGGATTTCCAGAGACAGTCGCTTGAATCTTGGTATAATCTCCCGTCTGTCGAAAGTCCTCAATATCTGTTAATCGTTCAAAATCATAGATCGCAATCAAATTGAATGCCGTCGTCGTGTGCTGAATATCCCACCTGAGTTGTCGTGTCATCTCCCGGAGCCACAACATCGGAGTATCATTATTCTCAGTAAGTGGTTCGAGGACCTGCTTCCGGGAGTACAGGTGAAACGTCACGAGTTGATGCAGCAAACAATTCGGTGTTTGTGGCCCATCGTCCGGCGTAACTTGAGCAAAGAGATATTTCGCCAGTTCCGCCATCTGGTTCTCATCATCTTGGGTGGCCGGGTCGTTGACGAATAATGTCAGGCTGTATTGATCGGTGATCTGTTTCAGATACCTGAAGATGGATAGTCGGATATTGAGTTCGGAACAGGTGTTATTGACCATTCGAAAAATCCTCCCATCGTCTTTGGAGGGTTCCAAAGAATTGTTCTATCTTATCCTGAGTTGTTTCCATAAAATGTGCAGCTTTGATGCCTTTTACCCATTTTGCAAAAACATCTTCTCCCGTTTCTTTATCAATCCAATGTAGTGCTTGGGCAGTTACTGGCCCATGTGCCCGAGTTCCAAAATTCAGATACCCCATAATCTCTTCCCAGGTATCCGGGTCAGCTTCGACACGGGTATTAAACACTCGACCCTCACCGTGGCGTCCTGAGACCTCGACCGTTTTTTGCCATTCGTCGGGCAGCTTTTTACCAGGTGTGTTCTGGGTGAGGTTTTCCTGGGTGAGGTCGGTCACGTCATCGAGCACCTCGCGCAAGAACTCTTGGTGTTTGTGGAGTTGTTGGCGCAATTTCGTAAACGGTGATTTGTAGGTTGCCATGCGGGAAAGGATAGCAGGGGGGGCGGGAATGTGTCAAGCTATTTTGGAAGTGTGGACAGCGATTAGCTTTCAAAATTGATTTTTCTTAGGTTTGACAATTCATTCAATTTCTCTCGCATTTCCTCTTTTGTTCTTCGGGTGTAAATTGTCGTTGTTTCTACAGACCTGTGTCCCAAAATATCTTTGATTTCGGTTAAGGTATACCCGTGTTGATCAAGGTACTTTCCAAAAAAATGACGGAAATTATGTGGGTATATCTTTGATTCGTTAACTCCGGCCTTTCTCGCATATTCTTTTAAAATATAAAAAATTGTTTTTCGAGACAACCTTCCCCGTTTTCCAATAAATAGAAAGGGAGATGCTGAGGAAGGACGAACCTCAAGATATTTTTGCCAACTTTTCCTCACATCATCCATGATAAAAAAAATTTCTCGTTCTTTTTCTCCTTTTCCTATAATAGAAAAAGAGGTTTGCTGGACATGATCTACTCTAATTTCTCGTAATTCAGAAACACGCAAACCAGAATATGCGAGAGTATAGATAAGTGCATTTGCCCGCCAATCATTCTCTTTTTGGGTCGTTGTAAGCATTTGGGATATTTCTTCTTCAAGGGGAATACCGACAAGATAGTCTTGTTTCTGCACATCTCCGAAAGGAAGTTCTATTGAAAATGTTTTTTGATAGGTGGATTGCAGAAACAAAAGGTACTGATGTAATGCTGAAAGCTTGAGATTAATTGAGACCGCCTTAATATCTTGCTTTCTAAGATAAGCAACAAACTCGTCAACGTCCTCTTGAAATATCATGGTCATCTCTTGCTTTTCACAACATTGAAAGAACTGAATAACTGATTGAAAGTACGTATTTATAGTATTCTTGCTATATCCACGATTGTTCTTTCTTTTACGTTTTTTTGTTTGTAAATACTGTCGAAACAATACAAGTTCTTTTTTCATATTATTAGACATAAGATACCTTATGTTACATACCTGTCAAGAAAAAAGTGTGGAAAGTTACGTTATTTATAGGATATTTACAGGGTTATTGAGAAAATGCAGGAATCAAAAGGAGTTACGCTTTCGCCTTTCCTTTGTGAAATTTGAACCAAATTTTTATTATAGTGTTTACCAATCATCTTTTTTAGCATCAAGCCACTCATCAAATTCTTCTTCAGCGTCAATAGGATCGCCCAAAAATGTCCAGTCTTCATCATATTTCTTTGACATAAATGTATCTATCGCTTTCCACCGTTGTCTTATAGTTGTCTGTGCATCTCTTTCCCTGTCTGCTCTCTCATGACACCGTGAACACAATACCTCTAAATCGGCTAAACGTTCTTTATATAATCGTTCATATGTTTTGTGATGTACTTCAAGCTTACTCGTATCACCGCAATGTTCACACATGAATTCGGCTTGTTGTAATGCGACAGATCTTTTAATTTGCCATTGTTCTGATTTGAGATATTCTTGATACTGTTGACTGTTTCCCATTCACAACACCATTTTTCTCCTAATCATTTTGGGACACCGCGGTCTCGAAACAACGCGAATCTATTTCCGAAATACTGAGGAAGATTTGTTGAAAATTATGGAATGACCTGTTTCCCTGCTCCCATCTTCATTACCCCCTCTCCCGTTCTGGTGTCCAATATCGTATATGTCCCGTCTTCCACAATCGGCGTAGCTCCCATGGAAACTTCCGGGAAAGAAGAATATTCGAGCCAGAAATTAAAGGTATCAGAGAACTGATCAAACCACACTTTCCGCAGGATGACGTCCTTTGGAATGTTATCCAGGACCGGAACACAGTACTGTTCTTGCCCTAACAAAAAAAATAGGTTCAAGATTTGTTCCATTGAGAATTGCAGAATTTTCGCATGTCGTTGTTGTTGTTTCATTTTAAACTCCTCATGATCGTGTTGGTTGTTCTGTGGGAATATCATTTATTATTGTTGCTGCTAAACTTATCGCTTTCTCAAGATCACAGTATCCACATGTGATGTCGCGAGTATGTAATAAATCCCATAATTCAATAATTCGTGATAGCGTAATTTTGGGTATTATCCAATCGGCCCCATACCGCTTTCTCCAGGATTGAGGAAAAATACAGATGAATACTATATGTTCTTCCTGAACTACGTCGCACCATTCTCCATAAGCTATTACCGTTGCATTTGGAAAGTCTTTTTTTCTTGTAGCTATCGACGTAGCTACAATTGACTTTATCGGCAGTACTTCTACGTCTGTTTCCTTTATCTCACGATATAACGGATATTCCGGCTCGCGAGAGATCTCGGTTACTTCAAATTTTGTATTTGTGCAATAAGCTTGTAGCGCTATTATCAAATTATCGGCACAAAGCCAATGGGGATCAGGCTCGTCAAAAACAATTTCAAAAGTTTTCTTTATTCGCATTATTTTATTCCAGTTGCCTCCATCGACCATTTTTGATGATCATGATTCTGTTTCTTCCGTCTGCAGCACGTATAAACATTCTATCAACCCGGTGAATACAAGTACCAACAACCCAAACCACGGATGCTGATGCATCGTGACATGAATGCTGCCGACGATTCCGGCTATCCAGATGAGAGCGTAGCTAAAATGTTTCATGTGTTATCCTTGTTCAACCTCCGTTCAAAAAAGTACACAATTGTGTTCAAATATATATAATTGCGTTAAATCGGTACAGTATTTGTGATTTGTTATAGGACACGGCGAAATTATCATCAAAGGTTGTCCGCAATGTCATGACTCGTGCTTTTAAACTTCGCACACTGCCGATAATCATCCCCCGATTTCGGCGATGGGCCTTCACGACATCAAAATGTCGAAAGCTGTGTTTTTCTTCACAGGTTTTCGTGGGATTGTCTTCCCACACTTTCCTCCGTTTCGGAATGATCAGGTAATCCTTGTGACATTGTTGAGGCGTATAATTTCGACACACCATCGCAATGGCATCATGAACATGGGATTTGTCTAATCCAATTTGCTTTCGCCAATATGAAGTCATCCATCCATAACAGCGTTTCACCTGAAATCCTAAATGTTGTAACTCTTGAAACAGATATGTTTTCTCGGCGTTTACATGAGCTGAGCAACCCAAAGCTCGTAGACGTGTCACCTTCACTTCGTATGTTCATTTCCATACGTTCAGTTTAACACTCCGTCTGAGTCTCAAAGCCACATGAATGATCATAATTGCGTATCATTCATGGAGCTCCGTATTTCATGTATAAGTGCTTGAATAATTTCGGGGGATTCAGCTATAAATTTTCCGTCAATTCCTAACTGTGCCGTTGTCCCGCTACTTTCATAAATAGGTTCATATTCTTCTCGATAGTCATGTTCTGAATCGTCTGGAGCGGTAATCCAATATTCACCACCGACAGTCTTAATACATTTCCATGGGAAAGGGCTAATCCACTCGAGTTTTTTTTCAATTTCTTTTAGTCTATCTTCAGTCATATGATCTCCTTGCTCACCAGTTTCCCCGTCCGCCGTGCAGGAATCCGATACTCCCGAAGCCAGCGTTGGACTGTAGCATACGAAAATCCTGTCCGTGCCGCAATCTGCCGAGAACTGAGTGCGCGTTCCCAGTGCAAATTGGTCAGTGTGGATTTTGACAATTTCGGCGGATGGATCTGATGCGCTCTGAGCCACCGCCACACCGTTTGATAGCTACAACCGTACAACTTGGCGATCTCCCGTAACGTTTTGCGTTGGCGTGTATAGAGATCTTCCAGGGTTGATTTTGGGGGTATCGGGAAGCGTGTCACGTGATTCCCCCTGGCAGTAATACCGCACACGCTAATAATCCAACGGCGACACCCACAGATGTTCCGTACTCGATGCCAAGTAATATGCTGGCGATGAGAACGGCGCTGACTCGGAGGAGTTGGCCAATAGCGAAAACTATAAAGTCAGGTTTGTTCATTTTTTCAAAACACACCCGACACAAGTTCTATTTCCCTGAAAATCAGGAGACACACCGTCACGTATGAGAGCCTGCGCCGGGCATTTCTTATTTTTAAGCAAACACCAAGTATAGGTGACTGTGAAAATCGTGTCAAGAAAAAAATGAACGCTTGACCAATCTCTCAATATCAGATACATTTTCGCCATATACGCAAACGGGCAGCCGACTATAGCTGCCCGGGATGAATAGATGGAGTCTTCACGTGAGATTGTCGAGTCTTTCCTGTATCGTGTGGGTCTTTTGTTGGCATTCCGTTTTCTGTTTTTCCAATCCTTTTCGCTGAAGAGTGTTCCATCGTGCAACATACTCATCAGAAAGGACAAGGTTGTACGTTTTGGCCAACTGAATAATGTGGTCTGCTGGTTTGTTCTGTGCTTCCGCATCCACATATTTTTGGAGTTCCTTAATCGCTTGGTTATACGACGTACACGGGATAACTGTTCGCCAGCAACCTGAACCGTCTGAATACTCGTTTAATCCCCAACATAAGTTTCCATCACTTTTTCCAAAGAGTGTGAGAAGCTTTTGTCCTTCTCCGCGATATTCCCCCAATGCATCTTCGAACGGAATAATGCAAGCTGTCCAAGATTCTACAACGGCATAATGCGTGATCTTCCCATCCAAAAAATCGTTGAGTTGCTTGAGTTGTTCGTATTGTTGATACTTTGTCAGCCGTTCTTTTTCCTGTTCCCCAACCTTTTGGGTATGTTTCTCAATCTCAATGCGTTGTATTCTCAGATCATCTATCTCCGCTTTGAGTTTCAGGATTGTTTCATCATATTTTTGGGTGGGTGGTGAGTCGAAAATTCGTTCAACGACATACGGTTCACCTTCCATTTCTTCATCATCGTATCCAATCCAGATGTCTTTCACCAGAAAACCCGTTTGTAATTGCTCTACAACAATTATTTCTGATCCATTGAGTAAATATTTTGTTTTTTCTCCCATAGTTTTATCCTCCTGCACGAAATTCTTATTTCAAGATTCATGCCACATTATTCTGTCAATTTTGACAAGAAACACTTTCCTGTGATTTCGACATATCCACGTCATCCGACAACAGACTGGCAGTCATGATGATTAGAGCCGTGTCTGACAGCTCAATGACCTGTTGTGGCCCGTCTGCCGTGTGAATGGTGACTTCATGAAATGGAATCTGACGCCGACTGAGTTCGTGGACGGCGTGGTTATGGTTTTGCGCAACGGTTATCATAATGTTTCCTCCTGGGTTATGGATTGGCTCGAATCAGCACGAGCGCAGTCCTTTGTTGATTTAATACGGTGTTACAATTTTCTCTTCAACCAATCAATAATGCCACACTGACCGCCACAAGAAACCCAATTCCAATGCCGATGAAGACCGGTAGCCAGCCTGACCTCGGTTTCCGTTTCTTCACCGGATACACGTCATCAAGGATCGTCAATAATGTGTGGACATCATGTGTATTCAACGTCTGTGTATCCCCTGAACGCAAGCGTAAGCGCACGCGATCGGCGTCTGTGTACCGGACTCGTAAATGAGTGTTCGGTGTTCGTGTTGGTGTTCTCATTGTTAAAATTTTCCTTTGATACGGTCGTGGTATCCTGAATGTCGCTCTGGGGAACGGGGTTCTGCTTGTGAGACTGACCCGTCCCCGGGGATCCTACCGTTCGTCCCTGGTTAATAATTCCTGTACATATTTTGGGATGTGTTGAAATACCGGGTTTCTGGGTTTATTCTTTTTCAATTTATTTTACCTCAAAATAAGATCATTTGATTTTTAGATACCTTACCCAACATATTCAAATTCAATCCGACTTACAATCTGGGTCGGCCCACACTCCATCACCCGGCAAAAACGATCAATATATCCAATAGGAGTCCGTTCAGGAAATCCCTCTTTTGCGACGTCTTCCTGGGTGATGCTGTCAAGAGGTTCCTGGCTTACTTTTAAAACTCGAATTTGACATATCTCTACACAAGCGGGAACGATCATTCCGGGTTTGATATGTTCTCCTTCTAAGAGTCTTACTACCGTTTGGCTTCGGCGTCTAATGGGTCTTTCACTACGAAAAAAAATCATTTTCTTTTTCACTATCTTTCTGCATGTTCGATCAGCATTTTCGGATGGGAAATAACTCGAGTTATTTCCCATCCGAAAATGCTGAGAGATGCACCTCCGTCGTGGTATGCTGAATGTCACCCCGGGGAACGGGGTCTGCTTGTGAGGCTAACCCGTCTCCAGGGACCCTACTGTCCGACCACTCTATTTACATTATCGTTTTATTACCCACTGCCGACGTGACATGTGCATCCAATTCACAACCTGCCAATCATTCCATCGCAATACGGGATCACTATTCCAGTCGGCATGATTGTTTTGGAGATACGTTCCTACATAATCCCGGTCGGCATCAGACAACTCTGTGCAATACCAGGATAACAGTTCGGGCACACAGAGATATAAAAATTGGCAATTCGGATTTTCATCCGCTAATAAATTTGGTTGCCCATTCTCTTGACAAAAGTGTCCGGCGCTATCCCAGGGCTTCCCGCTTTCCAGCCAGCCCACCAAATGTTTAGCTTTAAATTTATGGGTTCCATAGTAACATGCTCTATACAGTTCCGCTAATGTCGTCTTGTGATTCTGGCAAATATCCTGAATTTTGGTATCTGTTGTGTTGATAAAAGAGTGAATTAACTGCGATAAAAGCTGTTCAGTCGTGATTTCTTGGACAAAAAAAGAATGTTCCTCCTCATCCCCATCATTTCTTGGGGAGGGGGGAGGGGGAGGAGGATGTCTTTCTTGTCTTTCTTCTTCTGTATTTCTTTGTGTCTGTCCGACAACACTAGTAAAACGTTTTACTAGTGTTGTCGGACAGCACTGGTACTCGTGTTGTGTGACAGCACTAGCTTGTTCGTGCTCGTGTTGTGTGACAGCACCAGTATCGTACTCATGTTGTGTGACAGCACTAGCTTGATGTTTCGCATTACGAGCTCGTTGTGTGCGTTGTTGGTTTTGTGTATCAATTGTCGCTTTACGCTGTCGTAATCCTTTCCAGTCAATCATGTCTTGTTCAATAAGCGTATATTGTTGTCCTCGGGGATCACTGACTTTTCCGGTTTTACAAAGAATCGTGTACTGATGGAGCGTGTCCAGGATTTTAATAAGTGTATGACGGTTCAAGTTGACGCCACCATAGACCTTTTCTCCGGTTCTTTTGTCTATTTTTCCACGTAAAAAAACAGAAAGAGCTATACGAGCGGTTTTCGTATTGCGGCGAGTGTTCCATCCAAGAATTTCCCGGATCGCATGGGTTAAGACTTTGCTTTCTTCCGGAGTGAGGAATTCATCCAGAAGGTCAATATAGAAATTTGGATGGTGGAAATATGCGTTGTTTTTAGCATCATGTTCATGAGACATGCTTTGAAAAATCTGCGATAATAAAACTTGACAAGGATTGTCGTGTCCATTAAAGTAGACAAATCTGGTTAAAGGATTTTCTATATCTTCATTAGCATAGATAGCGTTGGTTAATGAAAATTTTGTCTGTCCGCATTCTCTACTTCGCCAACAGTTCGCACCTGTTGGCGTTTTCTTTTCCTCCAAGCATGGTATCTTGTTCAATCGTTCAATGTCAAGTTTTTCTTTTCCGAAAAGCAGACTCCGGGGGACAGCATACCATCCCTCGGAGACCAGTGTGATCGTATCGCTTAGTACGGCGTACATTGTGCTAATGCAATGATCATGGCACAGGTGAGCGCTGTCCAGATGAGCCACGATCTGATATTTGTTCGTAAGTGTTTCATAATCCATCCCTCCTGTGAGAAACGAGCCGAGCCAGATGGCCCTGTGGTGATTAGCCAAAGAGTAATTCATCATCTTTCAAGCACTGAATATCCAACCACAGCTTTTTCAGGAGTCGTGGCTGAATGTCAGACGGGTGTTCTTGAATACATTCGTTACACCCTGCGAGTCGGTCGGCAATCTCAGTATCGCTCGGCATCGGAATCCAGATATCAACACATGCTCCACGCATCCCAAGAAATAAGACCTGGCCCGTGTGGACAAGAGTCGTGAATTCTCCCATGGGGATGTAGCGCACGTCATTCAGGACGCTGTGGTCGGTGGCCGGTTTTCCCTGGAACCAGATACTCGTATTGCTGCCGGCCGTATTGACAAGATAGAAATTGTTCTCCAGTAGGTTGATATTCAGTGACGGTATGTGTATGTGCTGCGGTTGAACTTTGCGTAAGGTATTCGTTTTCATACAACCCCACCTCCCATGTCATCGTCTGCCAGGGTGTCCCACACATCAATCAGGGTATTCAACAGATCGCCCTCCGGAGTGAGGATGAGTGTGTCCGCGAGTTGGACGAACAGGCCGAGCATGGTGTCAAGTAGGAACGTTTGAAACTCGGTCAGTCGGCGGCGGGTCTGATTTCGCCGTCGGTTGTAGTGGAGGAACATGTTCACGATGGTGTGTTCTGTCGCGGTAAGGTCGAGCTCATTAAACCTCTGCTTGATGACTCGCGGTGTAAAACCGTTAGGGTTGGCGATGATCTCGTGACACGTGGCAACGACCGCGTCGCGGGCGTCGAGACTTTTTTTTGATTTTGCCATTGACAGAACGTAGGTGAGGTTGTAAGGTAAGAATAGAAAATGCGAATGGATTTCGCGTTTTCGTTCTACCGTCGTGAAAGATGTCTTTGGTTTGGCGCCTAGCATCTTTCCGGCGGCCCTTTTTTTCTCAGCCTATCTCCTCAGAGAAATTTATAAAATCAAATAACTTTAAATTTTTAACACTACATTCAAAGTATACTCGACTAAACTTATTGTCAAGTTTTATTTTTGCTTTTTTTGAATTTTTTTATTTGGTATTCCAACCATTTGTCGCCACTTTTCCTTGAAATAAGCCATTTTCGCCCTAATAAGATTCCATCCAACACAGGGCCTCGTGGTTGGGTTTTTCTTTCTCGTTTTATGGCAGCAATAATTCGAGGGTATGGTATTTCAATCCCGAATTCTTTTCCCTTCTGAATAAGTCCATCAGTCGTATACAAGAATGCTGATACAATTTCCTCTGCACTAAGTTCTGTGAGTACCTGTTCAATCAGTTCTTGTTTTTCATCGTTCGTCATGCTGTCCTCCTTTCTCTTCAAATCTCATCCCCAGACGATACTTGTTAGAGCTCTGCATCCACAATTTCAAATTTTGAATCCCCCACTTCAAACGAATCGATTAACAACGGATAGCCTATAGGCTCATCATACGATGCAACATTGTCAGCAAGCTTAAAATTTACGAATGTTGCTTTCTTCGACGAATTTCCGTTAATCACAATGTGTTGATACTCCTCTTCAGACATTTCAATTTCTTCAGAATTATAAGCGATTATCGGATATGTTATTTTAACCATCATTATGCTGTACTCCTTTCTTTAAAAATATATCCCTGAGTTCCTGAGCCATTCACAGCGACGAGATCATCACGTTTCCACACCCTTCCATGGGATGAGGGAAAAAATGTCGCTGTGGACGTGTTCTCTACTTCAAAAATCTTGATTCCTTGGTCAATATTTCAATGCACAAATCATGCCAGGCGATGGTATTGGATCACGTTTTCATCATAAAATGTCCTGAGAATTCTTTCAACAAAAAAGTGACGAACCAGAACACATGCGATCATTGATGGACGGCCCTAGAGCCTTGCGGCGTAGGCTAACGTCGGCATGAAAGCCGGAAATAGCCGAGAATGAAAAAAGTGTACTGGGTTTCGGAGACGGTGTCAAGGGAAAAATGGGAGTGGTGAATTAAGTAACTTTTATCATAGCTTGATTATAAAGTTGTCTTACCCTTTCTTTGCTTATGCCCATAATATTTCCAACGTCAGTTAATGTTTTAGGCGTCTTGTCTAAAGTTCCATTTTTACTGATTAATACCATGAGTTCTTTTAGTGTTAACCCCATGAATACTGTCTTCCACAAAAAAACAAGTTCTCTATTCCTTTCCTTAATGCCAAGAATTACTTTTAGATCTTCAATATTTTCCCCGAACCGTCCATATTTTTCTTGCTCTGTCTCCTTTCGTTTTTTTTCATATTCTCGTCTACACTTAGGCATACAGCAAGAATGACGTGAATTTTTAGGATCAAATAAGTTCCCACAATTTATACACTTTCTAGGGCCGTAGTTTTCCATCTATACCTCCGTGTTCCCGCTGATGTGTAAGGCGCCAATCAACATCATCAAGAAACGGGAACTCTGTCGCGACGTCCTGAATACGGTGGTTATGTGCAGTGGTAAGTGCGGCATTGCCATATTCGCGATACAACCCTGTCCAAATATCTCCGATGAGTTCAAATTTGTCATGATCCGGATGGAGAGGACAATTGTCCAGATAATCACAGATATTATACAGCCATCCGTTTTTTACGACTAGTAAGAATCCACAGGCTGATTTCAGGATCTGTCCGTTTTTTCTGGGTGTTTTCATTCTTGTTTTCCTTTTTTAAATCGCAGAATGTGCGCTTTCACCCGGACCGGTGCATCCAAATCAACGAATTCCGATAGCGTTTCTTTCGTCTCGGCTGACAGCCATTTCAACGATGTCTCGTACGCTTGCAGCGCGGCGATCATACCAGTCATCGCTTCGGTATCGCGCTGTAACAGACGTTCGGTTTCTTCAAGGGTACTGTTGTCAGCTTGTATTTCCATGAGTGACCTCCAGTATCCGCCGCTCCTGCACCGTCTTTTCATTGAAATTCCGCCGCGGGTTGCCGCAGAGATAACAGGAACACGGATGCGGGGTGTTGGCTACGTACCCTAATTCACGCGGCGTGAGCGGTGGCGTGTGTTGTTGATCGCGATCCCGGCCCCAGTAGTGCTGTCTTGTTTTCTGCAATCGACGATAGTGGTGACGGCGTAGAGCGCGTGTTGAGTGTTCCATCATTCCAGTTCTCCGCCGATAATTCTTTTAAAACGGGGCAATCTTACAAGTTCACGGATAATTTCTTCAGTTCTCACTCCATGATTCGCAAAATACCCGACGACCTCCAGTATGGCACGCGCTTGGCGCGGAGCGAGAATCGTTTCGACACAAGGACGTGCTACCCATGATTCCCAGTCTTCAGCAATTTCAGCATCAAGAGATTCTGTTTGTGCGGCGATTTTTACCCATCTATAAATTTCTGAAAGACTTTCTATCATTTATTCCTCCCAAATAATGCCGGAAGCCGTCTGTGTTAGACACAAACGCTGTCCAGTGCTCAAGTCAATTTTGTCAAAATTCAATCCCAAATCGAGACAGAGATTGAGCGGGATGGGACCGTCAAAAATTCCACCGGTTCCCGGTGTATCCTTCTCACAGTCATAACACCAAATCAGATGGTCGTATTCTGACCAATTCAAATGTGAACCCCCGCAGATGTCGCAGGAGATTTCATACGCCTGCGGTGGCATGATGTAGCACCAGGTACGGCGTTTTCGAGGTGTGTTGGTCAATTCCATTACTTTTGCATCTCCGGAAGTGCAATCATACCATTCGCATATTGCTGTCGATATTTTTTTAAACATCGCTCACAGACAAATTATTCTTCTTTAAAATTAGAAGTTACAGGGCGACTTGTAATCGACTCAGCATCATTGCTTATTTTTTGATTGCATAAGGCGGATCTTTCCGGCTTCCACCATCTATGAGTAGAGGGATTCGATCTCCATATATGAAATATTTTGCGGCAGTCCAAAGCAGAGAAACGCTTTCCGGTACAAGAATGAGCAAAGACAAGCATTTCACTTTTCTGAGTTTCTTCTTCCAGGTGTAGACTAATTTTTTTCATAATTCTCGACAGCGGGTTTTAGGTCGCTGTTCATCGCTTTGTTAGCACGTACTTTCCTGATATAATCAGAAAAAAAAGACCAATAAAACCGCACAAAAGCACGAGGGAATGCTTTCCAGAATTTCAATTTAGCTGCCCTCCGCTCCTTTACTGTCCATCCATCTCCATAAACACCTATGTAATTCCATTCTGCAAAGTACCCCTTTTCACCATTGGGATAATTCATGTAAAATTTACTTTCTGCGATAAAACCCTTCCAAGCCATTTCCATCCTCTCGGCATTTATGCCGATTGTTATAGCAACTAATTAAAAACTATAAGTTCCACGGGGACATTTTTCACTGATCCATCAGGCATTTCGATAATAGCAGTAGATTGACGTACTCCCAGGGCTGAAGCACCTGGGATTCTTAGGGAGTCAAGCAGAGATAGCCTTCTCAAATGAAGGTCTTACATCTCCTAATCCCAGAGCGACAACGCCCTGCCGCTCAATATTGATACTTGCGTTCTTGTCTCGGTCATGTTCAACGCTACACTCTGGACACGTCCAGAGACGATCGTTGAGAGTTAAATGATGATTCAAATAACCACATACAGAACATGGTTTCGTTGTGGCTTGCCACTGGTCGAGATAATGAACAGTTTTGCCTTTGACGTTAGCGATATGGTCAAGGATGTTGAGAAACCCAGAAAAACCTAAATCAGAAATCTTTTTTCCCCAAAGTTTCTGCATTCCTTTGAGATTCAGGGTTTCAAATATGAGGACATCATGTTCATTCGTCAATTGATTCGCCAGTTTAAATTGATAATCTCTACGGCGATTCGCAATGTTCTGATGTACTCGAAAAAGCTGACGTTTGGCTCTTTTCCAGGCTTTCGATCCTTGTTTCTTACGAGACAACGTTCTATTCGCGTGTTTCAGTTCTTTCTGAGCTTGTCTGAAGAAAAGAGGATTGTTAATATTACTGCCATTTGATGAAACCAGGAATGTTTTTAATCCAAAATCAAATCCGGCTATCCGGTTGCTTTGACCCAAACTCGGTGTTGCTGATTCGATTTCTTGTTTAACAACAAGATACAAATAAATATCATTTAAAGCATCTCGTTTCACGGTGACAGTTCTGATAGTTCCTTCAATCTCACGGCTCTTTGCATATTTATAGACATGTGAGCCGATTTTGACTTTGTTACCGTCAAGCAGTTTCCACCCGGCTTGTTTCAAAGTGAATGACTTATATTTTTTCACCTTCTTAAAGCCGGGAGGAGCCGTTGTGATGCCATGTTTTAAGTTTCGAAAAAACAGCTTATAGGCTTTATCAATACGTTGACAAATATCCTGAATCGCCTGGGAGCCAACGAGATTCCAAAACGCATATTTCGGGCGCTTTTTGAGCTTGGCAATATGTTTCTGAAGCTGGTAGACATTCAGATGTTTCCTATACATACGATAGTACCGTTTATGAAGCGCAATGCAGGTATTGTATATGCATCCGGCAATATCAATTTGCTGGTGCAAGTGCTTGTTTTTCTTATTTTGGTACAGCTTGTATTTATACGCTTTGGTGATGATCATTTGCCTTTTTGGCTCTCGATATATTGTTTGACGACTTCTAACGAGACAGACCCGACAGTTGAGATAAAGCGTGAACGAGTCCAGAGTGATGGAATTCTGGACACCAGAGACGAAAACTCTTTTCGTAGGACATTGGCTGTGTATCCTTTGATTTTGCCGACAATTTGATTGATATTGTCAGCAGGGCACGTATCAAGAAGCAGATGTACATGATCCGGCATGACTTCCATTTCGAGTACAGTATACTTGTACTGTTCTTGTTTCTCCAGGATAAGTTGTTTGAATCGTTCGTCAATGCTGTCTTGCAAGACCTTTCTGCGATATTTCGAGCAAAAAATAACATGGTACTGACAACTATAGACAAGCGTTTTAGTTGACTTGTATTCTTTTGATGGGTTTTTTAATTCCATAATAATAACCTATGAGTTTAAAAGTTTTCGATAAGCACTAAGTTTAGTATATATAGGTTATTGTTTTTGTCAAGAACTTTTTATAAAAATCAAGAGATTTTTGTCACAATTCATCCCCTGGCTGAAGCCATAGAAGGGGCTTTCTTGTGACTAATCCCGTAATTTCCTGGACCTGATTCGAATTCTTCATAATCAACCCCAAACTGATGGAATATTCCATTACCCACCGGAACTTTTTCCATATAAGACTGCCCCTTCACTTTTTGATATTCATACACAATAACTTTTCTTTCACTCATGACAAAATCTTCCATATAACAAACTTGTTATGTACTGATAATAAATGCTGACTTACCCAATATAACAGGGAAAGTTTTTACATCGTACTTTTTATCAGACTGCCGTCTGTCTTGGTGTTTTCTTGCCTATTTCAATGCAACTCCCATGCCACGATATTTTTTGCTTGACAAGAAGTAGTTAATTTTATAATATGACTACATGATGAAAGATAAATACACGACACTTCGGATCTGGACATCAAGCGTCCAGAAACTTCGTCTCATCTATGCGTTGACAGGTGAAACGATGGTCAACATTTTAGACCGGTTATTAACGGATGAACTGAAACGAATACAAGAATCTCATGATCATCACGAAAACCTATAAATACAAGTTGTACCGGAACAAGAAAAACAAACACTTGCATCAGCAAATTGACATCAGTGGAATTGTGTATAACCATTGTATCGCTCTGCATAAACGGTACTATCGTATGTATGGGAAACATCTCAACTGTTATCATCTCCAAAAACATATCACAAAGCTCAAGAAGCGCTCGAGATATGCGTTCTGGAAACTCGTTAGTTCTACTGCTATCCAAGACATAACAGAACGTATTGATAAAGCCTACAAACTCTTTTTCCGGAATCTGAAACACGGTGTTAAAACAGCCCCTCCCGGCTTTAAAAAGGTGAAAAAGTACAAATCATTCACCTTAAAACAAGCCGGTTGGAAACTCCTTGACGGAAACAAAATTAAAATTAATTCTCATATTTACAAATACTCAAAAAGCCGGGATATAGAGGGAAATATCAGAACTGTTTCCGTCAAACGAGATGCGTTAAACGACTTGTATTTGTGTTTCTCGGTCAAGCAAGAAATTAAACCACCAGACACCAGAGGTCACAGCCGGGTCTGTGGATTTGATTTTGGGCTACGAACGTTTTTAACGTCATCTAACGGTTCTGACATTGAGAATCCTCTTTTCCATAAGCAATCCCAAGAGGACATCAAGGTTGCTAACCAAGAACTTTCCCGAAAACAAAAAGGTTCAAATCACTATAAGCAAGCTAAACGAAAGCTTGCTAAGGTTCATGAAAAGGTCAAGAATCGTCGCAAAGATTATCAGTTTAAACTCGCAAACAGCCTGACGGATGACTATGATGTTCTGATATTTGAAACTCTTAACATCAGGGGAATGCAACGGTTGTGGGGTAAGAAAGTGAGTGACCTGAGTTTTTCCTCATTCGTCAATATCGTTTCCTATTATGGAACGATAAAAGGAAAAACCGTCCACTTTCTTAACCAATGGGAACCGACAACAAAGCCATGTTCTGTGTGTGGCTATATGAACCATACATTAACTCTCAAAGACCGTTTTTGGACGTGTCCACAATGTGGCACGTTTCATAATCGAGATCGTAATGCTTCTATAAATATTGAGCGGCAGGGCGTTGTCGCTCTTGGGTTAGGAGACGTAAGACCGTCGTTTGAGACGGCTGTTTCTGCTTGATCCCAGAATTCCAGGTGCTTCAGCCCTGGGAGTACGTCAATTGACGGGTGCAACATTGTGGCGCGTGATGAGTCTGACGGTATTATAAGGGTGAAGAATTGTCAATACAAAATTCGAGGAAGCAAAAATCATGAAAACAAAATTTTGGATGATCGGCTGCATTATCCTGGCGGTGTATGCCAGTATATTCACGTTATATCATCAACAACGGATCCGGGTATGGAGCCAACGGTTAGACGAATGGCAGCAAGCTGTCAAAGAACGAGATAGTGTGATTACAGAATTGCAGGAACAAGTGAAGAAACGGCAAGCGAAGCCTACGCCAGCGCCTGCTCGATCTGATGTTTCACTCGGTGATGCACTTTACATGGCAAAAGAATTTGTGAAAAAGCAACTCAACTATCCCGAATCAGCAAAATTTCCGATGTTTCAGGTTGATGGAAAGACATTAGGCAATAATCGGTTCTGGGTCGAAGGAAAGGTTGATGCGAAAAATGCACTTGGGGCTGAGTTGCGATATAAGTATACGGTTGAATTACACTATGATAATGGATATTGGTATGCGGATTCTGTAGATATTCAGCCATGATGTATATTACGCAATCTTGAATAGAGTTTATTGTTCCGCATTTTCCTTTTGTTGATCTTCATTTTTGTTTTTTGGTTTATTGACCAAGAGAAAAATTGAACTATTGTTCATTATTTCAAAATAGCTTGACACACTCCTACCCTCTATAGCATACTCACCATATTCTCTAAAACATCCATAACATTCTTTTGAAGTCGTTGTTTCTGACAATGAAGCAATGACAAGACTGGACGCCGGGCGGGGCCGCTCCTTCGCTCGGCGTCCTTTTTTTTATGTCAAGCTATTCGTATACATTTGACGCGAAAACGACCGGAGAATCCAAGCTCCTTGCTCTGCTGAAATCGATCGATGACGGTGTCAAAAAACTTGTTGATGGGTATCAAAAATACGGCGCTGCCACAAGCAAGGTGACGGTGAATGTCAATAATTACAGCCGTGCCACGCACGCCGCCGGGAAATCCTCGGCTTCCTTTGCCAAGACGATTCATGGATTGGCTCACGCCTGGGTGCTCTATAACAAAGCAGCGGACTACGCAGCGAAGAGAATCAGACAATTCACCGGGATTTTCACCAATTTTATCTCAAAGGTGCGGGAAATCGGCGGCGCGTTCCAGGATTCTGCTGCTGAATTTCGAGCGTATGCCGAATCTGCGAGAGCGTCCAAAGAGCAGATTAAAGCCGTCACTGAACAGAGTAAACTTCTCGGGAGAACAACGCAATTTACCGCGAAACAAAGTATGGATTCAGCAGTGACCATGGTTAAAGCCGGTGAAAATATTATCAATATTCTCCGTGACCAAAAAGGTGTTTTGTTGGGTGCCTCAGCCGCGAATTTATCCATGAGTAAGAGTGCAGCGGTCTCTGCCCATGCCCAGAAGTTCTTCGGTAAGGAAGTCAAGAATGCCGAAGAAGCCCTCAAGATGCAAGTGGCGACAGCAAGTGCCGCAGATGTCACCGTGCTCCAACTTGACGCATCCTTGACGAAGGGAGCTGGAGCCGCAAACCGGGCAAATCAGTCCTTTAGTCGGTTTAACGCGGCGATAGCATTATTTGCGGAAAAATCTATTAAAAGCGGGAAAGCTGGAAACGATTATTTACGCATTATTACGGCATTAACCGCACGGACTCCCCGGGCCGAAAAGGCTATCAGGAAACTGGGTGTCAGTGTGACAGAAATGCGAAACGGCAAAGAGGTCATGCGAGACCTGGGAGCCGTTTTCGAGGATATTCAACAATCCCTCCAGGGATTCGATTTCACTCAACAAAGTAAACTTCTGAAAGATCTCTTTGGACGCGGACTGTTGAACTCTGCTCAGGTATTCCTGAATGCGGGTATCACAGGATTTGATGAGATGGAAAAGAAGATCCTCAATTCCCTGGATGCGATGAAGAAATTAGAACAGTACAAGGCCGAGGGCATGACACGATCATTTGTAGAGTTCCAGTCGGCAGTTGAGGGCGTGTATGTTGAATTAACTGATATTCTCAAGGTTCCGATTCGTGAGTATTGGCAAACGCTTGGAAAAATTCTCAACGTCGTCAGTGATCGTATTAAGGATGTAGCACAAGCGTTCAGCAAAGGCAAGATGACGATTCAGGAATGGCGGGACGTGATGCAAAAAGAAGGCATGAAGGGGCTCTTTTCCGGGATTTCGGGTGAACTCAAAGAGGAAATGGAATCGCTGAAACAGATCTTCCTCGCCGGATTCGATACGCTGAAAGCACTATTAGTCGAATTTTGGAGAGCCATCGCCCCAAGCATTGAGCCGGTGCTTGAAAAAGTTGGTGAAACACTCGGTGAAACACTCGGTAAAGCGATTGTGGGGGGCATGAAAACTCTGCTTACCAGCGAAATTCCCAAAGCGCTTGCTGAATTCAAGCAGGAAGGCGGACTTACCGGGATGGGTGTTCGGAAAGGCGTGGAGATCCGGGAGGGAATTGAGGAAGGTAAAGGAGGGATCGGGAAATTTTTTCAAGGACTGTTTGGCGGTGGGCGAAAGCGACCCGATGAAGAAGCTGCTGCCGCCGCCCTGGAACAATTCTACAAAGATCAGGAAGTCAAAGCCCGTAAGCCCGGCCCCCTACCCTTTGAGCAGCGTCCTCCGGCAGCACCAGGCATCGAAGCGTATCGCACTCCCAAAGACCGTGCCCTCCGCGAGCTTGTTACTCAGCGCAGGGCAAAGCGCGAGAAGCTGCGCGAATTTCAAGAACTCCCCGAAGAGGAGCAGCAGCGGCGGCTTCGGCAAATTGGCAGAAAGGGTGTACGCGAGGCCCAGGAGGAAGCCGCGCCATCGAAAGAACAGCTTGAGGGCGAGATCAAGCTCATTGAAACGCGAAAACAGTACAACGAGCAGGTCTCCCGCAGCGCGACCTTGATGGACAAGGTCAAGTTGACGATTATCGACATGGAGGCATCCACGAAGAAATATTTGTTAGCTCCGTTTGATGCTTTCCTTAAGAAGATCAATTCGATTCGGAGTACCTTCGACGATGTGCTTGCCGGACTGCAACAGAAAACTGTGGACATCAAAGTCAGGTTTTTGGGACTAGATGAAAAAGGTGCCACCAGCAAACGGCGCGATATCCTGGAAAAACAATTGACCTTAGCCCAAAAGCGCATCCAACAATCCCAGTTGGCTGGTGAGAAAGCTGGATATCAGGAGAAAGCCGCCGGCTTGGCCGAGCAGCTTGCTTCCCTCGGCGGGGCCGGGCAGAAAGAATATGCCAAGAAAGCCGTATCGCTGCTGGGCGGTGCGGAAAAAAGCCGTCTCAAGGAAGAAGAGATTGCGATTGACACCGAAAAGATTGCCCGTAAATCGATGCTAGAACAGATCCCACTGCTCGAAAAGATGCGTGGTGAAGCGACGAGTGCCACGCATTTGACTGAGATTCTCTCACAATTACAAGAAGCGTATAAATCAACCGGGGCGGGCGGAAAAGTGCAGCAAATTCAACAAGAACTCTCAAAGGCCACGCTGGAATCGTCAAAGGAATCGCATGAATTGATGCTGAAGCAAGTATCGTTATTACAGCGATTAGTGGACATTGAAGAGAAAAATGCCGTCTCGAACGAGACCACGGCCGGTATCGTCAAGAGCGATACCGGGCCCCCCGTTGAGCCTGTGGTGTTTGGCTCATGACGACTGACGACCGTATGAGATTATTAGAAGCCCGGATGGACGGGCTTGAGAAGACGATGGCGGTCTATCAATCGGAGCTTCTGCCAACAATGAA
>Ga0209976_10000439_pt1 | contig 28122 bp, 19 predicted proteins | sample SumtaG_FD_182806 | JGI IMG/M metagenome (GOLD analysis project Ga0209976, IMG submission 182806) | Deep subsurface microbial communities from Indian Ocean to uncover new lineages of life (NeLLi) - Sumatra_00157 metaG (SPAdes) (version 2) | ecosystem: Environmental > Aquatic > Marine > Oceanic >...
ACGAAATACTAACATCTGTGTATTCAACGGCATCAGGTGTTGGTATTTCGTCACTTACTATTAAGGAATAATTAGCTTGAGGAACTTCCGCTTGTTGTGCAGAGGGATATGTTGTTCCACTAACGGTGTCTCCGTAATACATAGCAATTCTTCCAACTCCCCCAGTGCCCCCATCGTTGTAGTCATTTGCTGCTGTGCCTCCATAAGATCTTGTTCTGTAAGTTCCAGAGACGGTTGTAGAGCCTGTGTTTATTGTTTTAGCAACCAACTTTATTGAACCCCCAGCACCCCCTCCACTACCTCCTCCATTAGTATAGCCACTGATGACTCCGTCCCCACCGTCTGAGTTCAGTTCGCCCGAAACAGTAATGGAGTCTGCGGTAATGTAGATGATACCTCCACCGTCACCACCATCAGGGCCGGAGCCAGAGAAGTTATAACCACCTTCGCCACCACCAGAACCAAACATCAACTTGTCTAGGTTGGTATCTCCATAAGTACCGCCACCGCCACCGCCACCCCCGGCACCATAAGTAGCATCATAGCCCCCATCACCTCCTGCGCCACTGCTGTTGGTGCCTCCATTGCTACCGTTTTGAGCATAAGTGGTATTGGCTTTACCACCAGTACCGAAAGTACCATAACCACCACCAGCCCCTCCTCCTGGAAGGGAATAGGTATCCCCAGTAGTATCATATCCTCTACCACCTCCACCACCTCCGCCACCTAGAGAAACACTCCCGCTTTTACCAGGATATGAGGCATTGTTACCCCAAGCACCACCCCCACCTCCACCACCACAAAGTCCTGCAGTTGCAGTATCAGTGGAGTGTCTTCCACCGTCACCACCACCATCACCATTACAAAATGCTTCTCCACCATCGCCATAACCCCAAGAACCACCTCGGTATCCTTTACTTTCTGTATGAAGTAATCCGTTTACGGTGACTGCTCCCCGTGCTCTGAAAAACATCACCCCACCCCCACTACCATTAAAATCATCTGGGTAGAAATATTTGCCAGTATTTACAGTCACATTGTTATAATTGGGGACTCTTTGAAGCATAACGTTTTGAGCATCCCCGGTACTAATACCATTGTCATCGGTTGGCCCGCTCCCGTAGTATTTAGCTTTAGCGTTAGTAAAGGTTACGTAATCATTTTCTATATTTTCAACAATTAAGGTTTCATGGTTGCCAACATTCACAAATGCTGAAGATGTTCCTTGAAGGTTTATTAAAAGAACCTCATCTCCTATTTTCAGACAATTGCTAGAAGGGGCTTGTGTTAGTGTTGCTGTTCTACTGGTTAAGGCGGTAACATAGTAATAAGGAGCGTCACCACCATCAGAACAACTCCTACCCGAGATTAAATCGATAGTGTTAATGTTTGAATCGCTGCTTACCGTTATATCCCCGTCATCACCAGTTCCGGTGTTGTATATACTACTCATGGTGACTCCAGTTTCTTGTTTTGTGATTCTAACGCTCTTGTAATCATCGAGATCAATCTTTGTGATGTCTAACCGGGTGTCATTATCGTATTCATCTATCTCGTTTTGGTTAGAGAGACGGTCGTTGATGGCTTGAGAAGATCCATCATCGTATGTAATTCTCACTTCAGCTAGGGTGGGGGAGTTAAGAATGTTTGTAGTAGACAGAATAGCTCGGTACTGAATGTAGTTGTTTGTAGTACTTGTGATACTGGACCCTCCTGGGGTAGTCAGATAGCTTTCAGCCTTGATGTCATCTATGTAAAACACATTTCCATTTTCACTGGTAGTGAATCTAAGAAGATCTGCAGCGTTACACCCATCGGCTCCGGTACAGGAACTTGAGTCAAAGTTAGTTATATCCCAGTAATACTTTTGCCAAATATCTGCTTCTGCAATTGATATGGTTTGTTCTTCTTCGGTAGCAACAGTTTCTCCGATTCCAACCGTCATAACACCACCTGCGGTAGTAGATCTTGCCCAAAAAGTAATGTAGTCATAGCTTGTTAGATCCCAAGTAGTGGGGTTGGCATCATGTTCAGCATACCCATTTGCTGCGGTTGCAGTAACTTTAACCAAGTTTCCTGATGTAGCCTCATCCTCGTCTTCATAATAATTGATATTTCTCGTAACGTCTCCATCGGCCACGGTAGCATTAGTGCCATTCCATTCACCTTCTGTTACAGCAGTATGTAGTGTTAACGAAGTAGATGTAGGTTTCCAATCTTCCCAAGTATCATCTGTGGAGTTAGAAGTACTTCCACTTCTTGTTTGCATTTGAATCTCTCCATTAGTATCCAAGTCTTCAGTCCAAGCAATGTTTGTAAATGATGTGGCACCAGTTGTAGCAATTTCATTTGAGATCCACGCCTTGTATGGGTTGTATTCTTCACTTGCTGTATCTACAACATAGGTCGGATCTGTGATATTGGCGATGGAAGTTACGTAGTAGAGCGCAATTCTTCCATCACCTCCGGTACCACCATCGTATTGGTCATCACCAAAGGCACCTCCCGTGGCTGTAGTTCTAGTACTTCCTCCAACATTGATAGTATCTCCAACAATCTTGATAGATCCACCAGCTCCACCACCACTACCAGCACCAAGACTGTATCCACTGGCTGCACCATCCGCTCCATTAGCTGTAAGGTATCCTGTAACAGTAATGTCATCCGCTGCAATGTATACAATACCTCCACCGTCACCACCATCAGGACCCGAACCAGGATAGTCATAACCACCTTCACCACCACCAGAGCCAAACATAAGATCAGTTAGGTTATCGTCTCCATAAGTACCTCCGCCACCAGCTCCACCACCCATACCATATGTGACATCATAATAACCGTCTCCACCGTCACCGCTGGTATTAGTACCTCCATTGGTACCATTGTAGGCGCCTCCTTGCCAGGCTTTACCACCAGTGCCGAAAGTACCATAACCACCACCGGCGCCTCCTCCTGGAAGAGAAGCACCGTCACCGCTAGTATCATATCCTCTACCACCGCCACCACCCGCACCACCCAGAGAGGCACTGCCGATCTTACCAGGATATGAGGCATTGTTACCCCACCCACCGCCACCGCCACCGCCACCACAGAGTCCCGCAGTTGCACTATCAGAGTTGTATTGGCCACCGTCACCACCACCATCACCATTACAAAATGCTTCTCCACCATCGCCTACACCTGCAGCTCCTCCCCGATACCCCTTGGCATTAGCATGTATCCTTCCGGTTCCGTTAATGGTAACTGCTCCCGTGGCTCTAAAGAACAATACGCCGTCCTTTGAACCGGCAAAGTCGGAAGGATAAAAGTCATATCCAGAGTCAACAGTGACTGAAGTATAGTTAGGTACTCGTTGTAATATGACATTTTGTGCGTCTCCAGTACTAATTCCAGCGTCATCAGATGCTCCGCTACCATAGTAATTATCTTTAGCAGTTGTGAATGTAACCACAGCTCCAGAGATACCTTGTACCCTTAATGTTTCCCAGTTACCAACGTTAGTGTAAGCAGAAGATGTTCCTTGCAAGTTGATTAGAAGAACTTCGTCTCCCACGGAAAGGCAGGTAGTGTCTGGTGAGGAAGTTAATGTGGCTGTGGTTGAAGTTAACGAAGATACCTGGTAGTTAACAGCATCACCCTCTTGAGCAGTGGTTAGACAAGCAGCTGCTCTTCCACTGATTAGTGGAGTTGCGTTAATGTCAGTGTTTGCATTAACTGTAATGGCTCCATCAGCACCCGTGCCAGTGTCATATAGAACGTAGGCAAGTTTTTCAGGATCAATTCTTCTGGCGGTTTGGTTTTTGATTGTTTCATTTGGATCAACAATGCTATTCGCATCAATGGTTGTTGTGCCATCAGGATTAGTTAAATTAATTCCAACAACGGATAGGGTAGGGGCATTCAAGGCATTAGTCGTAGAAAGAATGGCGCGGTATTGGATGTAATTGGCTGCGGTTGAGGTTATTGTTGAGCCCCCAGGTGTTGTTAAATAACTGTCAGCAGTCATACTATCGATGTATACGACAACCCCACTAGTATTTACAGTGACCCGTAGTTTAGTTACAGCATCACAGTTATCAGATCCAGTACAGGAGCTACTAGTAAAATCAGTTATATCCCAGAATATTTTCTGCCATGAATCAGCTTGGTTGATGTAAAAGTCTTGTGTTTCTTCTGTAGCAGCACTTTCTCCCAAACCAACGGTGAGTATTTCTCCTGCAGCAGAGCTTCTCACCCAAAGAGCTATATAATCTCTGCCTGAAACATCAGTACTTGAAATTGTTGCTTCAGCATAACCGTTATCGGAAGTAGCGGTAATTTTTGTTAAATTGCCGCTGTTACTTTCATCCTCATCTTCAAAGAAGTCTACGTTTCTAGCAACGTCTCCTTCAGAAACGGTTGCGTTTGTACCAGACCAATCAGTATGTGTATTTGCTGTTTGTAAAGAAGTGGATGAGGTTGTAGGTTTCCAAGCTTCCCAGCTTCCGTCAGTTGAATCGGCAGTAGCCCCACTTCTTGTTTGAATTTGAATTTCTCCGTTAGTATCTAAATCTTCAGTCCAAGAAATATTGTTAAATGCAGTAGTTCCTGGAGTATGAACCTCTTCACCCACATATATTGCGTAAGGATTGTACTCTAAGGTTATGGAAGTGTAGACAGGATCAGTAGTATTGCTTAGTGAGGCCCCGTACCCGATCGCTATTCGACCATCTCCTCCGTCACCTCCATCGTAGTCATCAGCACCACCCACACCTCCTGTGGCTGTAGTTCTAGTGCTTCCTCCCACATTGATAGTATCTCCAACAATTTTGATAGATCCACCAGCTCCACCACCACTACCACCACCATAGGTGTATCCACTATCCGCGCCATTCGCTCCATTAGCTGTAAGGTATCCTGTAACAGTAATGTCATCCGCTGCAATGTATACGATGCCTCCACCATCACCACCATCAGGACCGGAACCAGGATAGTCATAACCACCCTCACCACCACCAGAACCAAACATAAGGTCAGTTAGGTTTTCGTCTCCATAAGTACCTCCACCACCACCACCACCACTTGCACCATAAGTAGCATCATAACCTCCAGCACCTCCTGCACCACTGGTGTTGGTACCTCCAGCGGTACCCGGTGTAGCAAGTCCGTGGGTTTTACCACCAGTACCGAAAGTACCATAACCAGCACCACCACCACCACCTGCAAGAGAAGCTGCGTCACCGCTAGTATCATACGCTCTACCGCCTGCACCACCACCACCACCCAGAGAAGCACTCCCGCTTTTACCAGGCTGAGAGGAGTTGTTACCATATGCACCACCACCGCCTCCACCGCCACAGAGTCCTGCAGTTGCACTATCAGAGTTGTATTGACCACCGTCACCACCACCATCACCATTACAAAATGCTTCTCCACCATCGCCTCCTACACCTGCAGCTCCACCCCGATACCCCTTGGCATTAGCATGTATCTTTCCGGTTCCGTTAATGGTAACTGCTCCCGTGGCTCTAAAGAACATTACCCCGCTCTTTGAACCGTTAAAGTCGGAAGGATAAAAGTTATCTCCAGAGTCAATAGTGACTGAAGTATAGTTAGGTACTCGTTGTAATATGACATTTTGTGCGTCTCCAGTACCCATGCCATTGTCATCCGAGACACCACTGCCGTAGAACTTAGTTTTTGCTGTTGTGAATGTAACTTCAGTTCCGGAGATTCCTTGTACTCTTAATGTTTCCCAGTTACCAACGTTAGTGTAAGCAGAAGATGTTCCCTGCAAGTTAATTAGAAGAACTTCGTCTCCTACAAGAAGACAAGTATCATCTGGTGAAGTTGTTAATGTGGCTGTAGTTGGAGTCAAAGAAGACACCTGGTAGTTAACGGCATCTCCATTCTCACCCGCTGTTAGACATGATGCGGATCTTCCGCTAATTAGGGCGGTTGTGTTGATGTCGGAGTTAGAACTGACTGTAATTGCTCCATCAGTACCATCTCCTAGGTTATTTTCTTCGTACTCCAGTGTTACTCTAGTTACTTTTTGCTGTTGGGTGAACTCAGGATTAAACTCGTTGTCTAAATTATGCTTAACTAACTTGGCTAGTCGTTCAGTAACCGCTGTCCAGAGGGAAGTAATGGAGTTATATACCCAGCCCGTGATTGATAGATCATTGGTGGTCTGGCCATGAGCTATTTCGACATAGCTTTGGTTCGATACAGATGCATCTGAAGCTGAGTATTGAGTCATGTCCATGGCAATTCGATGAAAGGCAGCATCTGAGCCATATACCATCAGATGATCAATGGTTGAGTCATAGTAAACATTTCCTTCACTTGTAGTTGTTACTGCTGCAGAAGAGATAGGATTGAAGAGAATCTCTCCTCCTGTTACAGTTACATCTCCAGCAATAATTGTGTTACCTGTTGTATCAACAGAAAATATTTCACTTGAACCATGGTTGTAGATAGATAGGGGATTAGCATTGTTGGGAGCTGAAACAGCATCGTTGTAACCTAAAGTCAGATCTCCTTCTACATCTATTCCTGCTCTTTGATATCCTCCTTCTCCAGTGGCCCACATCCACTCATTGGTTTCAGGTGCTGTGGGGTTAATAAGGACTGAGGCCTCAGTGTAGGTTGTATCAGCAGGATCATATGTAAAAAGAGCTTGACCAGTTATATCAAGAGTGGCATTAGTATTAATCGTTCCGACATAGAGATTGTTCCACCTTAGAGATGAAGATCCTAAGTCAGACCCCAAGTTAACTGTAGGATTAACAGCTCCTCCTGAACCAATTGAGAGGATGTCAGTTGCTGAATCATACAAGAAACCGGAATCAGAGGAGATAGTATCTGTATCTGTCCAGAACGTCACTTGTCCTGCAGTTCCAGCTCCTGCCACTCCTCCCACGCTTGTCCAAGTAGTGCCATTAAAGACTTGAAGAGTATCGTCATCAGTATCATATGCCAAGAAACCTTCACCAGTAGTCACAGCCGTTAATGATGTATATTGAGGTAGTTTGAGACCCTGTACTCCTGAATCATTATGAAGAATGGCTGATAGATCAAATAGAGTACCGTCTGAAAAATCAAGTACACCTGAAGTAAAAGAGTCTGAAGTGTCAGACCTCAGGAAACTGTCTCCAGCAATACCACCAATTGTCCCGACATCAAGGTCAGAGGCCGATTTCCAAGTGGGGACAGAGGTTCCTGCACTAGTTAAGACTTGATCAGCGCTGCCTGCTGCTGATATAGACAGACCCGTCGCAGTTGAATAAACAACTCCGCCAGCAGCTAAAGTCAAATCATCAAGATAATTTAATTCAGTAGCAGAAGATGTCACTGCCACCGAATTAATCTGAAAAGCACCTGTAACATCGAAAGCATCAGTGACATTGGCAGACGCTAAAGTTGCCACTCCGTCAACATTCAAGTCTCCAGCAAAATTACTCTCTACGGCAACATTAAAGTTATATGTATCAGCTCTTGAAACTAACCCCAGTATTTTCTCTGTAATAGTTTCTTTTTCAGAATATACATATGAAGCGATCCTGTCTTCAGGGATAATTTTCCCTAGAGCTGGATACTTAACAACAAGGCCATGAATGAGGGGTTGTGCTAGTTTGATGTATTGTGATACATGACCCTTCTTTAAAGGTCCAAACCTAGTGAAGACAAACAAAAGAAGCATGACTAGAGTCATAAATGATCCCGCTTTAATTATTTTCTTCTGAGCTGGAGGAAGCTGATCATACAGATTAGGAAATTCATCGATAAAGGGTGACTCAGAAAAAGTGGGTTTGTTATCCGAGGCTACTGATGTGGGGGAGTGAGAAATACTAATTTGCTTTCCTTTAAGATTACGAGCCTGTTCAATAGTTTCCTTTGTAAATCTTCTATGCCCGCCAGCCGTTCTTGAGGCTATAATTCGACCTTCGTTTTCCCACCTTCGAATGGTATCAATCGAAACTCCCAATATACTGGCTGCCTGCTTAACATTGAAGGGTCCTGATTCTTGCCTGTTAAAAAGGTGTTTTAGAAATTCAATATTGGCTTTTGTATAAATTCTTTTTCCACCCGCTGTTCTATTTGGAGTGAATTTACCTTTTTTTTCTAGCCTTCTTAAGGTGTCCGGAGAGACACTTAAAAGCTTGGCAGTTTTTGTAATACTAAGGGGTTTATTGGTGGGCAAGCTTTTTGACATTTAGTTTATTTAGTAAAGTTGTGCAATTTCTAGGTTCAAATCCATAGGTTTGTAGAAGAATTGCTTGTCTACTTTTATTAAGGCGTTTTGGGAAGTTTTTGTCAATCCTGTTTTGGTGTGATTTAGGATAATATTTTAGTAATGCGAGAGAAAATATTTTGGATAGCCTTGGTGTTGATTACTATAGCTCGATTAATAACCAATGTTTCAGAGTTTAACGAGAATGACCAGGTACGAATAAGCTCAAAAGTTACTTCTGAGCCATTACAGTATTCGTACAAGCAAGCTGTTTCTGTGCTTGGGCTTAGAGTATACCTGCCTATTTACCCTGAGATTCACTATGGAGATTACATTGTGGTTGAGGGAACGGTTATTGATGGTGAGTTAATTGACCCGAGGCTAATAGAACACAGTATAAGCCAAAATCCTTTATATAAGACTAGAAATAAACTGGTTGATTTTTACAACAAGAACCTTCCCGGCGATCACGCCGCCCTTGTATCAGGCATGGTATTGGGTTCAAAGGCAGGCCTTTCTAAAGGTTTCTGGGAGGCTCTAAAGGAGACTGGTACAGCTCATGTAGTTGTTGCTTCTGGCATGAATGTTAGCTTTGTTGCCTCGTTTTTAATTACCTTCTTGGTTCTTTTTATGGCTAGAAGAAAGGCGGTTGTCACGGCTCTTGCAGGTATCTGGGTTTATGCTATTTTGAGTGGGTTTGATGCACCAATCATTCGGGCAGCTGTCATGGGATCAATTGCCTTTTCCGCTCTTTGGCTAGGCAGGCTATATTCTGCTGGAAGAGCTTTAATATTGTCTGCCTTAATCATGTTAATTATAAAGCCGGAGTGGGGAAGTGATTTGGGATTTATTCTCTCTTTTGTCGCCACAGGCTCTTTGATGTTGTTTGAGCGTAAAGTAGACAGCCTGATACGTTTCGTTCCCAACATCATCAGGCAGGGTTTGTCAACTTCGCTAGCTGCCCAAATTGGGGTAGCGCCAATTCTTTATTATTATTTTGGACAGTTTAATTTATTGTCACCAATTATTAATGCATTAGTCCTTTGGGCTGTACCAATAATTACCATAATAGGTGGGATTGCCGGAATTGTTGGCCTAGTTATGCCATTTCTTGGTAGATTGATACTATTAGTATCATATCCACTGACTAGTTGGTTTATCTTTGTTGTAAATTATTTCTGATGAAAAAGTGGAATTACATACTTGGTTTCCTTGTATTAGTCTCTGTGGCCGTTTGGCAGTCAGCCTTGGCGGTAGACAATGAACTTCATATTGTAGCCTGTGATGTTGGGCAAGGAGATGCAACCTTAATTATATTTGAGAGTACTCAGATACTTATTGATGGAGGGCCAAATGACTCGGTTTTAGCCTGCCTAGCCAGGCATGTTCCGTATAGCGACCAAGAAATTGAGCTTGTGGTACTTACTCACCCAGATTCAGATCATTACAGGGGCTTGATAAAAGTTTTTGAAAACTATCAAGTTATAAACTATTTAGCTCCCAGCCTTGATTCTAGCAATCAAACATATCAAGCGCTAGAAAACATAGTAGGGGGTGGGGGTGCAAAGGTGTTCCTTCCAAAGGATGTTCAAGATATCAGATTCGGTTTGATACATTTAGATATCCTACACCCATTGGGTGGTCGAGAATTTAATGAAAAGATCGACAAAAACAATACATCTACTGTTATTAGGCTTGAATTTGGCGAATTTGAGGCTATATTTACAGGGGACGTGGGATCCTCAGTATTGGAAGATATCTCTCTCAATATCCAGCAAGATAATAGTCAATATGTTGAGTATATCAAAATACCTCACCATGGTTCTAAGAACAATTATACCGAAACAGCAATTAAAGCTCTTGAGCCTAGTATGGTTATTATCTCAGTAGGACCTGATAGTCAGTATGGTCATCCACACAAAGAGGTTATAGATTCTTTGAAAAATCTTGGAATTGATGTATTACGTACAGATGAAATGGGAGATGTTGAGATTGTTACAAATGGAGATTCTTATTGGATTGAAGATTAAGGAGTGTTTCGTTGCCCCTGGGAGATCTTTATGTAATGAATAATTCCATTACGATCTCCCAGAGGATAATGTAAAAACAACCAGCCATGGTGTGTTTACTTATAATTTCAATGTATATATGAGACCTGGGAGCAGCCAGGTTTATTTGAATCCAGAACGGACCCAATCAAAAAAAGTTAAAACAGTATCAAAGCCCTTCTCGACCAGAACCAGCACCATTTGGGTAGCCCAAATAGCTTGGGTTGCCGTAAGGCTTGCGTCTTGGATGACGGCCTTATTTGCTTCCTGGGCGATGAGAAAAAACCCAATTCCATTGACACCCACTGCTTGGAAAACAATCATAAATGCCCGAAAGGTGGCGCGTGAGCCCCTTCCTTCTGAGCCTTTTGCAGCCGTTGCGAAAAATCTAATAAACCAGGTTACAACATAGCCGCTTGTCACAATGGCAATACTGCCAGTTGTGCCTATTACGGAGTATATTGCTGTGAGATTGTCAGTGTCGATTTGGTCAAAGCCAAAAAGTCCTATGGCTCCGAGCATATAGACAAAGTAAACAGTTGGGATTGACAATAACTCAACTACAATTGGCCGAATCTTTGGTTTTAGCGTATAGACAATCAACGGGGCGATGTAGATTAGGAATGGAATAAAGAAAATCCAAGTTTCTTCAACGATTAGCCTTTCGTACACATGGTTTTCTTCGGCGGTCTTGTATTCCACCCAACATATGTCAAAAGCCTCGTAGGATGGCACTGGGTTATCCATATCTCCCACTACCAAGCAACTTGTGAGATAGCCAACCCAATAATTTTCGTCTTTGCCGTTTCCGGTGCCATTAACAGCTGCCTCAAATATATTTTTCCAACCCAATGAGTTGGCTGGACAGTCTGTGTCTGCAGATAGTGAATAGCCACTGATGCGGTTTATCACCCTGATGCAGTCTGACAATTCCGAATGTGCCGATACAGCCTTTGTGTCTGGAATATCGAATTGAGGGTTCTTTGAGCCTGCAGAAAATGCTCCTGCAACAAAGAGAACAAAAAGAATTCCTATTCCAAAGATTGTATTCCCGCTCATTCCTTGTCTAGCTCCAGAATGTTCTTCCGCTCGGGCTGCTGGTCTATTTCGTCGCATAGACAGGCCAATTGGTCCTGCAACGATCAGTAGTACCAAAGCAACATATGCTGGCCTAAGTATGTTTGCAGCCTTCTCGCCATCTCCGCCAGAGATTAATAGACTGCCTCCGTGTAGAGCCACCAAAAATACGGCGGCTATAAGTAATATAGTTCCACATTTTGGTTTCATGGTAAAAACCTCCAATGATTAATTTCCCCCTGCTCAGGGTTGAAATTTGTGGCTGGATTTTAAAGAACAATGAAATCTGCGATGATAGGGGAATATTATAACACGGGGAGTCCTATAATGTGAACATATTGGAGTAAAAGGAAATATGGGGTGTTTCAGTCCTCTGTAACGTAGCTAGTGCTACAGAGGACGGTGTAAATGTATACCTTGGTAATTATGGTTTGTTAAAAATAGGTGGGTCAGAATGCCTGAGTAATAGTGGCAATAACAACAAATAGAATAAAGGTGGTTTTTATAATTATCACTCGCCTTCAATCAATCTGTATGCGACGCCGTTATGGCATGGAATAATGGTTAGGGTATTCTTCCCGATAGTGATTGCAATACCACTGTTGCGAAGAACAATCGGTTCTTCTAGTTGAACCCCTTTATATTCGACAATCGCCTCTATTTGATTGCTTCCATAAATAAGTGGTGGTGTATTAACAACCACCTCAAGTGGCTCTAATTGATCTAATACAATTGTCCCGCGCTGCGTGTGATGATTCCAGAATTGATTATTTTCAAAACAAGTGTCTGGATATATAGCTTCTTGGGCAACTGTGTATTCCGGGGAATCCTCGGGAATCGAGGTCCCACACGCAATCAATAAAAATATCGCGCTTACAACTAATAATATTAGTAATAGTTTTTTCATCACTGTCTCCTTCGACATTATGATAAATTATTCCGGCGCTACCGGATTGTAAAATACAAAAATATATAAAACCAAACCAAGGTATTTTAAGGTTCTAGAACAAGGATTATATCATCAGTAGAAGGCTAATTCAATATTATAGGTTTATAAGTGTGTGGGTGAAACCTCAGACGCCTAATTGCCTATTGATAGGCGTCTGAGTATTTTATGCCGGGTTGAAAAGTTAGGACGGGGATAGCTGGGGCCCAAAAATCAATAATAAGATTAGGATGAAAATTGCCCACAAATAAAGGTTCCCAAAACCTATATGCTTTTTTTTCGGCTGGTCCTTTTTCTTGTTGGGTTTTCTTGAGTTTGTGAAATTCATTGGAACTCCTCTTTTGAAATCAGTTGGTTAATAAAGTCTTACTAAACAATTTGATTCCAAAAAAGTTATTCAACAGGCATTTAAAAGTACAAAAACCTCCAAATTGCAATTAATCTGGAATGTATAAATATAACACAGAAATCTAAATCTGACAATTATAGGACTTACTTTAAGGGTCCGGTCTTATGGGGATAAAGCAAAACACCCCTTTCTTATTTATTCATTCTTTATTATCATTTCTGGTTATGATTGCAGAGGTTGTTAAATTTAGTAGATTTTTGCCAACAAAAAAGAGCAGTCTCTATACATCAATAGATGCTACTCTTTTTGTCTTTCTTATTTATTAATTAATCCATTCCCCCTTAAGGCTGTTTTGCTGCTATGTCGTGATTAATTTCGTCTCCGTAACCGATCCGAACTCCCTTGAAGCCAACAGCTTTTCCGTTATACGAAAAACAGCCATTGTCCCCATTTGGATTGAAGTCGACTTCGGTCAAATCATCGGCTTTTCCAGTAATAATATTAATGTACCGGAAGGATGCCTTGCAACCATCTATGGTGATATTTGTGCGAGGCCTGAAACCTGTCTTAAATACAAATTTCACCACTCCCGTGTATTCGTCGTCGCTTTCAATGGGGCTAAGGAGTTTGATTACAAGAATCGGTGACCCTTCTGGCAATTTAGCAACGGTCATGTTCTCATGTTGACCATTTTGGTTTGCCAAAACCAGCTGCCCATATGTTTGCACCTTACCATTTCCACACGAGGTGCTAACAAGAGTAAGCAGTAAAACAAGCAATACAATAGGTATAGATTTTGCTTTCATCTTTACTTCTCCTCAAGAAGTGATAGTGGGGTTGATATCAAATAATATCAACAGAATTAATAAACGTATATTGGCATATCATTGACGCCGTTGTGAATGAGCCAGGGCTAATTATACCAAAAAAAGGCAAAATCTGCGGTACTTTGAGGAGTTACTTATCCTTTTTTAATAGTTTGACCTACTTTTTCAAGGACCTTTTGGGGGATTGTTTTTTGTTTAGGATTCAGTTGAGAATCTAGTTTACGCTCGATATAGCTGGTGTCAATATCTTTAAGCATTTCCTCCAGCTCTTTTTTACCTACGCTCACGCCTTGGGCCCTGAGAAGTTTTCGGAGCATAAAAAGTATCATGGTCAGCTCTTTTTCGGCATACAGTTCAACCTGTAACTGAAGCTCGTCCCTTAAGGTGCCAATTTGGTTTTCTCTGTTTTGAGAGATAAGAACAATGATAGCCAAGATAATTGCCTCAAGTGAAACAAATGTAATTAAAAGGACAAAGGGATAGGGATCAAAGACAGGAATTGAGGAAATACGGCCGGTATTGACAAGTAACCAGAATATAAAAAAGCCCAGATTGAGAACTAGAAAGGCAACGGTGCCAAAACTTTTTGTTAGCCAGTCGGCAAATTTTTGAGCGAAAGGACGCTTCTTGAGGGCTTTTGCTTCAAAGCTTCGAATTATTCTTCGAGACTTTTTGTGATGGTTTGACGACATATCTTATTTTAGCTCTCCAAAATATTGGTTGGCAATAGCATTTGTTTTGATTATACTTGGCAAAGCATGAAGTATTACGAAAAGACATTGAAGAACTCTCTTGGGGTGGTTGCTGTACCTCTACCTTCATTTGAATCGGCAACGGTTACAGTTTGGGTAAAAACGGGATCTAGAAATGAAAACGAAAAAATTTCTGGAGTGAGTCATTTTTTGGAGCATATGGCCTTTAAAGGGGGGAAGAAATATAAAAACGCCAAAGCAGTTTCAGAAGCCATCGATTCAATTGGTGGCGAGTTTAATGCAGGCACCTCAAAGGAGTGGACCAATTATTATGTTCGAGTGAGATCAGAGAGGCTTGAAAAAGCTTTTGATGTTCTCTCTGACATGCTCCTAGATCCAGTTCTTCGGCATAGTGATATTGAGCGTGAGAAGGGTGTAGTTGTGGAAGAAATTGGTATGTACGAAGACACACCAATGAGAAAGATATGGGATGTGTTCGAACAACTTATTTATAATGGGCACGATTTAGGTCGAGATATTAGTGGCACCAAAGAAACAGTTAAGGGCTTATCAAGAGAAGATATTAGTAAATATATAAACAGACATTATTATGCCAATAATATGTTGGTTACTGTGGCAGGAGGAGTTTCTGAAAAAAAGATATTCTCTTTAACTCAAAAATATTTTTCCAAACTCAAAAAGGGAGATGTTCAAAAAACAAACTTGTTTACTGATAATCAAGGAAAACCTCAAACAAAATCAATTCAAAAGAAAATTGAGCAAACCCATTTAATTCTTGGATTTTTAGGTGCAAGAAAAATTGGACACGAAGAGCGTTACATTGAAGGAGTTCTAAACACAATATTAGGAAAGGGGATGAGTTCCCGATTGGTTACCGAAGTACGCGAAAAAAGAGGCTTAGCCTACGCTGTTAAAAGTGACATCGATCCCGTTACAGATACTGGTTACTTTGCTGTTTACGCAGGAGTAGATCCCAAAAAAGCAAACGAGACCGTTAAAGTTATTCTTGATCAGTGCTATGGACTAGCAAGCAAAAAGTACAAAATTTCCCAAAAAGAACTTGATAAAGCCAAAGAGTTTTTAAAGGGACATTTTGCATTGGCTTTAGAAGATACAAGAAGCATTAGTAGTTTTATCGGTTATGAGAAATTGTTAATCGGCAAAACCCGTTTACCAAAAGAGGTTTATGATGGAGTCGATAGGGTGACCATGGATCAGGTTTATGATGCAGCCAAAAGGCTTTTTAATCCGAATAAATTAAACACTGCCTATATTGGCCCCAACAAAACATAAATGAAGGACCTAGAATTTCCAGTTATTGGTACAAAGACAAAGGGTCCAATAAAAGAATTCGATCTTAATAGCCCCTCAGGTAGAAGGAAATATTTTAAAGCTAAAGCGGGTGATGAGATTGCCATTATTAAGAAATACTTGCGCGATAAGACCTTCATAGCTTACTGGATAGGTAAGAAAAACTCAGGAAAGGGGACCTACTCGCGTCTATTTACTGAAGTTTTTGGTGAAGATAAAGTTGAGTTGGTATCAGTGGGTGATCTTATTCGGGAGGCTGATAATTGGAAAGTTTTTACAAAAACCAAGAAATATAAGTTACTAAAGAAGTATTATCGAGGGTATATTAGTTTTGAGGACGCGGTGGATGCTCATTTAGGTCGTTCAACAGCAAAGCTTTTACCAACGGAATTTATCATGGCCCTTCTAAAGGCCCACCTGGAAGGATTAGAAGGAAAGACCGTTTTTATTGACGGGCTGCCTCGAGAAACCGATCAAGTGTCTTATTCACTATTTTTTCGAGATCTAATAGCTTACCGAGATGATCCGGACCTTTTTGTTTTAATCGATCTTCCAGAGAGTGTTATTGAAGAGCGAATAAAATACCGAGTGGTCTGCCCAAAGTGCAAAACTTCAAGAAACAAGAAACTATTAATTTCAAGCAAAGTCGAGCATCAAGATGGAGAGTTTTTCCTGCTTTGTGATAATCCTGATTGTAAGGGCGCTCGGATGGAGGCTAAAGAGGGAGATGACAAGGGAATTGCACCAATTAAGCATCGACTGGATAAGGATGAAGAAATAATCAAAACTGTTTTTTCTCTTTACGGTGTACCCAAAGTTTTGATGCGCAACAATGTACCAAAACAAGATGGTCTTAAGCTTTTTGACAAATATGAAATAACACCCGAATATGGCTTTAAACTTGTGGGAAGCAAGGTTAAAGTTATTGAGAAGCCCTGGACAATAACTGATGACAATGGAATTGAGTCTTACAGCTTATTGGCCGCTCCTGTATTTGTCTCCATGATCAAGCAGCTTGCCGACATATTAAGTAATCTTTAAGAAAGATATTATTTATTCAATAGTAAGTTTGCCGAGGTGTTTCTCTGTGTCATTGTTGGGGTTTTCAACAAAGTCCTTATATGACTCTGTATTCACAAGGGGGTCTTTGGTATTTTTAAAAATATCTACAATCATTTTTGGCTTGACCCAATCAATCGAAACCTTTTTTAGATAAACAGGATACGAAGAATAGGCCTTTTCAAGATTTATGGTATATTCCCGAGGATTCAAATGAATATATCGACTAAGATGAAGCAGGTGAGAGTCTTCTGTTACTAAAACAGCCTTGTATATTCCTTGAAAAAGACGGCCTGTTCTCTCATATTTTTTGTTAAAGTACATTGAATATCGGGTGCCAATTGACTGCATAAATTTAGCCATACCTGTCTTGTGTTTTTGCTTGAGTAGAAAATGGAAATGATCCTGCATCAGGCAAAACCCTAGAAGCTCGACATCGTTGACAAAATTTTTTGGCTGCCTTGGTACACCCTGAAAAGTTGAACCTTGCAGAGTAAAAGGGACTTTGAGTAGGCCCTTTTTAGGAAGGGGAGTTAGGGCTTGCTTGAGGTATTGCAGAAACACCAAGTAGTCTTGATCGTGTTCAAATATTTTTCTTCCTTCTACTCCACGATTGTATACGTGGTAAATGCCACCCTCAACATATGTTTTTATTCTATTTTTTGGAGGCACAGTATTCAGCATACCTTGAAGGGTAGAACCCTTCAAGAAGATCTTTGATATAATTAAAGTGAATTACGGGGTGTGGCGCAAAGGCAGTGCGCCTTTTGGTACCGCGAGGTTGACGGTTCAAATCCGTCCTCCCCGACATGAGCTTTGGAACACTTTATATGGTGGCAACACCCATTGGCAATTTATCAGATATCAGTAATCGTGCCCTTGATATATTGCGTGGAGCAGATGTAATTTTGGCAGAAGATACTCGGGTGACCAAAAAACTATCTAGTCGTTTTAACGTTGATACCCCAATTGTCAGTTTCCACAGTCACAGCGGTGAAGAGAAAAAATTAAAGATACTAAAGCGCTTAATAGAAGGGGATAGTGTGGCTTTAGTAACGGATGCAGGTACTCCTGGGATTTCTGATCCGGGCAATGAACTAATCGACTACTTACTTCAAAAGGAACCGTTGATAAATGTGGTGCCAATTCCTGGTGCATCAGCAATCACAGCCGCTTTATCTATTTGTGGGTTTGACGTTAATAAATTTGTTTTTCTCGGTTTCTTTCCAAAGAAGAAACGCTCAAAGCTATTATTAGAGCTTTCCCAAGCCAAACGAGCGTATGTATTTTATGAGTCCCCAAACAGGCTTCTACGAACGCTTGAGAGCCTCAGAGAACATGTGGGAGAAACAAGACGAGTGTTTATAGGGCGAGAGCTCACCAAGATGTATGAAGAAACCTTTAGAGGCGAATTAAATGAAGTGATAAATCAAATAAAAGCAAAAGACCCCCGAGGAGAAGTAGTGGTTGTAGTAGAGAAACTTCGTTAGTTTTGTGTCCCCGACAGGAGTCGAACCTGTATCTAAGGTTTAGGAAACCCTTGTTCTATCCATTGAACTACAGGGACATTAGTGGAATTTTATCACAAGTACCAATTATTTTAAGTTTAGTGAATAAAGATTTGGAGGAGAGGAGATAGCTCCTAAACTAGTAAGGATTAATAGTCTATCTTTACTTGGGGTGGAAAAGGCATGGGGAACTTCATAGGCTCCGGTGTAGACACTTTGGCGATTGGTTCCATCATAATCCATGATGGTCACTTTTTCGTTTTCAGCAAACATCAAGTGGTCAGAGGTGGGGAACCAGGTAACTTTTTGAGAGGGATCGATCTCACCAATTTCAAAATTTCGATCCTCTTTGATATCGTAAACATAGGTTAGATTCTCTTTGATGTTGCGTTCTTGTTTTTGGGTTGAGGCACCCGGTACGGGTTTAATCAAGTCAATTGGGATACTGGCTGAGCCACTAGCGGTATACAGTATTTTATTTTCATTTGGTGAAAAGAGAAGCGAATCAACTTTTCTTTCCAAGATAGAAACTAATTCATCAGGTAGTCTTTTTATTTTGGCATTAAGCTTTTTTGTTTCTTCCTTTTGCCAATCGGCCAATATGGAATCAAGTTTTGAGGAAATATTAATTCGCTCATTTTGGGGAGTGTATTTACCGGTATCAAGCAAAAACACACCCTTATCTATTGTTAACAGGATCTCACTGCCATCAGGTGACCACAACCAAGTGGCATTAGCAAGGTCTCCATCAGTGATTAGGCGGGGATCCTTGGAAAAACCAATTGGTAAGTTGGAGGTTTCAATCACCCAAAGACCTGCTTTGTTACCGTTTGACTCTGTTTGAGGTGGAATAATAAAGCCGATTTTTGTTTGATCCTTAGTTGAATGGGGGTTTTCGAGAGAGGAGAAAGTGAGTGCAGACAAAGATGGAGCAGAGCGGAAAAGCATGGCATCAATTTGGGTGACCACTTCTTTTTGGATTTCAATTCGCTTTTCCCAGGAAATATATCCTTCCTTTCTCAACACAATGTTATAGATTCCAGGGGAAAGGGAGATGCTGGCATTTGTTGCTGTTTTTAGTTCTCCATTTACAAATAACTGAGCACCATCAGGATCTGACTTGACCACAAAGAGACCACTAGGAATGAATTTGAAAGTTTCCATGTCAAATCTGTAGCCTCTAGCAACATAAGAGAGAACGATCAAACCGACTGAAACAATTATAATAGTGGCCGCAAGAATGACACCCCTGACTTTGTTGATCATACTAAAAGGAATTATACCACCTAGTTGACGCTAAATAGCACCTGATACCTCTTGTGTCAGTCAAAAATTGTCCATATAATGCGAAATCGTACAATCAATGAGAGTGATCGTATGTATCACAGCATATCAAAGTAACTCATCATTAGCCTTAATTAACTAGAATAATGCTTAGAAAAAGAATTGCCATAGATCTTGGAACCGCTAACACAGTTGTATGGGTAGCAGGAGAGGGAATTGTGGCAAATGAACCCACAGTAGTCGCTGTTTCCTCAGAGGATGGAAGAGTAGTCGCTGTGGGAGAAGATGCCAAAAGAATGCTTGGTAGAACACCAGAAAGCCTACTTGCCACAAGACCCATGAGAGAAGGAGTAATTGCTGACTATCAAGTAACTGAAGCCATGCTTAAGTATTTTATTGGAAAAACTTACGATTCAGAGCGATTTTCAAAGCTATCTGCAATTCAATCGGCCATCATTAAGCCCGATGTCATGGTTTGTGTTCCCGCAGGCTGTACCCAGGTTGAGAGAAGGGCGGCTCTTGACGCCACTTTATCTGCAGGTGCAGCTCATGCCTACTTAATTGATGAACCCTTAGCAGCAGCAATCGGAGCAGGAATACCCGTTTCAGCTCCCTCTGGCCACATGATTGTTGATATTGGCGGGGGTGCGGCGGAAGCTGCTGTAATTGCTCTGGGTGGGGTGGTTGTTCACAAATCTGTGCGTGTTGCTGGTAACAAAATTGACGAATCAATTCAAAGTTACCTTAAGAAGAAGCATAATTTAATAGTTGGCGACCAAACTGCTGAGAATATCAAGATAAAAATTGGCTCAGCCACAAAACTAGAAAAGGAAGAAAAATTTGAGATTAGCGGTCGAGATCTTGTTTTTGGCTTACCTCGAAGTATTACTTTGACTTCAACCGAAATTACCAAAGCAATAAGATCTACATTATTGCAAATAATTGGAGCCGTTAAAGGGGTATTAGAGGATACACCTCCAGAGTTGGCTGCAGATATTATCGACAAGGGGATAGTAATGAGTGGAGGGACAAGTACTTTGAGAAACCTTGATAAACTAATGACTGAGGAAACAGGAGTGCCGGCTCATGTGGCTGAGGATGCCATGCTTTGTGTGGTTCGAGGCACCGGTTTGGTTCTTGAAAACATTGAACTCTGGAAAAGAAGTGTGATCACTAAAACCTAAGAGAATAACACCTTATATTTAAATACTTAGGGCTATATGAAGCAAAGGAAATTATAGGTATTTTCAGCTTAAATGTCGCTATTTTTAACATAAATATTAGAACACAGTTTAGTAACCATAAACTATACATGTTTACTCATAGTAGTAGGGGATAAAGCATATATAAATTGAGGATCTATTGAGGATAAGAGGAAAATACTCTACTCCAAAAATGAAGTAAAAATTTATACAATATGTGTAAATAGTGCAAGTGCTACCCAAGCGATGTTGGACTTATAGTATCACTATATTTCGTCGAAATAGCGTTAAATTATTACAGGATATGTTTTAGGTCACCTGCGGTAATACAGATGTTTATAGGGTAGTAAGTATGCATAAGTAGTCCGATATAACAGTAATACTGATAAAACAAATGCAAGCGTCAACCAAAATATATGTCAAAACATTAGGCTTAAACAGTGGTTTTGGTGTAAAATACGATTAAGTATATGCATAAAAAAGGCCAAAGAATCGACGAAATCTTCGAAATAGGTGTAAGTGGCACTCCTCGGGCTGGTTTGCTAAGAGATATTCGTGAGAGACTGAGTAAATATAAGCGTCCAGGCACGTTTTACAAGAAGTTTTTCATTATTACTCCAAATCCTGAAATTATTCTTTTGGGACAAGCTGATAAAGAGTATAAATCAATCCTTAAAAACGCGTCTTATTCTATCCCTGATGCAGTTGGAGTCGTTCAAGCCATTAAGTTTTTAGGACTGAAAGCACCAAAAAGCAAAATGGCACGAATTATTGTTTGTTTTTTTCAAGGAATGCTGGTTGGATTATCAACCTTTGTTGCTAAAAGCTGGCTATACAATCCAATAGCGCCAATAAAGGGGAGGGAGTTTTTTGTGGACCTGGTTAGATTAGCTAACAAAAAAAAGTGGACAGTCGTTCTGTTTGGAGGAGTGGATGGTGAAGCCGAAAAAACAAAAAAAATATTTCTGGCCAGCTACAAGGGCTTGAAAATAACTGCGATTGATGGCCCGATGCTAGACAATAAAGGAAAACCTGCTTCCAAGAAGGATATTCAAATAGAAGAAGACGCCATAAAAGAAATTAACAAACAAAAACCCCATTTATTGTTTTTAGCCTTTACTCCACCAAAGCAAGAGAAATGGTACGTAAGAAACCAAAAGAGATTAAGAATTGGAGCCGCCATGATGGTAGGGGGCACATATCGCTATATTATTGGTAAATCTAAGCTTCCCCCCAAATGGTTATCTCAGATGGGCTTAGAATGGGTTTGGAGGCTTATAACAGAGCCACACCGCATAAAGCGCATCTTCACTGCTTTCCCAATATTCCCCTTAAAAGTGTATTGGTATAAGGTGAAAAACCTCTAAAAACCACCTAAATGGCTATTGACACTCATGAACGGCTTTGATACTTTGTGATTAATTAAGTCGATAGTTAGGCTGACAACATATTCAAAGTAAAACAAAGTATAAAAAAAGATGGCAGAATCAAAATCACCTAAAAAGAAAAAACTCAGACTAGAGTCTTTGCCCGATTTATTAACTGTCCGTGAAGTAGCCGAACTATTAAGAGTTTCCCCATTAACTATTAAACGTTGGGGTAAGCGAGGAAAACTCCCAGCTATTCGAATTAACTCCCGTGGTGACCGTCGCTATAAAAAAGAAGCCGTTCTTTGGCTTTTGGGAATGCAGGAAAAAGGGGAATAACAACTTCTACTTATTTACGATGCGTTGAGATAATTTGCTTTCCAGTAATTCCTTTAAATCTCTGTCAAGAAGCTCAATTTTCATAGGATTGTCTTTAAGGGGTGTTAACACGGTAGTCGAGCAGAAAGCATCGATTCCGCCATTTATATTAACCAGTTTTTCTAGAAATTCCGGAGGATAGGATTCAATAATAGTTAGAACGGATTGATCTCCCAGTGTCAATAAATCTTCAATTCCTTCATGAGATCTGCCAACACTAAAGCCGATTTGTGCCTTTCTTTTTCTAAGTTCAGAGAAAGCTTCAGCTAAAAATTGCAACCTTCTTGCAATCATTACATTTCTAAAAAATATGAAGTTTTCCTTAGAATCAGGATTATTTACTAACCTTTCCACTTTACTGGCTAATTGTCGAGCAATTTGAACCTTTTCCAGGTTCGGATCGGTATTGAGCTCATCGACCAATTTTTCAGCTTGTTCTGCAATATCTATTGTGCGGTGTTTGGCTAACTCACCCTTAATGTCATCGGAGTAAAGAAATCCCTCAAACGAAATAGAAGCTTTATGTCCTAATAGTGCTTCAACATGTCCTTCTGGAATTAGAGGCCTTCTACTTTTATCTGAAACATCAAATTGAACCTCTTGATTAAGGACTTCTGTTGAGTCCATGCTGGCAAGATAGCCTGATCGAATCTGATATTCGTACAAAAAAACATCAACTCCAGGTAGTTTCTCAATTTCCTTAGAAGATAGTGGTTTGTCGTGTCTTTCGTACAGAGGGAAAAAGAAGGCTTTTTCAGTTTCAAGGCTTTTTACTCCAGTTTTTTCTATTGCTTCTTTGCCAATTAGAAAGCGAGGAACTTGGGTAGCGGCCAGTAATAGTCCGGTCACTTTCATGAAATCTCGTCTAGACAACCACTTATCGCGAGAGGACCCTTCATCGCTCATTAACTCGGATTATAGCATTTTGTTTGAGGATGATCCGGTCCTGTCCAAATTTATGTGTTTCCACAAAACTTGGACAGGCCATATTTTACTAGTGTTTATTAAGGGGATGCTGCTGAGGTGAGAACCTCATGTTCTGGTATTGGACAGACTGTAAATCGGAATCGAGTATTTTCTTCGTAGCGATAATCATCAACAGGATTGATAAAAGTTATCAAAACACTTACGATCCTTTCAGTCGAAACAGCTCCAATATAGACTGAACCAATATATCCCAATTGTTGAGATTTACCGGCGACTGACATGTCACCAACAACCTGTTTTTGAGTAAAACCGTCAAACAAGTATAATCGGCCATCTTCGTAATACCAACGGATTGTGTATTGTTTGTACCCAGGCCCCTCATAGTCAAATGCCAATGGACCCAGTCCCGAAAGCCTTTCTTGGGACGTTCGATCGACACAGTGCGGTTTGCCCAGGTAGGTATCGTTTTCGCTTGGTTGAACAATAATGATCTCATCGAAAGCCACATCACCTAAAACTGACCGTAGGTATCGCAAAGATACGCTTCGAGTAAGCAGTAGGGTACAGGCAATCAATAAGAATCCCAGTGACAGCATCCGTTTTAGTTTCCTTTTCATTGATCCCTCCTTTCTCTTCTGAATGAAGAATATTGTGAATACAAACATTAAGGGAATGATTTGAACTAAAACTTATATATAGTTTAGTAATGAGCTAGATCTATAACAACACTAGTATTATAGGACTTCATTATATCACGAAGGTCAATCAATTATTATTTGAACCAGGATTAGCCCCAAACTTTACTACTGCATTACGAAAAGACAGGGATAGCAATACATGTCTTTGATTAAATAACAATTTGTACTAATATTAATTAATGTCAAAAACAAACACCTTCATTATGGTCTCAATTTTTGTGATCGTTCTTGGTGCTGCTTTGTTTTTGGGATATACATACTATAAAGAAACAGGGTTGCTAACCTCGAATAATACTCCTTCTCAGCTCAGTGCAGAAGTTTCAGAAAAATTAGAAACAGAAACAATAATGGAATGGGATAATTTGTTGGATATTGCCAGAGAGGATTGTGAAACAGTTAAGGAAATGACTTTAATTGTGGAACAAGAAGAATATTTTAGTGGATTCAGAAGTGATATGTTTGCCGCTCTTGGAGTTACTGATGAAAATACACTTGAGTCTTTTCTTGTTTCTGTTCCCAGAACTACTACATGTTGGGCTTTTTGGGCGGGGGATGAGATGGGTCAAGGATTTGGGGGATATAGAAAAGCAACGGGTGAGGTTGAGATGTATTCAATAATGCTTCCGACAAAAGTATTAGAAGAAAATGTTTCAGTCCCTGGGGATGAATAGAAAATGAAAATAACTAAAAAAAATAAGTATTCAATTATTTTTTTCGCAGTGGGGTTTTTAACTGTTTTCTTTTTGAAACCTTCAAAAGTAGATGCCGCTGTCTGTGTATGCAATTATAGGAACTGCCATCGACTTACCACGTGTGGAACTGGGTCTGAGTGGAATTACGTTAATTATCCTAATCAGGGGAGTTGTACTGACTCTACTCCTAATTGCCAATATGGTCTTTATTTTCAAACCGGACATAAGGTATATCCGACATGTGGGGATTGTCCTATGGGTTATGGTGAGTCTACTGGCCTTAATGATGGTAGTGCTGTTCATACCTCTTACTGTGTGGAAAGCTGTACTGGTGGAGCTTGCAAAGACACATGTCATGTTGATAGTTGGTTTTGGGCCAATAATGGTACTTGGCAGCCTCGTTGCAGAGGGATTTGTTGTGGAAATAGTTCTTGTAAAAAGTACAAAAGTAGGGGTGTAAAGGGATGTAAATGCAAGAGAAATAATGTTAATCCACCTCCAACTCCACCACCTCCACCTGATTCATGCACTGTAACTCTTGGTCTGTCACCAACCCCTGTTGATATGGGTAGTAATACCGCAATGTTTGCCAATGTAGTTCCCACCATTGGCACAGTTGATGAAGTGAGGTTTTCTTCAGACAATGATTCGGTAGCTACAGTTACTTCTCCTGCTGCTTCCTCGCCATACGAAACACAGGCAACTGGTGTTTCTGTGGGTTCAGCTACGGTTACTGCCGATGTGATTATGGGTGGAGCGGTGACTTGTACTGACGATGCTGTAGTTGATGTTTCCGGTCCGGATGCATGGTTTCAAGTTGAAGATGGTGATGTGATGACAAGTGGAGATGTTAATTCAAGTATTCCTTCGACTTGTGTAACCCCTTCTTGTGTCAATGAATTTGATCTTGAGGGAGCAGGAGGATATCCGGGGGTTGTCATATTTGGAGGCTCTGCCACCTTTATTCCAGGTGGTATCACCTCAGCCACTAGTTGGGAAGCAGACACTCAAACTTCATACAGAAAAATATATGACTATTCATTCTTTGATCGCTTGATTGGATCAGACGTTGTCTTAACTGAAATAGATTCCCCTTCAGTTAATGGAGGATACTTTGCTTCAGGTGGTTCACCAGCTAGAGGCTATGTCTGGTATCACTTTGATGGTAGTGCATTAGGAGACCTGACTATTAATTCAAATGTTAATCTTCCAAGTGATCGAAAGGTAATCTTACTTGTTGAAGGTGCTGACCTTCATATCCAAGGACAAATTAACATCAATCTTGGTCAAGGTTTCTTCATGGCCATTGTTGGCAAAGATAGTGGGGGATCAAGAGGTAATATCATTGTTGATCCTTCTGTTTCCCACCCCAACCAACCTGAACTTGAGGGAATCTTTTTAACTGAAGGACAATTCCAAACAGGTGCAGGGACAGAGCAACTACATATTAGAGGAATGGTGGCGGCATATGATGGCATAGTCCTTCAAAGAGACCTAACAGACAACTCAGAAACCCCCGCTGAATTATTTGAATATGCTCCTGACATGGTTCTAACTTTCCCAAGAGACCTAACCTCTGCTGCTATCAGATGGAAAGAAGTAGCCCCTTAATCTTACAAGGTTTTGAGAGTGCAACCTTGGGAATCATTTTTATTATAAAATATTTTATTGCAGTTGTTAAATATTGGATTGACTTTAATTTTAATTAACAGCAATATGAATTATAGAAATTACTATTGTTTATGACTCCAAAAAATAACAAAACTGGTTTACTAATAATAATTTTTGTAGTTGTTTTGGCTGGTACTGCCCTGCTACTGTTTTTTTATTGGTCTACTGCAAAAAAGGCTAATTTGAAAAGTAGCGATCTGGTCCAGCAGGGCAATGTGATTGATCAATCCCTTTCGGATGAATTACCAGAAGACACTGATACTTCTTTAGAATTTAATGATTTTTTGGCAACTCTTAACATTGGTGAACAAGAAGACAATACTTATTGGCAAAATTGGGATTGGAAAAATGATATGTTTTTTGCTGATGTTGTGTTTGTTGAGAAATCTTCTAAGAGTCTTGTTATAAATATAAACCTGCCAGCTATTCAGAAATTTAGTGGAAAAACGTTAACTGTGGAAGTAAGGTGTACTCCCGAAGATACAGCCAGATATAGTTCGGAAAACATCGAGTTTTTGGGTGGAAATATTGGACTTTTTGATTATATTAAAAAAGGCGACGCGGTTTATTCCTATTGCTTGAATCAAGAATGCAGTATTGTTGGAAGCGCCTGTAATTTAATTGAATCAGAAGAAATATGAAAAGATCTAAATTACTATTTTTATTTTTGTTTGGCGTGTTTCTGTTTAGTTTGGGATTATTTGCTTGGGATGAGGTTGATGCTGCCCAATGTACTTCGAGTGAATGTAGTGGGAGCACTACGGTTCATGGTAAAAGGTACGATTGGTATATATGTGGTAGTGGTAACTACTGCTGCCTAGGATTAGGATGTGGATCCGCGGCTTGTAGGCGCACATATGGTTCAGATACCATATATTGTTCAGCCGCTGGTGGCTATTGTTGTCACCGTTTAGCTACGTGTTCTGCTGTCTGGATAGATTTATGTGAACCAATAGTAGCGCGATGTTTTCGATGCACGGGTTGTGAATGTGGTAATTGGTCAAATGCAGGTTGTGGAGTGGGGGGCTGCGCTGCTGATGAGATGTCCCAAACAAGGAATTGTACTCCCAACAGATGTAACAGTGAATCGCGTTGTGTCGCCCGCGCTTCATGCAGTAATTCATGTACAGTAATCCTTGATCAGTCACCAACCCCTGTTAATATGGGGAGCAGTGCCACAATGATTGCCAATGTAACCCCCATACTCGGGACGGTTGACGAGGTGAGGTTTGCTTCAGATAATACGTCAGTAGCCACAGCCATTTCTCCTGATGGTTCCTCACCATATGAAACTCAAGCAACTGGTGTTTCTGTTGGTTCAGCTACCATTTCAGCTGATGTGATTATGGGTGGAGCAGTGACTTGTACAGATACAGCCATCGTTGATGTTTCTGACCCAGATCCATGGTTTCAAGTTGAAGACGGAGACGTGATGACAAGTGGAGATGTCACTTCAAGCATTCCCACATCTTGTGTCACCCCTTCTTGTATCAATGAATTTGATCTTGAGGGAGCAGGAGGATATCCAGGAGTAGTTATCTTTGGAGGCTCTGCGAGTTTTGTTCCCGGTGGGATTACCTCAGCCACTAGTTGGGAAGCAGACACTCAAACTTCATACAGAAAAATATATGACTATTCATTCTTTGATCGTTTGATTGGATCCGATGTTACTTTAACTGAAATAGATTCCTCTTCAGTCAATGGAGGATACTTTGCCTCAGGCGGTTCACCAGCTAGAGGCTATGTCTGGTATCACTTTGATGGTAGTGCATTAGGAGACCTGACTATTAATTCAAATGTTAATCTTCCAAGTGATCGAAAGGTAATCTTACTTGTTGAAGGTGCTGACC
>Ga0209976_10000441_pt1 | contig 27967 bp, 23 predicted proteins | sample SumtaG_FD_182806 | JGI IMG/M metagenome (GOLD analysis project Ga0209976, IMG submission 182806) | Deep subsurface microbial communities from Indian Ocean to uncover new lineages of life (NeLLi) - Sumatra_00157 metaG (SPAdes) (version 2) | ecosystem: Environmental > Aquatic > Marine > Oceanic >...
AACTTTCTTCCCTTTACAACACTGTGGCAGAGCATTTCGACCATATTCTTTTATTGCCGGGGCAGAAAATTTTCTTTTTGTGCAGGGCGCTTCCCATAAAAGCCGATATCCCTGAGCTTCTTGAACAGAAAGGCATCTCCACCAGTTATATCAGTAAGTTTTTTTACGGCAATTTGACCAATGAAAGAATCAAGCGTTTAAATGAGCTGATAGACCCTTTCACACCAAAAAACTTTGATATCGCTCCTCATTTGATTCGGCTGATGTTTTCCCGGTGGTTTGCAAAATTTGCTACATCACCTGTAGGATTCATAGGTGTTCTGGCTGTACTGTGTGTGATCTATCTGATTCGTATAACCAAAGAAGAGTATGTTCTCTTTTCAACCGGTTTTATGACCATGGGAAGCGAAATCATGGTTATCTTTGCCTTTCAGATTTTTTTCGGTTATATTTATTTACAAATCGGTTTGATCGTAACCGTTTTTTTGGCAGGTCTGTTGCCCGGAGCCTGGTTTGGTGAGAGACTGCGTGAGCGTGGAAAAGGATTGCTGGTTCATATTGACATTCTAATTATTATACTAATGGGTCTGTTGATCGTTGCTCTGGAGTTTGGGGGGGATCGTTTACCGCTCATTTTTTTCCTTATTTTCGGTTTTGTGGTTTCGCTGGCCTGTGGCTGTCAATTTCCGGTGGCCCTTTATTTGAGGGGAGGCGGCAAATCGGCAGTAACACGCACCTTTTCTGCGGATCTGATCGGTGCCGCCTGTGGTACCTTGGTTACCAGTGTGGTTCTGATCCCTTATTTTGGCATCATTTGGGCTGTCGTAGGATTAATTTGTATCAAAATGACAAGTCTAATTATAATGGTGATGACTCATGAACAAATTAAGCAGACGTGATTTTCTTTATTGTAGTGCGGCTTTATTTTCCACCACCGTGATCCCGGAGGTTTGCTGGCCTTTTGTGAAAAAGAAAGGTGTAATTTCTGGCCCTGCGGATATACGTGGTAAGGTGTTTAAGGGGGATGCGCCGAAAAGTTTGGGGAAATGGTCGCATGAGGGATTTCGTTATAAAAAATTAACAAATAAAAGGGTTGTATGCGGTATCTGTCCCAATCGTTGCATATTGGCGCCGGGCGATCGGAGTGTCTGCCGCTCTAAGGTCAATTTTGACGGTATTTTATATAGCCTTACCTACGGAAATCCTTGCGCTGTAAATGTCGATCCCGTTGAAAAAAAGCCACTTTACCATTTTAAGCCGCGCACAAAAGCCTTTTCCATTGCAACAGCAGGCTGCAATTTTCGTTGTTTAAATTGTCAAAACTGGGAAATATCACAGGCAAAACCTCATGAAGTCCGCATTTATGAACTTTTCCCGCCAGAGGTTGTTATGAATGCCCAGCATTCTGGGTCCGAATCGATTGCCTATACCTATTCCGAAGCGATTACTTTTTATGAATACATGATGGATACTGCCCGTTTAGCCAGAGAGAAAGGGATTCATAACCTTTGGATTACAAACGGTTACATCAACCGAAAACCCCTGCTGGAACTCTGCAAGGTGCTGGATGCCGCCAATGTAAACCTGAAATCATACAGCGATGCCATTTATCGAAAATTGAACGGCGGCCGTCTCCAGCCGGTCTTAAACACCTTCAAAACGCTACATGAACAGGGCGTCCATTTCGAAATAACAAATTTGGTCGTTCCCGGGTATGTGGATGACGAGGATATGATAAAAAAGATGTGCCAGTGGATCCTTATGAATGTAGGTCCAGATTATCCATTGCATTTTTTAAGATTTTTTCCTAAATACAAGCTGGACCGATTACCCCCCACACCTGTTTCTACCTTGACCCGTTTCCGTGAGCTGGCCATGAGTGAGGGAATTCACTATACTTATGTGGGTAACGTACCATACCATGATGGAAATAACACCTATTGTCATCATTGCAAAAAGTTGTTGATCGAACGGAAAGGCTATTTTATTCCTTCGTATAACATGAAAGGAAATAAATGCAAATTTTGTGAAACCGTAATTCCCGGTGTTTGGAGTTAAAAAAAATCAATCACGAAAGCACGAAAATACAAAAACATAATTTTATTTCGTGATTGAGAAAGATAGGAGGAAAGAACCCTTGAAAGAGGATAGGCGCTTTCACTGGGCATGGATCATCCTGGTGATAAGCTTTTTAAATTTGTTTACAAGCTACTCTATCCGCCTCGGTTATGGTGTAGTCCTTCCTGAGATGATTCGGGACCTGGGATTTAGCAGGACAGTGGGAGGCACCATTTTAAACTCCTATTTTATTTCCTATATAGCATTAACGCCTTTTGTCGGCTATCTAACGGATCGATTGGGAGCTCGGAGGGTCATTACGATCTGCGTGTTTATTCTTGGTGTAGGCGTTTTTTTTATGGGGACAGTGAAAACACTCTGGACAGCCTGCTTCTTTTTCTCCATAGCTGGACTTGGTGGCACAGGTATGTGGACACCTGTTCTTACGGTTGCCCAGCGCTGGTTTACCCCTAAAAAAAGAGGACTGGCCCTTGGAATAATTTCTACAGGCTATGGACTTGGTTTTGCTACAACGGGGGTTGCCTTCCCCTGGATTGTGGATCATTTTAGCTGGCGCTATGCATGGTATTTTTTAGGCGGTGGGGCATTGGCGATGGTTATTTTAAACGGCCTTTTGTTGAGAAGCACTCCTGAGTCTGCCGGATTTTTGCCCTGGGGTCAAAAAGAGGCCATCAGTTCCAATAAATTAAGAAAAATGACACGTCCGGAGATTGGCTTCTTCCCCAAATTGCTTAAAGACAGGACATTTTGGCTTATAGGATTTTCTTACTTCTGTATTTCTTACAGTCTTTATGGAATTACAACTTATATGGTAGATTATGCAAAATACAGCATGGGTCTGTCTCTTGAGAAAGCCAGTTTTTTAGCTACAATTCATGGTCTTTGCCAAATCATCGGTGTTCTAACAATTTTACCATTATCCGACTATTTGGGGCGCAAGAAGACCATGGTCATTACCCAATTTTTTATTACTTCCTCTTTGTTAGGTATTCTATTCGTCGGAAATAACTGGATTATGCTATATATCCTTATAGGGATCTTAGCTGTTTTTTATGGTGTGACTTTTCCCCTTTATGGTGCCTGCGCAGGAGACTATTATTCCAGAGAAGTCATGGGAACAGTCATTGGAGCCTGGACACCTTTATATGGCATGGGAGCCATTTTGTCCCACTGGATGGGGGGCGTTTTGCGTGATGCTATGGGGAATTACGATGACGCCTTTACCATCAATGCAGTGATGGCAGGAATTGCGATTCTTTTATTCTCCCGAGTCAAAAAAGGATCTAGTAATACTTTGTAAATAAAAATTTCCCTTCAACCAAAAGGTATTTATTATCTTTTACTGTCTGTTGCCTAAGCAAAAATTCCTACCTTTCCAAGTTTTAGAATCTATCTATTCAGCAATAACAGATATTTGCGTTTGACAAAGACAATAAATTATTTATATATTATCACTTCTATTCGAAATAATTTGGTCCGTATTAAGCAGGCTTTACGGCCATAGACACTCGTACAGCGATTTGAAATAATTTATATATATAATCAAACAATTATTATTTAATAACAACAATTTATATTACCTTTAAAGATGTAACTTGCGGGGCGGAGCTATGTACTTATTTTCAAGCCTTTCTCAAAAAATCTCTAAAGGTCTCGTTACCTGAATTAATTAAAGGCTAAAGATGGATACTGTCCGCAAAGTAGCAAAGAATACCGGAGTAATTATTGTTGGTAAAATCATTAATGGATCGATTAGTCTGGTAATAGTAATCTTCCTTGCTCGTTATCTTGGACCGAGTAACTTTGGAATCTATTCCTTTATCTTTGCTTACTTAGGGTTTTTTGTCATTATTACGGATTTTGGGATAGGCCTGATATTAATCAGGGAGATTTCTCGGGATAGAGCAAAGGCAGATAGATTCATTGGTAATGCTATTATTATAAAGATTATTCTCTCCCTATTTGCTCTTGGCCTAGCCTGTCTCATCATTTCCTTTCTTCATTATCCTTTCAACACAAAGTTATTAATCTATATTGCCTCTTTAGGTTTTCTTTTGTCTTTTAGATCCTTATATGGCTTGATATTTCAGGTTAACTTAAGGATGGAATATCCTCTTTTAGTTAGCGTCGTCATGAATCTTTTGAGGTTGGTTTTATTTCTTTACCTTATCTTCTTAAAGGCTCCCCTTCTCTGGTTCATAATTGTGGTGATTTTTAATATCTTTCCCGAGTTTCTTCTTATTCGGCATTTATCAAGAAGATTTGTCAGACCAAAATTCGAGATAAATTTGGTAATATGGAAATACCTCTTCAAGGAATCCTGGCCCTTAGTTTTAACAGCAGTCTTTATTATGATTTACCATAGGATCGATCAACTAATGCTCTTCCAGATGAAAGGTGACGAGGCAGTAGGTTATTATTCTGCAGCGGTTGGACTGCCGGAGGCATTAGCTATCTTTCCCTCAGCATTTATGACTTCTGTATTTCCTTTAATGTCACGATATTTTCAAACTTCAAGGCAATCTTTAGTCCAAGCATATACGTTAAGTTTCAAATATATGCTAATGCTCATCATTCCTATTGCTGTGGGGACCACCCTATTATCTAGTTCGCTAATCTCTTTAATCTATGGCGAAAGCTTTCTATCTTCGGCTCCCGCCCTATCTATTCTAATTTGGTCTGAGGTATTTGTTTTCTATGGATTAATCCACTATGAAATTTTAATTTCTACTAATAAACAGAGGGTGTATTTTCTTTTTGCCAGCACCGGAGCAGTAGTCAATGTAATACTTAATTTAATACTGATACCCAGATATGGGATTGTAGGGGCGAGCATTGCCACTCTTATCTCTTATATCTTAAGTGCCGGACTTATTATAGGACATTTATTACCTGCCACGAGGAGATATAATGTGGCGGGCTGTCAGGCTATGCTGAAGCCATTGGTGGCTTCCATCGTAATGGGAATTTATGTCTATTATATGAGGTCTCATTTAGCCTTAGCTATTATCGGAGGAGCGATAATCTTTATCCTAACAATGTTCTCTATTCGAGGAATCAATCGACAGGATATCCAATTTGCAAAAGCTGTCTTTCGTAAAGAAAAAACCTGATAAAAAGGGATTAGATAATGAAAATCTTATTAGTAGCTCCTCAATCAAAGGATACAATATTAGGAACGATTGGTTGTTATTGCAAAAAGGCATTGATAAATCTCGGTTATAATCTAGAAATCTTTGACTTTCGACAAAGCCGGTATTTGAAAAGTCCACTTGGCTCTTTTTTGAAAAAAGGTATAAAGAAATTTTCTCCTTCTTTACCCCGAAGACTCTCTCTTATTAACTCCTTAGAAGGAGAAAGAATGAACCAGTCTTTATTGGTAACCGCTAAGGAATATCGACCTGATATTCTTTTTGTTTTAATGGGCGATACTATTTTTCCAGAAATCTTAGAAAAAATTAAAAAATCAGGAGTAACAACCGTTAATTGGTTTCATGATTCAGTTCTTGCTCCTATACGTAAAGATTTTGTCCAGGAAATTGCCCCATATTATGACTATTTCTTTATTATCGATTCTGAAGATGTTTTGAATCATATAAAAATCGGTGCAGGTTACGTTAAAACCATTCCTTTAGCATGTGTTCCTGAAGTTCATAAAAGTCTAAACTTATCCCAAGGGGAGAAAAAAAAATATGGCAGTGATGTATGCTTTATAGGAACGTTAAAGTTTAAGCGAAAAGATGTACTGACTCAATTATCCGATTTTGACCTTGGTATCTGGGGTTATTGGTTAGAGAAGACTTCTGAATTAAAAGGGTATTATAGAAGACAACATATTTTTGGAGAAGAGGCAGTTAGAATATATAATGCCTCAAAAATTATCCTTGATATTCATCTCTCTTATGGGAGTGGAAATAAACCATTTAATGTTACTCCTCGGGTATTTGAAGTGCCTGCATCAGGGGCATTTCTTTTAGCAGATGAAAATCCATTGTTGTATGACTTATATGAAAAAGACAAAGAAATAATCTGTTACAAAGATGAAAAAGAGTTAAAAGAGTTGATAAAATATTATTTAGATCATCCAGAGGAACGTGAACTGATAGCCCAGAGAGGTCAAAATAGGGCTTACAAGGAACATACTTATGAAAAAAGATTGAAAGAGATTTTTTCAATTATAGGAAGAAATGGATAAAGAAATGTTACCGAAAGAAAGTACTGTGGAAGTAGAAGATAAATTAGTTGCATGCGATTTCTGTGGCAATAATGACTTTACATTTCTTTACAGCTCGTACGATTATTTATCTTTTTCTCCACTGACTTTTAAAGTGATGAGATGCAATAGGTGTGATTTGGTAAGTTTAAATCCCAGGCCAGAAAATATCGCTGATTATTATGATAAATATCGAAAAGGATATAGCAAAAAAGATATTTTCGAATTTTTAGTTCCCAATAGAATAATGAAAATAAAGAAATATAAAAAAGGTGGGAGAATTCTAGATGTTGGTTGTGGTCAAGGTGGTTTTTTAAACACTATGTTAAAAGATGGTTGGGAAATATATGGTGTTGAACTATCCAAAGATGCCTGTGATTTTGCCAGAGAAACGTATGGATTAAAAGAGATAAATAATTGTGATCTTCTTTCTTTAGAATTTCCTGATAATTTCTTTGATGTAATCACGTTATGGCATGTTTTAGAGCATTTGGGCAAACCTCAAGATACCTTGAAAATGATTTATAAAATCTTAAAAGAAGACGGTTTGTTAATTATTGAATCTCCAAATTTCTACAGTATCCAGAGTAGATTATTTAAAGACAAATGGTTTAACTTAGATTTACCCCGACACTTGTATCAATTTTCTCCAAAGATATTAAAAAAGTATTTAAAGGAAACAAACTTTAATATTATTAAAAGAGATTACATTGTAAATCCTCGTATTAACTTTGTTTCTTTCAAAATGAGTTTACTAAGATGGTTAGGTATTCAACGAGCACCAAAGATAGAAGAAAATAATAAATTAAATACTGATGCTAATTTTCGTAGGGATAAAATTGTATGGAGACTTTTTCGTTTTTCATTCAACATTTTTTGTTTGTTGATATCTCTATTTTTAAATTTATTAAATTATGATGATTCATTTCGGGTTTATTGCAAAAAGAAAGAAAAAGACTTCCGGGAAATAAAGGAGGAATAGTATCATCCTTAAAATGAACTGGAGAAAGAGAGACCTCTGAAAATTGAACTCTGCTGTAGATATAATCGGGGTATATAGAAAATCATAATGGATTATAAATCAATAAGTATAGTTATTCCAACCTATAATGGTAAAGAGCTTTTAAAAAAATATTTGCCTTCTGTTTTAGATGCATGTGAGCAATATTCTCTTGAAAAAACTGAGCTAATAATTGTTGATGATGCAAGTAAAGATGGAACAGTAAGTTATTTAAAATTAAATTTCCCGCAGATAAAAGTAATCGAACATCAAGTTAATAAAGGTTTTTCATGTACTGCTAATCATGGAATTTTTGCTGCCACAAATCGAATAGTTGTTTTACTTAACAGTGATGTACATATTCCAAAAGATTTCTTACAGTTTTTACCCCGGCACTTTGAAAATGGTGCTATCTTTGCAGTAAGGCCAGGTTTAAAATCAAGTATTGATGATGGTGGGGATGATTTAGAAAATCCTAGAATAGGCGGTGAATTCAAACATGGTTTTTTTAATGTGCCGTTAGTAAAACGGAGAAAACATGATATTGCTTTTTTTGCTGGAGGTGGAGCTGCTGCTTTTGATAAAAAGAAATTTGAACAACTCGGAGGCTTTGATGAAATATTTTCTCCATATTATTATGAAGATGTCGATCTTTCATATCGTGCATGGAAAAGAGGATGGAAAATTGTATATGAACCAGAAAGTCAGGCCTATCATCAATCTGGAGCTACTATTGGAAAAACATCTACTCCTTTACGAGTGCAGGCAATTGTAGAACGGAATAGATATTTTTTAGTATGGAAGAATATTCTTGATCGTAATTTGTTGTTCCAACATATCATCTTTATCCCTTTAAGAATAGGTATATCACTTTTAAAAGGGAGAGTTGCTTTTGTAGTTGGCTTTTTCTATGCTTTGAAACAGGTGAAAGAAATACTTAAAAAAAGAAAAGTTGAAATGCAGTTTTTCAAAATAAGTGACAACAAAGTTTTTAATCTTTTTGCAGAATAAATAATTGATAATAACGAAAATTATATCCAAATAAAGTAATAAAATCATTATGGATACCTATACCAAAAAAACAAAAGAGTGGCTTGACAATCGATTTAAAAGTACAGATGAAAATGGCGTTTATAAGAGTCATGCCTCTATATATGGTTTTTCAAAAGATTTCCTTTCCCTGGGAATGTACAAGAATAATTACACCATTTTAAGGGAAATAGAAAAAATATCTTCGGAATATACAATACATGATTTTTTAGAAGTAGGGTGCGCTGAGGGGTACACGACGCACTTGATAAAAGAAATATTTGGTTTTGAAGTTACAGTGTGTGATTTAAGTTTTGAAGCGGTGAAAAGAGCAAAAGAGATTTATAACTTCCGGGGTTTTGCGGCAGATGTCCAAGCGTTACGTAATATTAAAAATGATAGTTTTGATTTAGTTTTGTGTTCAGAAACAATTGAGCACGTTCCAAACCCCAAGGAAGCATTTGAGGAGTTGATTAGGGTGGCTAAGAAAGTGTTGCTTATTACTGTTCCGGCTGCAAAAAATAAAAAAGAAAAAGAGACTTATATTCCCCCCAAAGGGCCGCATACCCATTTGAATATTTTTACAAAAGCGGAGATGATAAAATTTACTGGAGGAGGAAAAGTAAGGGGAATATCATTAAACTGGTTAAATAAAATAGAGAGCTTTTTTGCGAACAACAAAAATATTTTTTCTGGTAAATCTAAAATTGTAAAGGGAATATATAAAACAATTAGATTTTTATTTTTGCCGGTAAGAAAATGTTATGGTGTAAATATAGCTAAGATATTTATAAGATTAGATTATTTATTGTGTAGAATAGCGCAGAGTAGAGTTTTTACATATATGGTAACACTTAAAAAAGCGTTTCCAGAATTTGAGAATAAATCCATAAAATATAAGAATATTTTGGATTATATGCTTAAAGAAAGTAAGGTCGAACCTTACTTTCTTGATGGTAAAATGTAAAATGAAATGGTGTGTAATTTTTGCCCTTTTTAAGGAGAAACAAAATTATAACTAAAAAGATCAAAGTTGCCTTGGGTATCATTACAAAGAAAGCCCTCACTGGCCCAATTGAAGTTTCCGTTGATCTCACAAGGAAATGCACACTTGATTGCCTTATGTGTTGGTGGCGTAGCCCGCTTTTAGAGAAGCAACCCTCTTCAGAGTGGTCAAACCAGGCGATGGATTATGAGTTGTTTAAAGAATTAATTCGGGATTTTAAAAAGCTGAAGATTAAAAGGATTATCTTAGGCGGGCAAGGGGATCCGATGCTCTATCCGAAACTATTTGAAGTCATGGAGCTGACTAAAAAGGCAGGTATTGAGGTTGCATTGATTACCAGCGGTTTTTACCTTACTGAGAAAAAAGTTCGTTCCCTTTTTGATTTACAGATAGATTGTTTGGATATAAGCCTTCAGGCTGCAACATCAGAAACATACCTTAGGTTGCATCCAGGACAGAGGAAGGATACATTTAGTCGTATTAAAAATCATCTAATGTTATTATCCAAACTAAAAAAGGAAGCTCATCAAAATGTTCCTGATGTTCGAATAATTCATATCATTTGTTCTCTCAATTACCATGAAACTGTGAAGGTTATTGAATTTGCTACTGAAGTGGGAGCAGATTCTATTGGGTATAAAAGAGTAGATGTTACCACACAGACAAAAGAGCTTCTCTTAAATGAAAAGCAGTTAGAGGAGTTTCAAGAGTTACTTAATGAAGCGGAAAAAAAGGCGATTGAACTAGGAATCGGAACCGGTATCAAAACGTTTAGGAAGTTTATTTTAAAAGGACTTACGACAGGGATATATACAACTGATTTTTATTCTCAAATTCCTTGTTATGTAGGCTGGAATTCATCCCGGATATTAGAAACGGGTGATGTCATTCCTTGTTGTGGATGCTATGATGTTATTCTCGGAAATATAAAACAGAATTCATTTATTGACATATGGTATTCAGATACATATCAGAAATTTCGTAAACAGGCATTGCACTTAGATAAAAAGGCAGTGCGTAAAGCGGGATGTAAATGTTATTCATGTGTCGATTATGGCACCAATTTGGGAATTTATGGAAGATTGCATCCAATTAAGGCAAAAGAGATTTCTTAATGAGTAAATTATCAGTAGTAGTGATTACCAAAAACGAAGAGAAAGATATACATAAATGCTTGGAAAGCATCAAGTGGGCAGATGAGATTGTCATTGTGGATGATGTAAGTATAGACAAAACAGTGGGAATTTGTCGTGAATATACACAGAAAATATTTGTAAACGATAGTAAAGGCAGTTTCCATACAAATAAGAATTTGGGTTTGGAAAAAGCAACAGGAGACTGGGTATTCAGCCTTGATGCAGATGAAATAATCAGTTCTGAATTAGCAGAAGAAATAAAAGAAAATATTAATAATCCAGATAAAATCGGGTATTACGTTCCTCGAAAGAATTACTTTCTGGGGAGTTGGATCAAAGGATGTGGTTGGTGGCCAGATCGAATAATCAGGCTGTTTAAAAAGGGAGTCACCAAATGGCCGTTAGAAATTCATGATACACCAAAGATAAAGGCAAAAGATAAAGTGGGTACTTTGAAAAATGCCCTTATCCATCATACCTATAGAAATTTACACCACTATTTCGACAAGTTTAATCAGTATACATCCCGTCTTGCTCAGGAAGAGTATGAAAAAGGAGTAAGAATTAACACAGGAAATTTTCTCATGTACTTTTTTGTAAAGCCATCATACTGGTTTTTGCGTAAGTTCTTTATATGGCGAGGGTTTCGAGATGGATTCTCGGGATTCTTTATCTCTTTTTCTTCTGCGTGGGTAATAGTCGCAACGTATGCAAAATTATGGGAAAAACAAAAAGATACATGAGTGAAACATACACTATTCTCTATCTTGCCAACTCGGGAGATATAATAGGAGGGGGACAGATAAGCTTATTGGGTCTTTTAAAAAGACTTAATAGGGGGAAATATCATCCTGTTGTGGTTTGCCCAGCAGTCGGTAGTTTATATGATGAATTAAAGAGAATAGGTGTTGAGACTCACATTGTCAGAATGAATACTTTGCGTAATCTTAATTTTTTGCTCTGGGTGAAAACAATCAATAGACTAGTGCAATTAATAAAGAGTAAAAAGATTCAAATAATCCATAGTAATGGTTCAAGAGCAACCATTTTTGGTGGAATTGCCGCGAGGCTAACTAAGACACCTTTAATCTGGCATGTGAGGATTGTTAATAGTGATAAACTATTAGACAGATTATTAGCAAGATTAGCAAGTAAAATTATAGTTATATCTAAAGCGGTTAGCCGGCGGTTTAACTGGTTAAAGAATAAGGAAGATAAAATCGTGCTTGTGTATAATGGTATTGACCTTGAAAAGTTTAAGCCTAATGTTGGTATCAGGAAAGTAAGAGGAGAGAGTTTGTCTTCCAAAACACCAATGGTAGTAACTGTGGGACGTCTGGACTGGTATAAGGGGCATAAATATCTTTTAGAAGCTGCAGAAAAGATAGTGCAGATTTTACCGGATGCTCGTTTTTTAATTGTTGGTGATGGAGAATACAGGAAGCGTCTTGAGAATCAGGTAAAACAGTTAAATCTTGATGAAAATGTTATTTTTACTGGTAATCGTAAAGACATACCTGAAATTTTAGCCGGTATAGACCTTTTCGTTCTTTCCTCAGTTAGTGAGGGGTTTGGCCGTGCTGTTGCTGAAGCAATGGCTTGCGCAAAAACAGTAGTGGCTACCAAAGCAGGTGGTCTTTCAGAAGTTGTTGAAGATGGGATAACCGGGAGATTGGTTTCACCTAAAAATTCAACCGCATTAGCAGAAGCGATTATCGAACTCTTAAAAGACAAAAAAAAAGCGGAAAATATGGGAATAGCAGGACGCAAAAGAGTAGAGAAATTATTTAGTATCGAAAGAAATGTGAAAAGTATAGAAGAGCTATATAAAAAAATTCTCACAAGAGAAAATATAACAGATGGCTACCAAACGCATACTTATTGATGGACGTGAGTTTGTTCCGCATAGAAAAACAGGGATTAGAAGAGTACTGGAAGGATTGATAGATGCCTTGATTGTGGATGAACTGTTAGTTGAAATAGCTACTTCTTTCCCAAAATGTGTGCCATCCAGATTTAGAAGCAGGCGAAAAATAAGAGTCAAAAAATTGTCTTATAATTTTTTATGGTCAGAAAAGGTCTTGTCTGATTTCAGCCGGCAGGATGTGGATCTTTATATTAGTCCATATCCCAAACTCCCTCTTTTTGGTGTAAAATGTTCAGCAATACATATTATACACGATATACTTTATTTAACCCACTCTGCATACAGAAAACGGGTTAAGGTCTTTTTTGACACCTTTCGATTAAAAACGGCTTTGAAAAAAGCTGATCTTACTTGGTACGATTCTTCATGGAGCCTAAAAGAAACAAGGAAATATGCGGGTCTCACCGGGAAAAATCCTAGGGTGAGGTACCTTGGGATAAGTGAAAGATTTAATATTGAAACCACGCAAAATCAAGGAGATGTTCTGGAAAAATATAATCTTCAACCAGGATATGCTTTGGTTCTAGGCAACGGCCTTCCCCATAAAAATCTGGGTTTGCTTTTAAGTATATCAGATCAAATATCCAGAGAATTAGTATTTGTTGGCGTTTCCCAGACAAGTCAGAAGTATTGGAAATCAAGATACCCTCATTCTCAAGCTATATGGATTGAATATGTGCACGATGAAAACCTACCAGTTATTATAAAAAATGCTTTTTGTCTGGCACAACCTTCGAAAGAAGAAGGATATGGCTATCCTCCCTTGGAAGCAATGGCCTGTGGAGTACCCGCTGTTGTGAGCAATATTCCTGTTTTAGTAGAAACTACCGGAAACAATGTTCTGGCTGCTGATCCAAATGATCCTTATGCGTGGATTGAAGCTTTTAAATCTCTTGAAAATAAAAATAATTATCAGATCCAAGTTAAAAAAGGACTGAAGTGGGTTAAGCCGCTACGAGGGCAAGCGGGCTGGAAAAGTCACATCACTGACATTAAAGAAATTTTGGAGACAGCCAAATGAAAAAAGCATTGATTACAGGTATAACAGGGCAGGACGGCAGTTATCTTTCAGAATTATTGCTATCAAAGGGATACGAGGTTCATGGTATTGTGAGGCGTGTAGCCTTGGAACATCCTCAGGCCCGGATGTGGCGTATTAGGCATATCTTAGATCGGATTCATATCCATAGCGCCTCTTTGGAAAGTTATGCTTCCATTTTCAATATTATTTCAGAAATAAAGCCGGACGAATGCTACCACCTAGCCGCCCAAAGTTATGTCTCATATTCCTTTGAAGATGAGTTTTCAACCATCAATACAAATCTTAACGGCACCCACTATGTCCTTTCGGCTTTAAATCGGCAGGCTCCGGCATGCAAGTTCTACTTTGCGGGGTCGAGTGAGATGTTTGGAAAAGTCGAAGAGACACCACAAAACGAAAAAACGCCCTTTCACCCCCGATCCCCATATGGAATTTCAAAGATGGCTGGATTTGAGTTAACTAGAAATTACAGGGAGGCCCATGAAATGTTTGCCCTATCGGGAATTTTGTTCAATCATGAATCTCCTCGAAGAGGAGCAGAGTTCGTAACCAGAAAGATTACATCCGGTGCAGCTATGATAAAACTGGGATTAGAAAATGAAATACGGTTAGGTAATCTTGACGCCAAGCGAGATTGGGGGCATGCGCGCGACTATGTCACAGCCATGTGGCTCATGCTTCAACAGAACGAACCCGATGATTATGTAGTCGCCACAGGAGAGTCGCACTCGGTCAAAGATTTTTTAGAAACAGCGTTTACTCAGGTCGGACTGGATTACCGGAAATATTTAGTTATTGATGAGAAGCTTTATCGACCTTCTGAAGTTTATATTCTCACGGGAGATGCATCAAAAGCCCGTGAAAAACTAAACTGGTTTCCGACGGCTTCGTTTGAAGATTTGGTGAAAGAGATGGTAGAAGGTGATCTGGAGTGGTATTCAAGAAAATAAATTGCCTATACTTCTAAAAGCAATATACGATCACAAGAATAACATATGAAAATTTTATTTATAGCCGATGTCCCTTTGGAGAATCCAACCAGCGGGTCCGAGGTTGTACTTCACAATCAGGCAATCGGTTTGGCGAGTGAAGGTATGAAAGTCTATGCCATTACGCGTCAGGCCGTACCTTTATCGTGGACTATCAGAACTTTTGAGGGCATTCAGGAAGGCTCTTACTATGCTTTAGCACAAAATATGATCCCTTCTTTATTTTCTTTGGCAAAATATCCGGTAAAACATTATAATAATTTCTTACAAAACAGTCCCTTCCAAGTAGTCATCTGCCACCAGCCTTTCAATTGCTTCTCACTTTTGACAAGAAGAAAGCTTCAAAACATACCCATGCTATATGTATTTCATTCACCAAGTCATGATGAATATTTATTGTCACACAAAAATAAGAGTTGGTTAACAAATTTTCCGAACATTTTAGTTCGCCGAATTATTGAAAGGTTTTGCCTGAAAAGAGCCATGAAGATTATGGTGCTAAGTCATTATATGGGACAGAAGGTGAAGGAGATTCATGGAATACCGGCAGATCATATCCTGGTAAATCCTGGGGGGGTGGACATTGACCGTTTCAAGCCGCCTCAAGACCGTGGAATTCTGAAGCAAAAATTAGGTTTTCATAAAAACAGGCTTCATCTCTTGACAATACGCAACCTGGAGCCCCGAATGGGTCTTGATAATCTTTTGAAGTGTATTTATCTTCTCAAGAAAAATCATATGGACATTCATCTGATTATTGGCGGTGAAGGCATTGAAAGAGAAAATCTTGAGAATCTGATTAACACCTATGGCCTGGATGATGAGGTAACCATGAAGGGTTTTATCCCATCGGATTTCTTGCCACATTACTATGGGGCTGCAGATTTCTTTATTCTACCGACTCGTAGTTTGGAGGGTTTCGGGCTTGTGACGCCTGAATCCATGGCTTGCGGGACCCCCGTTTTGGGAACACCAGTGGGCGGGACAAGGGAAATTTTATCCGGTTTTGATTCACAGTTTCTTTTTAGTGACACTTCACCAGATGCGATGGCAAAAGGGATCCAAATGGCAATGAGAAAATATTTTGATGAAAAGAAAAAATATAACGAATTAAGGCTGCGCTGCCGAGAATATGCAGAAAATAATTATTCATGGAAGCGGCATATAGATCAATTAGAATTGATTCTTGAAGAAATTCTTTAAATCTTAGAGATTCAGACAGCTCTGATAATACTTCTTAATGGGGTGGAATGATGAGAATAATATAAAAGGTAATATTTTATCTGTTTGAAAACAAGGCCGCTTGAAAGATAATTAAATTTTAACCGTGTAAAACTCGCGCATAAGTGAGTGTAAAGAAAGAAAAGTGCATGTCTTTTAAATAAAACAGCTAAGCTATTAAAGCTAATCAACCTTTGAAACACACCGATGCAGATCCCTGTTCTTTCTTAACACTCACTAATACCCTCAGACAATTACACGGCTGAAAATTTAATCACCTTTCAAGCTTATTTGTATAAACTGGTTTCAAAGAGCTAAAGTGTTGCTATAAAAGAGATTAACTTATGAAAGAAATACCTATTTTATTATATAAGAATATTGGAAATTACCCTGAAAATATGATGGAAGACGGCATGTTGCCTGAAACTTTTGAGAAGCAAATGAAGTATCTTTCAGAAAATGGTTACACTATTGTCACATTAAGTCAGGCACTTGACCATATGAATAGAAAGATCAAATTATCTTCCAAAGCTATGGCGATAACAGTTGACGGTGGGTATCAAGATGCTTTTGTTAATGTATTTCCTGTTTTAAAAAGGTATGCTTTTCCGGCGGCCTTTTTTATTCCTCCCGAATATATCGGAAAACAGAGAACAATTAATGGAGAACCCATTGAATGTCTGAATTGGGATGAGGTTAGTAAGATCAAGCAAAGCAATATGGAGATAGGACTTTTGGCCTATCATGGAAGAAATATCAAAACAGATTATGATGAAAATGCAATAAAAGAGAATGTGGCAACGGAAATGAAAATTATGGGGCAAGAGATTAATTCCCAGATTAAATATTGTGCCTTCAAGGAAGGTATTCCCCAGCAATCCTTGTGGCATTTTCTTAAAAGCATGGGTTTTCACGCTGTTTTCACCCAGTGCCCGACAAATCGCAGGGTATCTGTTGACGGCATTGGAAGAATCCAAATTGACGATGATGACCATAATATCTTTCTTACTAAAATATCCAAAACATATCTCTTTTTTAAGGATAAACGGGCGTGGAAGTATTTGCGTAAATACAAAATCGACAGGCTGGCGCATTGGATATCGGAAGCCTGGAACCGGGTTAAAGGAGAATAGGCGCTTAGTACAGTAATATCGACATTGAACTGAATGCGGTTTTTTAACAATGTAGTGAAAATAATAAGTGCATCTGCTTCTAAAAAAAGATGTACCATAAAGGAAAAATAGAGGCCCAGACATGACTGATGACAGTAAAACAGTATTGGATGAGATGAAAGCTTTGCGTGAATCCTATGCCGCCGAGCTGCCGGTAAAATTTTCTTCTATCGATGATGCATGGGAAGCCTTTGATTGCGGCAAGGGGGACCCGGAACAGCTTGAGAGTATGTATCGCATGGTGCACGACCTGGCCGGTTCCGGCAGTACTTTTGGTTTAAAGGACTTAAGCATTGTAGCCCGTAATCTAGAGATGTTGATCAAGGATTTGATTGATAACGGTCATTCACTTAGTCAGGAACATCTCAAGAATATAAAGAGTCTTATGACAGAATTGCATAGCGCTGCGGTAGGGTCGAAAGAGCTTGGCGAAGAGCTTGGCCAGGTTGTACTCAAGACATTCGGCGAACGGAAAAACCGGCGCGTATTTATCGTGGAAGACGATAAGCACTTTGCTAAAGAATTAGACTTGCAACTCCGACATGCCGGATACGAAGTGAGTGTTTTTGACACAACGGAAAAACTAAAAGAGAATGTGGAAAAAACGCTTCCTGCAGCCATCCTCATGGATATTATTTTTCCCCATGGCAAACTGGCAGGGATAGAAGCGATTATCGAGATCCAACATGATAGAGAATCGCTTATTCCCGTCATATTCATATCTAAGCGGGATGACATGGAAGCCCGGTTAAACGCGGCGCGTGCGGGAGGGATGTACTATTTCACCAAGCCGTTTGATGTCGACAATCTGGTGCAAGCCCTGGATGAACTGACGGCAGAGCGTATCAAAGAACCTTATAGGGTGCTTATCGTGGATGATGATGCGTCCTTGGCCAAGTTATACTCCTTTGCTCTGGAACGGGCAGGCATGCTTACATCCGTAGTCAATGATCCCATGCAGGCACTGGAGCGTATAGCGGAGTTTAAGCCGGAATTGATCCTAATGGATGTATATATGCCCAATTGCAAGGGTACAGAGCTTGCCGTCGTCATTCGACAAAGACGAAGATATATAGACGTTCCCATCGTATTCCTATCTGCGGAAACGGACTTCGACAAACAAATGGCCGCTTTGAACCTTGGGGGGGACGATTTCTTGAATAAGTCTCTCGACATAAACTCATTGGTTAAGATGATAACCCCACGGGTCAAACGCGCTCGCATACTCAACACCTTGGCCCGGGAATTACAGGACTCCGAACGGAAATATCGGGGTGTGGTGGATAATATAAACATCGGTATTGTTCTCGTGGACAGGGATATGAAGATCCTGTCACTCAATCCCCAGATACAGCATTGGTTTCCACAACTATACCAGGGCGCCGTCTGGGACAACATCTTTAATGATTTGTCGCAGGATGATAATGATCTCGATCTTCCATGGATTCTTTGCTTACGTGATAGCAGTGTGCATGAGGCAATTATAAAAAAGGTCGCGGAGGATTCAGTCAAACACTATCGGGTTGTCTCCTCACCCATTTTGGATGAGAAGGATGAAGTGGTTAATATGATCCAGATGATCGAGGATATTACCGAACGAGTGCAGGCACATGAGGCCCTGCGGGATAGCGAGGAACGCTACAGACAGGTAGTTGATAATGCAAGCGATATAATTTATGGGGCTGATGATAGTGGGTATTTCACATTTTTCAATCCCACTGCCTTAAAAACAATGGGATATTCTAGGGAAGAACTACTGGGTAAACATTTTTTGGATCTCATAAGACCGGACCGTCGCGAAGACTCAGAGAGATTATATGTATCACAAGTTGTGGAAAAGATTCCCAATACATACTATGAATTTCCGGCAATAGCTAAGGATGAAAAAGAGATATGGATGGGTCAAAATGTGCAGTTGGTCATGAAAGACGATAAAGTTATGGGGATTCAGGCCGTTGCAAGGGATATCACAGATAGAATAATGGCGGAGAAGGCATTGCAAGAGGCAAAAGATTACATAGAAAACATCATCAATTCAATGGCTGACTCCCTGATTGTAATCAAACCGGATTTAACAATCAATTTTATTAATCGTGCTACCTGTGAGCTTCTCGGATACACCGAGCAGGAGCTGTCTGAACGGTCTATTGATCATATTTTTTATGGGGGGGTATCCTTTGAGAAAACCCTGTTCGGGGAAATAATGGAAAAAGGATTTGTAAAGAATCCCGAAATGTTATATATGAATAAATCGAACCAAAAAATTCCGGTCAGCTTTTTGGGCACGGCAATGTATGAGGATGCTGAAAGGAAAAAAAATCCTGTTGGAATAATTTGCATTGCCCATGATATGCGTGCCATAGAAGAGCTGCAAAAGAAAGTGCGCCACGCTGAGAAGATGGCTGCCACCGGCGTATTATCTGCGGGAGTCGCTCATGAAATAAAAAATCCTCTGGCAATTATCATTCAGGGCTTGGAGTCATTGAAGTTTTCCCTTTCTTCAATACCTGAAAACGCCTTAATACAAGACACAATTGGGCGTATAAGAAAAGCCGCATTAAGGGCTGATAAAATCGTAAAGGGACTATCGGATTTCTCACGCCAAACTTCGATGACTTTTGAAAAGCTTGATATCCATAAGGTTATCGAAGAAACAATATCACTTGTAGGACAACAATTTAATCTGAAGGACATAAAAATAATCCGTCAATTTTCTCCTGACTTAGAGAAGATAGGTGCCGACAACGACCGAATAAAACAAGTATTCATCAATCTCCTTATAAACGCAGTTGAAGCAATGCCAGGTGGGGGAATGATTACAATCAGTACACAACTTTATGAACCCCGCTCTGAAGAAAAATATTTGAATATAACTTTTGCCGACACCGGCTGCGGCATTTCTGAGGAAAGTATGCAAAAAGTATTTGAACCATTTTATACTACGAAGACCAAGACACTAAGCACAGGCCTTGGCCTTTCCATTACACGGGGAATTATTGAGAAGCATGACGGTAACATAGAAATAGAAAGTGAAATGGGCAAGGGAGCCAAAGTTGTTATTTCATTGGTGTATAATCCTACCCTAATCGAGTCAAAACTCGATTAGGCGTTATCCGTTAATCGTTAATGGTTATTGGTTTGCGGATTATCATTTATCGGTTTTATATCTCATTGCTGATAGATATATGAAACCGTGACAAATGCATTTTCAAATAACGAATAACAAATAACGAATAACATCCAATTGAGCATTTTCGCTCAATTGGGGTTCATCGAAGAGGGTAGTTAGTCATGAATAGAAAGCCTATAATACTTATCATAGATGACGAGAAAGACTTTTGCCACTTTATGAGAATGAATCTTGAGAGTACCAATAAGTACAAGATCTTTATATCGACAAATGCCAGGTCCGGAATAAAGACCGCTATTAGAAAAAAACCGGATTTAGTGTTGCTCGATATAATGATGCCTAATATAAGTGGGTTTGAAGTATTGCAAAAGCTCAAAGAAAATATAAATACTACATCAATTCCAGTCATTATGCTCACTGCATTGAGTGATGATGAATCCAGAGCACAAGCGATGAGTTTGTACTCACAGGAATATCTTGTTAAGCCAATTGAGGTGGACACATTAATATCTAAGATAGACAGTATATTATTACGCATATGAACAAGGTCGTTCATATCATTACCCGCCTGGATATGGGTGGTTCAGCTCAAAATACACTCCTTACCTGCCTGGGATTATCAGAAAAATATAATGTGACCCTTGTTCATGGCCTTTCCCATGAGTCTCATATGACCAGGGCGGAAAATCGTTCGGTTGCAAAAATTGTGGTAGAGGCCGAAAATAAGGGTGTGAATGTCATACCTATTTCTTCACTAATACGAAAGATAAATCCTTTTCAGGATCTTCGGGCTTTTATCTCTCTATGGCGATTGATAATACGGGAAAAACCTGCTATCGTTCATACCCATTCATCTAAAGCAGGGATTTTAGGGCGCTGGGCAGCCAAGATGGCCGGTGTTTGCTTCATCGTCCATACTCCTCATGGGCATGTATTTTACGGACACTTCGGTTCACTGACTTCCAGGTTTTTTCTCCTGATGGAAAAACTTAGCGCCCTTATCACGGATTGCATGATTGCTCTAACCGAAGGTGAAAAAAAGGATTATATTGAGCTCTTAAATTTACACCCGGCAGGTATCGAGATAATCCACAGTGGTGTGGATATAAATCGGTACATGAAGACTCGTATTAAAACTGAAGAAAAGAAGATATCATTGGGTCTGAATCCAAAAAAGCTTGTAGTGGGCACGGTCGGATGGTTGCTTTCCATCAAAGGGCCCATGGTTTTGCTCAAAGCCATGGGCCGGATTTGGCAGAACCGTTCTGCTGTGGAACTGGTTTATGTGGGGAAAGGTGAGCTAGAAGAAGAACTAAAGGCAGAAGCTATCAGGATGGGGGTGTCCAAGGATGTATCTTTTTTAGGGTGGCGCAATGATGTCCATGAAATTATGCCCGTTTTTGATCTGTTTGTTCTTCCATCTCTAAATGAGGGGATGGGGCGGGTACTGGTGGAGGCCATGGCGTCTGGAAAGCCTGTGGTGGGAAGTAACGTAGGCGGTATTCCGGACCTTATTAAGAACGGACAAAATGGATTTCTTGTTGAACCTGGCGATGAAATTGATCTGTCAGTTGCTATCGAAAAAGTATTAACCGATGCAAAGATGCGGGATGAAATGGGAAGGAAGGGCAAAACCATGGCTCGGAACTTTGGAGTGGAAAGGATGGTTGAAAAGATCGATGACTTGTATGCTACGCTTTTAATGTGACGAGACCTTTGCAAAACGCCCCCTTTTGCCCAATTTCTGTGTCAGACTCAAATTTTAATCCTCAAAATACTCAATGTATTCCTGTGGTTAAAATTATCGTCTTCCTTGAACTTGAATCCCGCTACAGCGGGAAGCATTTTTCAAAGGTCTCGTGACAAAGCACAAAGAGAAAAAAGACTGCGTTTAAAAAAAGAAAAGGAGGTTAGCAAATGAAGGAGAATGGATTGGGTAACACATTTTTGAGGCATTTGGCAATGGCGGCTCCATGGGGAATCATTTTGCTCATAGTATTTTTTATTGCAGCCATAGGCGTAAAGCAGCAGATGAAAGAGGGTATACAATATGTAATAAAGACATCCATTTACGAGGCGGCCAATCTTGCATCTGGCTATAATGTGGTTGTCCCTGTCAAGAAAAATATCAAGGAGGGTATTGAATTTTTAGCAAAGACCGCCAGGAATGAAATAAAGAGTTTCTTAAAAGATCCGGAACTTAAACAGGACATGAAGGAGGCTTTGGAATATAGCGGTGAGAAGTTCGTGAAATAAAGGTCCAAAAGTTTCTCCTCTACCTGGAAAAATCCGAGTATATTTATGAAAGTCTTTGCTTTCAAGAAAGATTGCGGCTTATGAAATTCAAAATGCTTAGTGCATTGCTTCTTTTTTTCTTTCTCCAAACTGATATGACTTCAGCTCAGGAATATTCACAACTTCCCGGCGTCATACATATTCACACGACTTTTAGTTCAGGACATTATTCCATTGAACAGCTTGTATCCATGGCCAAAGAAAAAGGGTTGAAGGTTTTGGTTCTAACGGATCATGATCTGGTGGTCATGGAGTATGGGATATTCCCTTTACAAAACCTCCTAAGAAAGAGAGAGGAAAGAAAATCGATTCTGAAACTGGGGCCGGAAAAATACCTTCAGAAAATCGTCCGGGTGAATGGAAAGCAAAAGGATGTTCTGGTCATTCCCGGAGTTCAGTCGTCGCCTTTTTATTACTGGACCGGTAGCTTTTTTGGTGAAGGCCTTACAGCAAACGACTATCGCAAGGAGCTGCTGGTAATCGGCTTACAGACACCTGAAGATTATCGCGGCCTGCCGATTTTACACAAAGGATTTTACACTCAGTATATTAAGGTATTGCTGCCCCAGAGTATTTTCTTTTTGGTATCATTTTTTCTGGCAATTTATCTGTTTTTTCAAAAGGGTGCCCTGAAAGCGGCCGGCGGATTCATCGCAGTTTTCAGCCTGATAATGTTGATTAATTACCATCCGTTTAAAGGTTCCCGCTTTGACCCCTATCATGGAGACCAGGGGATTGCACCTTTCCAGGAACTCATCGATTATGTTCGTAAGAGGGATGGGTTGGTTTTCTGGGCGCATCCGGAGTCAAATTATGCCAAGACCGGTGTTCAGCTAGGTCCTGTAAAAATGGTCACAAAACCGTATTCCGACGACTTGCTTGCTTCAAAAGATTATACCGGTTTCTCTGCAATCTATGGGGACAATATCACCGTGACAGATCCTGGTATGCATTGGGATAAAGCCCTCAATGAATATTGCCAAGATAAAAGATCCAGACCACCATGGGGAATTTCCGGGGCTGATTTCCATGTGAAAAAGGATGGGTTGGAGCTTGATACCTTTCAAACGATTTTTCTAACCAAGAGCAAGACCATGGAGGCGGTTCTGGAGGCACTTGACAAGGGCAGGTTCTATGCCATCCGAAAAGGTGATGGGCCCAGGTTGATGCTGGATCAATTCCATGTTAAAAATAACAAAGACGGAAATTCAGCCATTATGGGTCAGGAGCTGGATATGCAAGGATTCCCCGTGGTGGAAGGCAGGCTATCCGCCTCGGACAAAGGGCGTTATCTTGTTGAGGTTTCGGTTGTCAGAGGAGGAGAACTTGTGACATCTATTAAAGCTCAAACGCCCTTCGAATTCCATTTCGAGGATCAGGATGGCGGGACAGGAAAGACCTTCTACCGTTTGGATGTTCGAGGAGACTTATGCGGAAGGTTACTTTCTAACCCGATATTTGTTACAAAAAAATGATGGTCTCGTAATAAGTCAAAAAAGGGCGTTTTGCAAAGGTCTCAAAGGTGAGAAATTGATTGTAGCGATTCATCAGCCACAGTATCTTCCCTGGCTCGGTTATTTCGACAAAATGAGAAGGGCGGATGTCTTTTGTTATCTTGATAATGTTCAGTACAAGAAAAATGAATGGCAAAATCGTAACAGAATAAAAACATCTCAAGGCTGGCAATGGATAACCGCACCCGTTCTATATCGTTTCCCACAAAGAATTGATGAAGTTAAAGTTAACAGTGCCGTAAATTGGAGAAAAAAGCACCTGCAAGCTTTAGTGACGAACTACAGTAAATCTCCGTTTTTCAAAGATTATATTGATTTTTTTGAACAGGCATATTCAAAAGATTGGGAATTTCTGTCAGAGTTGAATATATATTTGATAGAGCATATTAGAGAAATGTTAAATTTTGATCAGAAGTCCACAATTTTGGCTTCCGATTTGAGCCTTGATAATGATCCCACCGATCGTTTAATCGATATTTGTATTTCAATGGGAGGAGATACGTATCTTTCCGGGAAGGATGGGATCAAGTATATGAATTTAGAACGTTTTAAGGAACGCGACGTGAAGATAATCGTTCAAGACTTTAAGCACCCTGTATATCCACAGCTTTTCGGGGAATTTGTATCTCATTTATCTATTGTGGATTTGCTGTTTAATTGCGGACCGGAAAGTATGGAAAAGATAATGGAATGCAATCTGTAATTAGAGGTTTGATATGAAAAAAATGAAGATCCTTGCCATCGGCGCTCATCCGGACGACATCGAGATTGGATGCGGAGGAACCCTTATCAAATATACAAACAGAGGTCACCGGGTATTTTTAATGGTGATGACAGAGGGAGGGCTGGGAGCTTCGACGACTACCAGAGCCGAAGAACAGATGGATTCCAGGGCTATTATAGGTGCTGAACATGTATTCTGGGGCGGGTATGAAGATACTAAACTCATGGTGAACAAAGATGTAATTGCTGAGGTTGAGAATGTTATATCTGAAGTGAAACCCGATTTTATTTTCTGTCACTATCCGGATGATACACATCAGGATCATAGGCATCTTGCTCAGGTAGTCGTGTCGGCCACTAGAAACTTGAGGAACGTTCTGTTTTACGAAGTGCCCACTACATGGGGTTTCAACCCTTATATATTTGTGGATATATCCGACACAATCGAAAAGAAAATAGAGGCACTTAAAGCACACCATTCACAGGTAACGAAGACGAACATCGAAGATCTCTCCATTGTTAAGATTGCCCGCTCAAGTGCTAATTTCAGGGGCATCCAGGGTAGGGTGAAATATGCAGAGGCATTTCAATCGTTGAGACTTTTTATTAATATATAGGGAGCGGGGAGCCATAAGCGCTAAGTTATTTTTGGTGCCTGATGAGCTGTGGAAGGTTTACTGAAAAAGATGAACATCGAACATCCAACCTCGAATTATGAATAAAAAAATCTGAACTACTAAATGATATTTTAGAGGAAACAGAAGAATTAATTAAGATTTTTGTTACGAGTATCAAAACGGCCGTTCGACAGGCTCACGGCCCTGAGCGGAGTCGAAGGGCTGAAAAGAAAAAGAAATAGCCATTCATAGCTTCGGCATTCGATTTTATAATAATTGAAGGAGCGAAGCGACATCATTATTCGACGTTCGATGTTGGATGTTCGATGTTGAACGTTCATCCTTTAATATGTTCGACGTTCATCTTAAAAAACAACCCCGTGCGGCATAAATGTAACCTGTGAATGTTTACAAAACAACTTGGCGCTTATGGGGCGGGGAGTAGGGAGTAAAGAGCATTGAGCAGAGAGCAGAGAGCAGAGATACCGCACTCACGGCCTACTTTGGGGCAGGAGGATATAAAACCGGTTGCCGATGTTATCGATTCGACACAGATAGCTCAAGGGGAAGTGGTGTATAGATTTGAACAGGCCTTTGCCAGAAAGATGGAGGTAGGGTACGCTGCAACAACAAGCTCGGGAACAGCGGCCCTGCATCTCACACTTCTTGCCATGGGGGTCGGTATAAATGACGATGTGATTATTCCCAGCTATGTGTGTATAGCGTTGCTTAATGCAATAAGATATATAGGCGCTGTACCGATTATGGCAGAAATCGATCCTGAAACTTATAATCTTGATCCGGATGATGTTCGAAAGCGTCTGACCAGTCGTACCAAGGTGGTCATTGTTCCCCATCTATTTGGGCTGGCAGCAAACATGGAGAGTCTTCTTGCTTTAAATGTGCCGATCATTGAAGACTGCGCCCAGGCTGTCGGAAGTACCTATCACAACAAACATGTCGGCACCTTTGGCCATGCGGCCGTATTCTCCTTTTATGCTACAAAGGTTATGACTACCGGTGAAGGAGGTATGGTTATCTCCAACTCAAAAGACCTCATAGACCGTGTTAAAGACTTGAGAGAATACGACCAAAAGAACGACAATAAGATTCGTTATAATTATAAGATGACCGATATTCATGCTGCAATCGGCATGGCTCAGCTGGATAGGCTTGAAACCTTTATTGAACGCAGGGTGGAAATCGCAAAACAATACGACCAGGCCTTTGATCCTCTTGGTCTTCAGTTTCCTCCAAAAGCCCCGGGGCATATATATTTTAGATATGTTATCGGTTTTGGAACCGACTCCAGACCGTATATCAAGGTCCTTAGGGAACAAGGGATTGGGTGTGCCAGGCCGGTGTATCTGCCCCTTCATCGATATTTGAGATTAAAAGGTTACCCTCGAACGGAAAAGGCCTGGGAGCAAACCATCTCTATTCCTATTTATCCTTCTCTATCGAAGGAAGAGACCCATCGAGTAATAGAGATATTCATAGAGACATTCAGGAAGATAACACATGATTGAAAGATCTTATTCTAGTTCTAGAGTTTTTTGGCGGCGGTACCTTTACTTTCCTGTGCTGATAAGTATTTGTGTCCTCCTGGTTTCACAGACCCGGTACTTTTTCTTTTCTTCCGGATGGAGATGGATCTACTTGCTGTATCTATCTATTTCATTGTCATTTTGTTTGACTCCTGTTTTCAGTAGGATTGCTCAAAAATTTGACATATTTGATAAACCCGATTCGAGAAAAATTCATATGGAGGCTACACCTCTGCTTGGAGGGGCCGCTGTGTTCATTGCTTTTTTAGTGAGTGTCCTGGTTAACGGAATTTTCTCTCTGGGACTAGGGGCCATTCTGATTGCATCGACAGCGATCTTTCTGATAGGGGTTCTAGATGATGTCAAAGAGATCTCTGCCGGGACCAAACTCATTGTTCAGGTTTTAAGCACAGTCCTTGTAATGAGCTGTGGAATCGTTTTGCGGGTAATCCCTGAAAACCTGGGTATTTTTTCTCTGGCCGGCAACGCTTTTTTGACCATTCTCTGGATTATCGGGATTACTAATGCAATGAACTTTTTCGACGGGATGGATGGTTTGAGTGCCGGATTGGGGGCCACAATTTCTTTTTTTTTGGGAGTGGTTGCCTTTCTTACGGCTCAACCCTTTATCGGATGGATTGCCGTGGCCATGATGGGAAGTTGCCTTGGTTTCCTGTCTTATAATTTCAGGATTAAAGGGAATGCCTCCATTTTTCTAGGAGATGCAGGGAGTACGGTTATTGGTTTCATTCTGGCATGCGTGGCTGTATATGGGGATTGGGCCGAAAATGATCCTGTCGTGGCTCTGGCATCTCCGCTTCTAATATTTTGGGTCTTAATTTTCGATATGATTCACATAACGGCGGATCGTATTTTAACCGGTAAGGTGAAAAATTTGCGGCAATGGATAGAATATGTGGGCAAGGATCACCTCCATCACCGTCTCGCCAAGATTCTTGGAGGGCAAAAGAAAAGTGTGCTTTTTATCTTTCTTTTGAGTCTCTGTCTTGGTACCAGCGCGGTTGTTCTTCGAAACGCAAGGCTTGTGGATGCTATTCTAGTGCTCATTCAGGCATCCGTGATTGTTATATTGATCACGATTCTAGAAAGGCGAGGTCGTTCTTTATCTAACGACAACAATGAAAATGAACTCTCATAAGATTATTATATTTTACCACAATATATTGGGGTTATTTTATACTTGACACACAAGAGATTATACCATTATAATTATAAGGGATGGATTCTACTTAATAAATGGTATAATATTGTTATTTAAAATATTTATGAACTAAAGCTGTTGTAAAATATTGAGACCTTTGAAAAA
>Ga0209976_10000444_pt1 | contig 27869 bp, 19 predicted proteins | sample SumtaG_FD_182806 | JGI IMG/M metagenome (GOLD analysis project Ga0209976, IMG submission 182806) | Deep subsurface microbial communities from Indian Ocean to uncover new lineages of life (NeLLi) - Sumatra_00157 metaG (SPAdes) (version 2) | ecosystem: Environmental > Aquatic > Marine > Oceanic >...
TTCAGCGTCCTCATAAATAACGGCTTTGTGCTGGCGCCGTTATGCGGTGAATTGTCACTTATTCGTTGATAAAATCCGGGCTTTTCGGATGCGCTCTAGCTAGGAGTCTCATGGATTCTCCGACAGGCTCCTAGCTATAGAACTGCATTTCCAGGCGAAAGGTTATCGCTCTGAATAAATGATATTCGCCCTGTTCATCACGCGGCCAATAGTACTCAGGCTCCACTTCCAGAAACAGCCAATCCTTGAGAAAATTCGAGCGAAGGCGTGCTGCAAGACGATAACGCTCTACCATATTTTGCGGATGGGTGGTTCCCGTAGCGGCAGCCTCAATCGCCAGCACCGTTACCGTTGCCAGCCGATCATAGAGAGTCAAAACGGTTCCCCATCGAACTCCATCTTCGAGCTCCTCACGCACGAAGGACTGGGAGGCCCTGGCCAGCACGTTCTTACTCATCCTCCGTTCAAGATCTACTCGCACCGACCGGTTGATCCCGTCTTCCTGGAGCCAGATAATGCTGGGGGTGAACCTGACGAGGGATGAACTACCCAATGGTTCCGTGTAGCGCAAGCGAAGGCGAACGTAAGGTTGGACAGGGTTTCCCAGCTTGATTCCCGCCCCGACGTGCAAACGTGCCTTTTTGGTGTCGATGAGGTAGAACCTCAAGCCGGCAGTGGTCTGGCTTTCCTGGGTTGTGCCCAATTCCGGCGGTACTTCCGGGTTGAAAGGATCATCATCCGGATGGCTGATTGTCTGGTCATCCCGGTTTTTGGAGGTAACTATCAGCCGCACTTTTTTACTCAGTTTGGGAAGGCGAACGCTGGCATCGAACTCCGAGCGAAAAACGGGCTTTTCCTGCTCGTCCAACCTGTAAGACCCCTCCCAGCGCACCAGACTGCCGGCCCAGTCTGCTCCGGCTTGGTGCTGTCCGAAGAATCCGTCGAACCAGATGGAAGGTTGGCAAAGCATCGACGTGATGTATGAATGTGACCGGTCAAACCAGGTGCTCTCGAGGGTATCCTCGCCCAAGCATGGACCGGTATACCGCCCCTCCTCGGGCGGAAGCACTTCAGCCGCCACCGGAACCGGCAGGACGAGGATAGAAAAAAGAAGGACAATCACGACTGTCCATCTTGATTTGATCATACTGATATTTAAAACAGTCGCTCCGAGCAAAGCAACCTCTCTGCTTGGTGGTGAAAACAAGCTTTAAGGAACGATTTTAAACTTGATGAACTTTTTGCTAATCCATCATTGTTCGGCTCGGCCCGGAATTCGGAAGTTTTTCTCCTGGCTCCTGGGTACTGGGTACTGGGTACTGGGTACTGAATCTTACCTCACCTTCCCCGTATACCCTCCCAATCCGACCTTGATGCCACCGGAGGAGATAAGCTTTTTGATATCATCCGATGCGCATTTGGGACACTCAAGTTTGACGATCTCCATTTCCTTAATGGTCAGGATCTTGTCAAAGATGTGTTCACACTTATTGCATTCGAATTCATAAAGTGGCATAGGTTCTCCTCACTCTGGAGAGTTATGGTTTAAATTTGATAGGGACGCAAAAAGTCCATTCGTGGCTTTTTGCTCTACGGAAAACGAAAAGTTTCATTTTCGCTTTCCTTACAAATCAATGACAAACAAGGCTGGATTCCGGACAATCACGCCGCAGGTGCGAATTCCGGAATGACGTTCGTGTTATAGGTTTTCACTTTGACACTTAGATTCTTCGTTACCGCTCATCCGCTTTCCCCTCGTGTCTCCGCGTCTCCGTATCCCCGTGTCCCAGGACTTTCTGAATCCTCCTGCGTCCTGCGTCCCTAAAGAATAGATAACAAATTCGGGAACAAATTGCATTGTTGTATCTGAACCAGAAATCGGTTGAAAACGTCCTTTTGGTCGGGGCAGGTTAAAGCCAATTGCGGATTTCGGGTCTTGACCTCATCCTTTCCAGCAGGCACCCTGTTGATCGAAAGGATGGCGATCATCAGTGACTGTATTCATGGAAAAACCCAACGGGGATGGTTGGGCCCATCTCGTTTCTGATTTGAATGGCGAGAAAGGGCGAGAGGAGCTGGTCGCCTTCGGCAGGAGTATTGGCCTCACGCGCAGGATCCATCGCAAGGGATCTTATGCTGAGCATTACGATATCAGGAACCCGGAGATTGAAAAAGCAAAGGCCGCCGGCGCCGAGGTCATCACTCGCCGGGAGCTGGGCAGCATACTGAGGGAGAAGAAACTCTCATCTGTCTAATGTTGATAGGGTCGTAAAAAGTCCATTCGTGGCTTTTTACTCCACGGAAAGCGAAAAGTGTCCTTTTCTCCAGACCTTTTTCAAGGGACAGGCGGTGAAGTGAAATAAGGGCAGGTGTCAGTGTTCAGTACCCAGTATCCAGTAGCCGGTGGAAGTTCAAATGCGGCACCGGGCAGGACTTACAAGATTTGATATACCAGGCGCCGATAATCCAGACACGGGAGATTGCTTTTTTCTGCGAGAATGTGGCCTCCCTCCCCTTTCCTTCCATTTTCCCTTCAGCTTCCCTCATCGCCTTGCATTTGATGTGGCAAGTCGCGCTGCCGGGAATAACATATCTTCGTCCTTCAGACTACGCCGTAGCAAGCCTGCGATGAAGGTTTTTACTTCGATATCTAGGAGTCTGTCGGAAAGCCCATCAGACTCTTAGCTAAAATTTTTCTGATATTGAAGCTGTTCAGGTAGGGCAAATGAAAACCACGAATAGCTTGAAAAATGGATATCGGAGGTTTTCGACACGCTGCTGGATAATGATTTTCTTCCTGGGTACTGGGTACTGGGTACTGGGTACTAATTCCAACATACACCATTCTTATGTTAAAATTGCACCTTGAGCCCAAACAACCTCTATTGCGACAGGAGACAGCTCATGGCAGGAATATCCGGTAAGCAGGGCAAGGATCTACTTCTCGCTATTCTCAGTGAGCTGAAGAACCTCGATCCCAGGATCGTTCCTTTCGACAGCGACGAAGTCCAGGCACTCGAAGACGGAGTGATCCAGGGAGTGCGCGACGTGTTCGGAAGCGAGGCACCCGAGTACAGCGAATACGAGGGGTTCAGGATCGCAGCAGGGAATATTTCGAGGGGTGATTCACGCGTTGAAAAACAGTCCAAGTACGAACTGGGCCTGCCCAAGGCTGTTGAACGCATAGAGGAGCTTATCGTCCTCCTAAATCAGTCCGAAGAACACATCCAGGACCTGTCAGTCGCGGACTTTGTGGAGGTCGAACCCGCAGCGAAGGCCCCTCCGGCAAAACCATCCCCACCCAAGGCCGCGCCCCGGACCAAAGCCAAGGCACCTGACGCAAAATCAGCTACCAAACCACCACCTGAACCGGCCCCCAAGTCAGCCGACAGGGCAGCAGAGCCTGGAAAAAGGCCTTCACCGAAACCTTCCGTGCAACCAGGACGGATTCTCCTGCTGCAAGAGGGTGGCGACAACATCAGCGCGGCAGTGGGAGCGCTTCTGGAGAAGATCGGCATTGACCTTGCCCTGCTTGATGAGAACAGTTCCTCAGAGGTGGAGAGGATCGTCGGTATGAAGAACATCGCATTTACCATAATGGCGGTGTCCTCTGAATCAAAAGGAGGCCTTTCCGGGCTCACCTCCGTCATCGGGAAACCCCAACCCAGACACGAAAGCGCTTTCAAGCTGGGCCTTCTGGTTGGAAGCCTCGGGCCCGGAAAGGTCGTGATCCTTCACAGCTCAGAGCGACCCCAGGGTATTCCTGAGGGCCTTTTCGGGATACGATACATCCCCTTCAGGGAAGAGGGCGGCTGGCAGATTTACCTTTTGAAATACCTTAAAGCCAACGGATTTTTCATAGACGCAAATTTACTTTTTGATTGAGTTCCTGCCAACTCGAATTCAAGCAAAAATCAAATTTCAATTTAAAACCTGCGGACTGAGCTTTATGGTTTATACCAGGTCAAAGCAGTGATTTTACACATCTAGAAATCTGATCTACAGGGATCCTCTTGTAGATCAGATTTCTAGATTGCTGCGGTCTTCTTAGTCCTGAAACTCTTATTGAGCACCCTCTTGCGCAGCCGTATGGATTCCGGAGTGACCTCCACCAGCTCATCGTCATCGATGTATTCCATGGCCTGCTCCAGAGTAAAGATGGTGGAAGGCGTCAGTTTGACACTGATCTCGGAGGTGGAAGAACGCATGTTGGTCAGCTTTTTCAACCGTACCGGGTTAACGTCCATATCGCTGTCCTTCGCATTTTCCCCGACGACCATTCCAGCGTACACCTCAGTGCCCGGCTCAACGAAAAGCTTCCCCCTCTCCTGTAGCATTTCCAGCGCATAGGCAGTAACTGAGCCGTTTTCCATGGACACAAGGGCCCCGGTCCTGCGGCCCGGTATCTCTCCCTTGTACGGTTCGTAGCCGGCAAAGACGTGGTTCATGACCGCGGTGCCTCGCGTTTCGGTGAGCAGCTCACCTCGCAACCCTATGAGCCCCCGCGCAGGGATGGAAAACTCCAGGCGGATCTCATCGTTGTTCGGATCCATTGACAGCAGTTCGACCCGGCGCGGCCCAACGCAGGCCATTACCGCTCCCTGGTACGGAGCGGGGACGTCCACCACGAGACACTCCATGGGCTCCATCCGGACTCCATCAACCTCTTTGAAGATGACCTCAGGTTTGGAAATTGCCATCTCGAACCCCTCCCTCCTCATGTTCTCTATGAGGATCCCCAGGTGCAGTTCACCCCGTCCGGACACCCGGAAGGTGTCTGGGCTCGAAGTGTCCTCGACCCGCAGGGAGAGGTTGTTGCGAAGCTCCCGGTGCAAACGCTCTCGGATGTTCCTGGAAGTGACATACTTCCCTTCCTTGCCGGCGAAGGGGCTGGTATTGACCATTACGTTCAGCGCCAGGGTGGGCTCATCAATGGCCAGGTAGGGGAGCGCGTGAGCATGAGAGGGATCGCTCACAGTCGCACCGATCTCAACATCTTCCAATCCGGCGATGGTCACGATATCGCCGCAAGTAGCGGCAGCAACCTCCACCTGCCGCAGCCCTTCGTGTGCCAGAAGGCGGCTGATCCTGCCTCTGGTTACCTTTCCGTCTCCCTTTATAAGGGCCACATTATCTCCGGCGGCGACACTGCCGTTGGCCACTTTACCGGTAGCGAGCCTTCCGAGGTAATCATTATAGTCGATGTGGGCGATCAGCATCTGGAAAGGGGCGCTTGCATCTCCCTCAGGAGGCTGGATATTGTCTCGTATGGTTTCGAAAAGGGGTCTCAGATCCTGGGGCTTCTCACTCATGTCCCGCACAGCGGTACCCTGCCTGGCGTTGGTGAACAGTGTGGGGAAATCCAGCTGATCTTCCGATGTCGCAAGGTCGCAGAAAAGATCGAACACCCTGCTCTGGGCCTGGAGCGGGTCGGCCGCCGTGCGGTCAACCTTGTTGACAACGAGTATGGGGCGCAATCCCAGCTCCAGGGATTTCCTGAGGACAAAGCGGGTCTGGGGCATGGGGCCATCCACCGCATCCACGAGAAGAAGAACCGAATCCACCATCGTGAGGATCCGCTCGACCTCACCCCCGAAATCCGAGTGTCCCGGGGTATCGACAATATTGATCTTGATCCCTTCGAAATGAACGCTCAGGTTCTTGGCGAGGATGGTGATCCCCCTCTCACGTTCCAGATCGTTTGAGTCCATGACGCGCTCGTTAACGACCTCATTTTCCCTGAAGACCCCGGACTGTTTGAGCATTGCATCCACCAGGGTGGTCTTGCCATGGTCCACGTGGGCAATGATTGCTATGTTGCGTATATTCTCCTGCACTGTATGTTCATTCCTTTTCGAAGGTTAGTCATTGATTTGTGAGGAAAGTGAAAATGACACTTTTCGCTTTCCGTTGAGCAAAAAGCCACGAATGGTCTTTTTGCGACCCTATCAAAAGCTAAAGCTTCAAAGTGAGTTTACGTATCAGCGATGCCTCTGGTGAGCAGCACTTTCGGACTCCGGTTTTTCTGAAAAACGACTGGAATGGCTTCCCCTGTGTCCGGATGGTGATGGCTTGCGCCTGCTCCCTTTACCGGATGAGGACGGATTATGCCTTTTCCCTTGCCCGTTTCTGTTGTTACGGGCCCGTTCCCCTTTGGAAGTCTTTTCCATGGACTTTAAAGCAACGGCCCCCTGTACGTGCCAGGGATGTGTATCTTCCACAGGAACCTTCTGTCCGATGAGCCTCTCGATATCTTTGAGGTAGGGGCGTTCCTCCAAGTCGCAGAACGATACAGCTACCCCGTCGTTTCCAGCCCTGGCCGTTCGCCCGATGCGATGAACATAGCTTTCTGCGATGTTGGGCAGGTCGTAATTAACAACGTGGCTGATGGATTCCACATCAATGCCTCTGGCTGCTATGTCCGTAGCCACCAGGACCCGTGTGTGTCCCCGGCGAAAATTATCCAGGGCTCGGGTGCGGTTGGTCTGGGACTTGTTGCCGTGGATCGCTTCTGCTTTCACCTTATCGTGTCCCAGCTGCCGCACAACCTTGTCGGCGCCGTGTTTGGTGCGTGTAAAGACAAGAGCTCTCGTCACCGAGGCGTCGGAGAGAAGATGCGCCAGCAGGTCTCTTTTGTCACCGCGCGCAACGAACATCACCTTCTGGTCAACGCGCTCCACCGTTGAGGCCTGGGGATCCACCTCTACCTTCACCGGATCCGTCAGCATGCTGTCCGCCAGTCGGACAATCTCGGGGGGCATGGTTGCCGAGAAAAACAGCGACTGTCTGCGTTGCGGCAATGAGGCAATTATACGGCGCACATCGTGGATAAAACCCATGTCCAACATACGGTCGGCTTCATCCAGCACGAAGATCTCCACCGAATTCAGCCGCACGTGACCTTGGCCCATCAGATCCAGAAGCCTGCCCGGCGTCGCTACCAGGACGTCCACTCCCCTGGACATGGATTTTACCTGGGGCATCTGGCCGACCCCTCCGAAGATGACCGTCCGGCTCAGGCGCATGTGGCGACCGTAAACCTTGAAGCTGTCGCTGATCTGGGCGGCCAGTTCCCGTGTCGGAGTAAGAATGAGAGCCCGAGCGCCGCGTGGCGGCGGTTTTTGAGGCTGTGCAGCAAACCGCTGAATGATGGGCAGAGCGAAAGCGGCGGTCTTACCCGTACCGGTCTGGGCACCACCCAGGAGGTCTCGACCGGCGATGAGATCCGGGATGGCGGCCTGTTGAATTGGGGTAGGGTTGGTATAGCCCTCGTCGCGCACTGCGCGCAGAAGGGGCTCAATAAGGTGTAGCTGGTCAAACGTTTTACTGTTCATAACTTTCCTTTTCACGGTCCATGCGAACCTGCCCCGCCGTAAAGCGCGGAGCAAGGCCAAGAACCTGCATTGATTTGGACTCGTAAAAAGTCCATCAACTTGCGAGATTATTTGTGTAGAGTGCTCGTCGGAGGAAATCGTCAGGGGAAAACTTCAGGGAACCGGTAGGCCGGCGTGCTTCGGGTACCTTGAGGTATTCTTGATCCGCAGGATGATTCATCCGAGCGGCCTGCCGGAAAGGCTTTTTCCTTACCGGTCAGACCTAGCGGGCAATGCTTTGTAACACATCTGCCAAACTAAACAAAGAAGAAATAACCCAAATCGACAATTGATGACTTCACAAAAAGTCATCAACGCGCCCCGGGTGGGGCGCCCAAATCAATGACCGTTAATTAAAGTCATTGATTTGTGAGGAAAGCGAAAATGACACTTTTCGCTTTTAAGTTGAGCAAAAAGCCGCGAATGGACTTTTTGCGACCCTATCACAATTAATTCTGGTCGGTCTCCGGTCTGGGCATCTGGATGAAAATTCCAATCAGATGGCCGATGTCAATCGCTCTTTAACTAACTGCTGCTCCTCCCGACATCTGACGGAGTTCCAGCCCATCTCGCCGGCCATCAGCTCAATGACCCGTCCGGAAGCTTTCATGGCCGCAGTGGAATCCAGCAATGCCAGGGCGGTGCGGCGGACAAGCACGTCCATGGCGCGTTCGGCGCACTCGTGACGTACAACGTACAATACCTCCGCCTCCAGGTAAGGGTGGTCCTTTGAGAGAAGAGCGCCATAGCCGGATGCCGCGATTCTTCCTACCTCGCCGGCCCGGTCCCCGTAAGCGCGGTTAAGGTGTTGTGCGACGTGTGTATCTAAGCCGTATTCCTCGGTCAGCTCAGCGTCTCCCTGATGATCGTAGTCAGCTCCTCCTAATATGTAAATCCGGTCCGTCCGGCATCCACTACGGGTTTCAAGTGAGAATCGCCGTACTGCGTGATTCACTACGTCGAGAGCCATTTTTCTGTAAGTGGTCCACTTGCCTCCGGCGATAGTTATCAGGCCGGAAGGACTCTGCTCGATTAGATGATCCCTCGTCAGCTTTGCGGTGTCTGAAGCCTTCGGATCGAAGATCAGAGGCCGCAGCCCGGACCATACCGCCTTGATGTCCGATTCGGATACCTGAAGATCGAAATAGCGGCCGATATGACGCAGCAGGTAGGAGATGTCCTCCCGGGAGGGGCATGGATGCTCTACAACCTCGGCAGGCTCATCTGTTGTACCTACCAGGGCGTACCCTTCCCAGGGCAGGACGAACAGTACCCTCCCGTCCTCGGTTTTCGGTATCAGTAACCCGGTGTCAGGCGGCGCGAAACGTTTGTCGAGAAGGATGTGAATCCCTGAACTAGCCTTGAGCATCGGTCGGGAAACCGGGTCGTCCATGAGGCGCACGTTGTCCGCGAAGGGGCCGGTAGCGTTGATAACCGTCCGTGCCCGCACCTCCCAGGACTCATCGGACACCGAATCCTTGACCTTTGCACCCGCAATTTTGCCTTTTTCCTTTATGAAATCGGTGACGCAGACATGGTTGGCAATAACTGCCCCCTCCTGTGCTGCGGTCATGGCGATGCACACCGACATCCTGGCGTCGTTGAACTGGCCGTCGTAGTAGAGCACACCGGCTTTGAGACCTTTAGCGTGAAGCATAGGAAATTGTTTGAGGGCCTTGGCTCGGCCCAGAAGGCGACTGTTTCCGATCCCCGCCGACCCGGCCAGGAGGTCATAGAGTTTCAGGCCCGCCAGTATGTAAGGAACATCCATCCACCTGTAGAGCGGTGTGACCAGGGACAGGCGATGGCAGAGGTGAGGCGCAAGGCGAAGCAGGATCCCCCGTTCCTTCAGGGCGTCCCTCACCAGGTGGTACTGTCCCTTGTCCAGGTGCTTGACTGCCATCTCGAGGTAGCGAACACCACCGTGGAGCAGCTTCGTGCTCCGGCTGCTGGTGCCCTCGGAAAAATCGTTTTTCTCCACCAGGGCCACTTTTAGTCCCCGGCTGGCCGCGTCCAGAGCGACACCGCAGCCGGTGGCGCCTCCCCCTATTACCAGCATGTCGAAGAGCTCGTCTGTCTTGAGCCTGGGCAGAAAATCCTCTCTTCTCATGGGTTTTCCTGTCATTTGGCCCAGTTCAGGGACCGCTCAACAGCCCGCTTCCACCCACTGCAAAGGGCATCGCGCTCCTCTGAAGACATTGAGGGTTCGCACCGGAGGTCGAGGGCCCATTGGCTGGTTATGGTTTCCTGGTCCAGCAATCCAACACCGATGCCGGCAAGGTAAGCGGCGCCCAGGGCCGTAGTTTCGATGACCCGAGGGCGCAGAACGGGGGTGCCCAGTATATCCGCTTGTATCTGCAGCATGAGGTCGTTGGCTGCCGCTCCCCCGTCGGCTCGCAGTTCCTGCAGGGCGATGCCGCTGGCCTCCTGCATGGCCTCAACGGCGTCACGGGTCTGGTAGGCCATGGCCTCCAGCACGGCTCGGGCCAGGTGTGCCCTGTTGGTACCCCGTGTGAGCCCCACAATAATTCCCCGTGCATAGGGGTCCCAGTGAGGTGCGCCCAGGCCCACGAGGGCAGGCACGAAGTACACGCCCCCCGTGTCGGGCACGCTGGCGGCGAGCTGCTGAATCTCGCTCGCCTCCTTTATGATCCCCAGGCCATCGCGCAGCCACTGCACGGCTGCTCCGGCGACGAAGATGGAGCCCTCCAGGGCATACTGAGGCTGTTGTCCCTTGATCTGCCAGCCGATGGTGGTTATCACACCCTCCCCCAGAACCGGCTTCGGACCGGTGTTCATGACGACGAAGGCGCCCGTGCCGTAAGTGTTTTTGGCCATGCCCGATTCGAAACAGGCCTGTCCGAACAAGGCGGCCTGCTGGTCGCCGGCCACCCCCGTGATGGGGATCTCCTGTCCGAAGAAGGCAGGGTTGGTCTCGCCGAACAGGTCGGAGGAAGCCTTTACCTCCGGAAGAATCCCGGCGGGAATACTGAAAATGTCCAGCAACTCATGGTCCCAGGAGAGGTCGTGAATGTTAAACAGGAGTGTGCGGCTGGCGTTGGAGACATCCGTGGCGTGTATCCGTCCCTTGCTCAGCCGGTACATCAGCCAGGAATCCACGGTACCGAAGCAGACATCTCCCGCATCGGCCCGCTTACGGATACCGGAAACGTTGTCCAGGATCCAGGCCAGTTTTCCGCCCGAAAAGTAGGGGTCCAAAACCAGTCCGGTCTTTTCACGGATCACGGGTTCCATACCATCTGATTTCATTCGGTCTGTCAGAATCGCGGCCCGCCGATCCTGCCACACGATGGCACGGTACAGGGGATCCCCCGTCGACCGGTCCCAGACCACCGTGGTCTCTCGCTGATTGGTGATACCGATGGCCGCAACATCCCCGGGACCGACACCGGCTTTCCGGATAGCTTCCCTGGCGGTGTCCAGTTGGCTTTGCCAGATCTCTGCGGCGTCGTGCTCGACCCATCCGTCATGGGGAAAGTGCTGCTCTAACTCCTGCTGGGCAACGCTCACGATGCTGCCGTCCAGACGGAAAAGGATGGATCGGCTGCTTGTCGTACCTTGATCGAGGGCAAGCAAATATTTCATGTCGTCCTCCTTCAACCCGTTCTGGAGAACGGGTAAAAGGGATATGTCATATCCTTTGTGAATTGGGATTTGATCTCAAACCTCAGATAAGCTGGAACAGTAAATATGGAATAAGGGAGGTGGAATGAAAACGCAAAGTCGCTCAGTCAGGACTTCTAATCTTTGCCACCCTCCGCACCACGCCGCGGTAAGCTGATGGTTTTCACCTCGATACTTCGACACCTCGATACTTAGATACAACTCTTCCCCTTTCCCGCATATCCCCTCACTCCCATACTCCCTTACTGTTGTACCCCCGTGTCACCGTGTCACTGCGTCCCCGTGTCAGGCGAGTTCTCTTTGCCTTCATCTCCCCCGCTTCTCGATTCTCTCCGCCACTTTTTCGATCCGCCAACTCACAGCTTCCTTGTTGGGGTACTCCTCGAACACCTCATGGTACATCCTGAGCGCCTCCTCCAGATCCTCCATCTCCTCCATGGTGGCAGCCAGGTTGAACTTCGCATCTACTGAATAATCGCCTTCGGGGTATCGCACAAGATACAGTTGAAAGGCCTTCTTGGCATCACTCAGAGCACCCTGAGTCTGAAGGATGTTAGCGATCTGAAAGTAGGAATCGTCTACCTGTTTGCTCGCAGGATAGTTGTATATAAGTTTGTAGAATTCCAGTTTCGATTGCTCAAATTTCTGAAGTTCATAGAAACATGAAGCGATACGGTACTGAAAGATATCGTCCTCAACAACGGTCTCATAGTCGTCTATGAGGCGCTGATATTCAACGATGGCTCGACGGCAATCACGAACTTTCATCTCCAGGATCTCAGCTATAGTCCGCCTGGCCTCGAACGCATGTCGGTTGGTGGGATATTTGTTCAGAAGTTCCCTCAGATCGGAAATAGCCTCCAGGTATCGTGACTGGTAGAGGAAAAAAATGGTGGCTCGCTGAAGAAGTACCTCTGGGTAGAGCTCGTTTTCAGGATATTTGACAAGGAACGTGGTGAGGTATTCCACAGCGGCGCCGGAAAGATTCTCGTCCAGCGCCGCCATGGCCTGCTCGTAGAGGGCCTGTTCCCGTGAGCGGCGAGAAAAAAAGCCGACAGTAAGCAAGCTGACGACAGTGACAGTCACAAGGGATATGAGGAAAAATTTTCTCACAATAGGTTTCTTTTGCTCTCAAATGTTTCACCCTGTAACGGGTTCATCATTTACACAGGAAACATGCTGATTTTCTCCAGGATTGTGTTTCAGGGACTGAGGATTTTTCTCCCTTTCCCGAGGCTTTCGCATAGTGAAAGCCTAATCCTCTGTCCACCTGAAATGTCTCAGTATCTTTAACATCTCCGGTCCTGGGTCTTCGAACTGAAGCCCCACGTGCCACTCGGGCAATTGCCCGCCTTGCCCCTTGTCGACCCTCGTTTCGAATATCTTTTTGCAGCGAATACCGGTGAGTTCCAACTCTCTGTTGAGGAAAAACAGGTCCAGGTGGATCTCATTGGGAAGAGGCTGGTCTCCGTAAAACCGAACCCCCACTCCCCCCGCACTGAGGTCCATGAGAGTGTAAGGATCGCCCTCGCTTGAAGCCAGCGCCTTTTCAGATGCCTTGAACCGGGGATGCTTTCTTTTTTTGTTCCAATTCATAAGAGCAGGTTCTGGGTTCTGGGTTCTGGGTTCTGGGTTCTAGACTCTAAATCCTAGACCCTGAAGTAACTTCAGTTCTCCTTCCCTTTGAACAGCTCGAGAGCATTCAGTTGCTGGGATGTCGGTTCCATAAACTCCAGGCCGAGTCGACGCTCCGAAATATAGCTGAAGACGGCAACCCTACCCACAATTTCATCCCTTACCTTCCTGCAGCGGACCTGGTCGATAATAACGCTTTTGGTAGCACTCAGGAGATCCACGACCATTTCGTCCGGCAGCTCCTCAGCCCCTTTATACCTGACTCCCAAACCGCTATCGCTCACATCAGTGATCAACCCCAGGCTCTCAAGTCCCACCACAAAGGTCATTTCCGAAACCGAATACCTGTTGTGCTTCCTTTTCTCATCCATCAAGCTCCCCCGTGGAAAGGGTGGTGTCTGCGTGTCTTTGTGCCCATGTATCTACGTGCTTATATGTCCAGCGACTTAGATACCCAGGCACCTGGATACAATGATACATAGATACGCTTTACGCACCTATGAGTTATCCTCCATCGGTAACCGATACTGCTGGATTCTTTCGCCGGGTCGGATCTTGCCCCTTCAATCTTCCCCTTCCTGAATAAGTGCAATGGAAACAACCTTTTCCTCCGAATCGGACATGTCAATGAGTTTGACCCCCTGACTGGACCGGGAGTAGACCGAGATTCCCGATACCGGGATGCGTATGAGCCGACCCTTGTCGGTGATTACCATTATCTCTTCTTCGCTGCCAACCTGCAGGGTTCCCACGAGGTTGCCGATTTTGTCGGACACCTTCACCGCCCTTACGCCCTTCCCGCCTCGACGGATGGGATTGTACTCTTTCATGGGGGTTCTCTTGCCATAACCACGTTCGGTAACAGTGAGCAAATAGGCAGCATCATTGACAACCTCCATGCCCACGACCTTGTCCCCCTTACCAAGGTTAATACCCCTGACACCTCTGGCATTTCTGCCCATGGGCCTAGCGTCCTTTTCCCTGAAGCGAATTCCTTGCCCGAAGTTTGAAGCAAGTAAAAGATGACGGCTTCCGTCGGTCAGGGCCGTGGCAATGAGCCGATCTCCTTCGTCCAGTCCCAGTGCGATGATCCCTCCCGCCCTCGGGTGCGAATAGGAGCTGAGCGTGGTCTTTTTGATGATACCCATCTCGGTCCCCATTACAACGAAATGGTTGTCGGTGAATTCACGCACCGGCAGGAAGGCTGTTACCTCCTCGCCGCCGCTCAGGTTGAGGAGGTTGATGATCGCCTTACCTCTTGCGGCTCTGCCCATCTGGGGAAGCTGGTGCACCTTCATCCAGTGGACTCGTCCCCGATCGGTGAAATACAGGATAAAGCTGTGTGTCGAGGCCACGAAAATGTGCTCTGCGAAATCCTCTGCCCTCATGGACATGCCGGTCAACCCCTTACCGCCTCGATGCTGGGACCGGTAAAGGGAGAGGGAAGTGCGCTTGACATAACCCGCATGGGAAACGGTTACGAGAACCTCTTCATCCACAATGAGATCCTCCATGGACATCTCCTCGGTGTCCACAATGATCTCGGTGCGCCTCTCATCGCCATACCTTTCCCTGATCTCCTCGAGTTCTTCAACGATAACCGCGAACAGTTTTTTCTCATCGCCAAGGATACCCTTTAGCCGTAAGATCTCGGCCAGAACGTCTTTTAATTCCTGTTCAATTTTTTCCCGCTCAAGACCGGTAAGGCGGGACAAGCGCATTTCCAGAATAGCGTTGGCCTGAGGTTCGGTCAGCCCGAAACGACCCATGAGTCCTGCTCGGGCAGTCGGTACATCCTTGGACTTTCTGATCAGTTCAACAACCTCATCTATGTTGTCCAGGGCTATCTTCAACCCCTCGAGGATGTGCGCCCGCTGCTCGGCCTTGGTCAGCAGGTAGCGAGTTCTTCGGGTGACGACCTCAACCCTGAAATCGATAAAGTGACCCAGAATCTGCTTTAGATTGAAGGTCACCGGCTGGTTGCGATGAATAGCGAGCAGCTGAACACCAAAGGTGGTCTTCATCTGGGTTTGCGTATAAAGCTGGTTGAGGAGGATCTCGGCGCCTTCATCCTGCTTGAGTTCAATGACGATGCGCATCCCATCCCGGTCCGACTCGTCCCTGAGATCCGAGATCCCCTCGATCTTTTTTTCTTTGACCAACTCAGCGATTTTTTCTATGAGCCTTGCCTTGTTGACCTGGTAAGGCAACTCCGTGACGATTATTGCTGTCTTGCCATTTTTGTGGCGCTCGATGACTGTGCGGGCCCTTATCTGTATGGAGCCCCGCCCTGTGCTGTAGGCATTCCGGACGCCCTGTATCCCGTAAATGTAACCTCCCGTGGGGAAGTCCGGCGCGGGTATAATCGTCATGAGTTCCTCCAACGACGCGTCCGGCTTTTCGATAAGCAGGATGCAGGCGTTGATGACCTCAACCAGGTTGTGGGGAGGGATGTTGGTGGCCATTCCCACCGCGATCCCGGCAGAACCATTTACGAGGAGGTTGGGAAACCCCGCGGGCAGGACCAGGGGCTCAGAAATGGTGTCGTCGTAGTTGGGCCCGAACTCCACCGTATCCTTGTCCAGATCCTCCATAAGCTCGCTGGCCAGCCTCTTCATGCGGATCTCTGTGTAGCGCATTGCCGCAGCCGAGTCCCCGTCCACCGATCCAAAGTTACCTTGACCGTCCACCAGGGGATATCGAAGTGAAAAGTCCTGGGCCATTCGGACGATAGTGTCGTAGGCCGCCTGGTCACCGTGTGGATGATACTTACCGATAACGTCACCGACGATACGGGCCGACTTTTTGTGCGCCTTGTTGTACACGTTCCCCAGGTCCTGCATGGCGTACAGTATTCTGCGGTGAACCGGCTTGAGGCCATCCCGGACGTCGGGAAGAGCCCGCCCCACGATAACGCTCATGGCGTAATCAAGGTACGAGGTCTTCATCTCGTCTTCGATGTTGATGGTCTCTATAGGTGCGTTGGTGGTGTTGATGAGGTCGGTCATTAAGTCTCCAAGAATCCAGTAGCCAGAATCCAGTAACCAGAATGAAGTTCTCCTGAATTCTGAATTCTGAATTCTGAATTCTGAATTTTATACATCTAAATTGCGCACATTAAGAGCATTGCGCTCAATAAATTCCCGCCGGGGTTCTACAACATCTCCCATCAGGGTGTTGAAAATTTCATCGGCCTCCACGGCATCCTCGACGGTAACCTTTTTAAGGGCCCTTTTCTCCGGATTCATCGTGGTTTCCCACAGCTGTTCGGGGTTCATCTCCCCGAGGCCTTTGTACCGCTGGAAGCTGGCACCCTTACGGCCCCGCTCCAGGATAAACTCTACCAACTCTTTGATACGCCTGGTTCTGAGGAGAACTGTCTCTTCAGGCTGTGCCGCAACTTTGTTTTTCGTTTTTGTCTGGGTTTTCTTCGTACCGCTTTTTGATTCTTTACCCTCGTCATCCGGTTCCGGATCTTTCGGGGAGCTGTTGCTCAGAAGAACCATCTCGGTGCCAAGGATCTTGAGGTTCCTGGCCAATCGCAGCATCTCCTGGTAACTGGGGCGCGTCATGAGATCCGGCCCCACCTTCGCACTCCATCGGGATCCGTTCTTCCTTGTATTCACTACAGCCGCCCATCCGGAGTGCTCTTCGTCCTCAACAAGCTGAACCTCCATGGGTTCGACTTCCGGGTACACTTCCCTAAGGTAGGCGCCCACTTTCTCCATCTTCTTATCCAGCATAGACCGGTCCTTGAGCACCTTTCGATCTACTCCTTCCAGCGCAAGGGCCAGAACAAGGCGAGGATCAAAGCGCCTTCTTTCGAGTCGGTCCATCATCTCAACGAACCTGGTGGCGTTCCCGAACATCACGCCAAATCGCGATGATTCGAATGTTTCCTTGAGTCCAGGTGCGGCAAGTGCTAGATCACGCACTCCTTGCTCCGCAAGGAAGGCGTTGAGCTCATTTTCATTTTGAAGGTATTTCTCATCTTTTCCCTTTTTAATCCTGTACAGAGGCGGTTGGGCGATATACAGGAAACCCCGTTCGACAAGCTTGGGCATTTTTCGATAGAAAAAGGTCAGAAGCAGTGTGCGGATATGCGAGCCGTCTATGTCGGCATCGGTCATAATGATGATCTTGTGGTACCTGAGCTTCTCAAGGTCAAGATCCTCTCCGAACCCGGTCGCCAGAGCCGTGATGATGGTACGGATCTCCTGGTTGGACAGCATTTTGTCGTCCCTGGCCTTTTCCACGTTGAGGATCTTGCCACGAAGGGGCAGTATCGCCTGGGTGCGTCTGTCACGACCCTGTTTGGCGGAACCGCCTGCTGAGTCTCCCTCCACCAGGAAAAGTTCGGCCTGGGCCGGATCTTTGGCCTGGCAGTCCGCAAGCTTCCCCGGAAGATTCGCCACATCCAGGGCGCCCTTGCGGCGGGTCAGCTCTTTTGCCTTTCTGGCCGCCTCACGAGCCCTGGCGGCTTCGGTGGCCTTGGTCACTATTTTTTTACCGACCGAAGGGTTTTCCTCGAGGAAGGCGCCCAGCATCTCGTTGACCATAACCTCAACGATCCCCTTGATCTCGCTGTTGCCCAGCTTGGTTTTGGTCTGCCCCTCGAACTGGGGTTCCGGTAGCTTGACGGAGATAACGGCGGCAAGCCCTTCACGAATATCGTCTCCCGATAGTCCCACCTTGATGTTCTTGAGAAGACCGCTTGATACGGCATATTGATTCACGGTGCGGGTCATGGCGGCCTTGAACCCCACCAGATGGCTCCCGCCCTCGTGTGTGTTGATGTTGTTGGCATATGAAAAAATATTTTCTTTGTAACTGTCGTTATATTGAAACGCGATATCAACGACAGTGTCACCCTTTTCCCCCTGAATGTGGACCGGCTTGCGGTGGATGGGTGTGCGATTTCGGTTCAGGTGCTCTACAAACTGGACAATACCGCCCTTGTACTGAAATTCGTTTTTCTTGTCGGTCCTTTCATCCTCGATAGTGATCTTTACTCCGGCATTAAGGAAGGAAAGCTCTCTTAAGCGCTGCGAGAGGATGTCAAAAGAGAATTCATCCGTTTCGAAGATCTTCGAATCCGGCATAAATGTTATCTTTGTGCCCCTTTTCCTGGTTTTTCCTACAGCTTCCAGCTTTGCTTCCGGTTTCCCGCGCGTGTAGTTCTGTATATAAACCTTATTGTCTCTCCAGATCTCCAGCTCAAGCGTTTCGGAGAGAGCGTTTACTACCGAAACACCGACACCGTGGAGCCCGCCGGAAATCTTATAGGCACTGTTTTCAAATTTGCCGCCCGCATGCAGGGTAGTCATGACCACTTCCGCTGCGGATTTTTTCATCTTCTTGTGCCAGTCCACCGGGATGCCGCGGCCGTTATCTTCCACAATTACGCTGTTATCGACCCGAATTGTAACCGCAATGTTGTCACAATAGCCCGCCATCGCTTCGTCGATACTGTTGTCCACAACTTCATAGACAAGATGGTGAAGGCCTTCCACAGAAGTGTTGCCGATATACATGGCCGGTCTTTTACGAACGGCCTCAAGCCCTTCCATGACCTTGATCTTCTCAGCGGTGTACTGCTGGTCTTTTGGAACCGCAACCTTATTGCTCGTCCTGTTATTTGTTTCGCTCAAGGGCGAATTCCTCCGGAGTTCAGCTACCAGCTGATGATAAAATCGCAAATATTCACTTCAAGCCAATTTACGAAGCGAGGTGTGGTTGTCAGCTGTCGGTTTTAATTGGTAACCGGGGCGGAACCTCGAAGGGTTCCAATCGTCCATCGGTTACCTGAAATATTTTTCCATCCTCAGCAGGCAGAAACATGTACTCTTCGCCGGTGGTGGAAATGAAGAACTGGGCCTGGGTCCCACGTATAATGCTCCCAAGCGCCTCTCTCTTCACTTCATCCAGCTCAGATGCAACATCGTCGAGAAGGATCAACGGCCACGTACCGATCATCCGGTGAAAGATGAAGGCGAGGGCCAATTTGAATGCAAGGACAGCGCTTCTTTTCTCTCCCTGAGAGCCGTAACGGGCGAGGTCGGTGTTCATGTCCTCTTTTCCCAGGGTGAAAATAATGTTATCCCGATGCGGTCCCGCCATGGTGTGCCCGCTTCTGACCTCCCTCTCTGCCAGGTCAATCAGGCATTCGAGGATACTGCGTTCTATTGATTCTTCGTCAGGCGGTTCCCTGGTCGGGCTATTTTTCCTCGCGGCAGGGTCCCGGCGCCCACCTTCGGCGCCATCTCGTCTGTGGGAGGCGATGTACGTCAGGCCAAGCCCCCCGCCCAACCCTAGCCGCTCGCCCAACTTTTCCATAACCGGGCTTACGTTCTTTATGAGTTGCTGTCTCCGTTCGACCAGTATGGCGCCGCTGGAGGCAAGAGCGTGGTTCCAGCTCTTGAGCTCGGCCGCCGATGCCCCGCCTTTTCTGAGCAGGGCATTTCTCTGGCGCAGCACCAGGATATATTTCCTGTACTCGGACACATAATGGGGTGTGACCTCGAAAACCGCACGATCAATCACCCTGCGCCGCCATGCGGGAGAACCACCTACAAGACCCACATCCTCAGGAATAAAGTGAACGATCTTCAGGGCCTGCAGATACTTTTCCGGAGAGCTGACCTTTCTGTCGTCAAGGAACTGGGTGCGCTCCTTGCGGGTCAGAGCAAAGGCAAGTGTTTTCTCCAATCCTCCAGAGGTAACGCTTCCCGAAACTCGGCACATACTTTCCCGGTGCCTGATCATCTCGCTTCGGCCTGCTCCCCGAAAAGAACGAAGGCTACCAAGATATCCCACCGCTTCAAGAAAATTGGTCTTCCCCTGCCCATTCCGGCCCAGCAGCAGGTTGTAACGGGGATGCAGCTGTAATTTCTGCGGCTCAAGGTTCCGGAAGTGGTCCAGGTCCACCCACTGCAACCTCATGATCAAATACGCATTGGCATAATGACCGCGAGATAATCCTCATCCCCTTTCTGAGAAACAACACAGGGGCTGAGTTCGTCCTTGAGCCCGAATTCAATAAGTTCCGTATCCATGGAAGTAAGGGTGTCGAGCATGTAGCGTGCGTTAAAGGTGACTTCGATATCGTCCCCGGAGTAGTTGATAGGTACCGCCTCGGTAGCTGTCCCGAGGTCCGGATTGTTGATGTGTATCGTTACGTTGCTTCCTCCAAAGCTGAACTTGATCGCTCTGGAACGTTCCGAGGATAGAAGTGACACGCGTCGTATCGCATGTACCATGGCTTCCCTGTCGATTTCAGCTATATGGGTCCTGTCCTCAGGAACCACCTGATGATAATTCGGGAAAGACATGTCTATAAGGCGTGTTGTTAGAACGATGGAGTCCTTCTTGAAAACCCCGTGCTGCTTCTGGAAATCGACCTCCACCGTCTCATTTTCTCCTTCTTCAAGAAGTTTCCGGATCTCGTTGAGAGATTTTCTCGGGATAACTACACTTTCACCGGGCCGAATGTTTCCTTCAGCTTTCTTCTCAACGAGAGCCAGCCGATGTCCGTCTGTAGCCACAAGCCGCAGAATTCCACCACCGTTTTTCTCTTCCATCTCGAAGAGGATCCCTGTCAAATTATAACGCGTCTCATCAGTGGAGGCGGCGTAAATGGTCTTCTTGATCATGTCCCTGAAGTTATTGGCATTCAGTGTGAGAAAATTGCCCTCTTCATAGGTGGGAAGGTTCGGATAGTCCTGGGCCGGAAGACCTTTCAGTTCGAACGAAGAATTTCCGCAAGTGATCTCGGAAAGGTTGTCCTCCTTTACCTGTACAGTTATGCTCGCTTCGGTTGGAAGTTCCTTTATGATCTCAAAAAGCTTTCTAGCCGAAAGGGTTATAGATCCCTGGCTTTTGATAGACGCATTCACATAACCACTGATGCCGACTTCCATATCAGTGGCCAGCATTTTGAGACCGTCATCTGTTCCATCGATAAGAACATTACTCAAAATGGGAACCGTGTTCTTTCGCTCAACGATATTCTGAACACGCGACAACCCCCGAAGGAAATCCTCCCTGTTCACTGAAAAGGTCAGCACCCTCACCCCTCCTGTTCTCGGGCGACAGCCCGTTTGAGACAAGTTCGTAGTGATTCAGGTGCACAACCAACTTTTTCCAGCGTTTGCGGAGCTGAAAAATGCACCCGAAAATATAGTTTTGGTGATCACATTTTACACGATGAAGAGTGTACCGTAAAGCAACACTTAACACTTTTTATTATATTTATAATAATAGTAACAGGAATAGAAGGTCCTGTGGATTCAGTGGAATGCGTTGTAAGGTTGTGGTTTGGATGACAAAACCGTGTGGAGTATATTGTTGAAAGGTCGGGGGAAATAACCGGTTATTCCACCAGATTGTATACAATGGAATAAATCCACAGGTTTATATACAGGGTTAGGAACAAGTGGTGGGGAAAAAAGAAAGTTTACGGTACATAGTTTACAGTTCATGATTGAAAACTAAGTGTGGTTATTCCCCTCCAACTCCTTGATGAGCCGGTCAAGGGTGTCCTGGAAATCGGGATCGTTTTTGGCTATGTTCTCAATTTTATGAATGGCGTGAAGTATGGTCGAGTGGTCCCGGCCCCCGAAGTGTCGACCGATCTCCGGGAGAGAAAGGTTCGTCAGTTGGCGTGTGAGATACATAGCCGTGTGGCGAGGCTTAATAAACACCTTGTTCTTTTTCTTGGATTTGAGGTCTGAGATCTTGGTGTTGTAGAAAGCAGCGATGTTCTTCTGTATCTCCTCAACCGTGATGACCCTTTTCTTCTGCTCAAGGAAGTTTTTGAGCGCTTCCTGGACCAGGTCGATACTTATGGTCTTGGTTTTTGAAAAGGCGGCAAATGCCGTTACCCTCTGAAGGTAACCTTCCAGTTCCCGGATGTTGGATCCCGTGTTCTCGGCAAGGAAGAGAGCAACACCCTGGGGCAGTGTAATACCGGAGAGATCAGCTTTCTTTTCAAGTATCGCGATCTTGGTTTCAAGATCCGGGGCCTGGATATCCGCGATTAGCCCCCATTCAAAACGGGAGCGCAGCCGCTCTTCCAGATCCGGGATCTCACGTGGAAACTTGTCGGAGGAGACGACTATCTGTTTATGGGAATCAAATAGAGAGTTGAAGGTATGGAAAAATTCTTCCTGCGTTCTCTCCTTGCCCGCGATGAACTGGATGTCGTCTACCAGAAGAATATCCATGTTCCTGTACGTCTCTCGAAACTGCGGCATACGGTCGAATCGCAGGCTGTTGATAAGTTCGTTCATGAACTGCTCCGAGGAAAGATAGCACAGCCGAATCTTCGGATTTCGTTCCATGGCGAAATGCCCTATAGCATGCATAAGGTGCGTTTTCCCCAGGCCTACGCCTCCATAGATGAAAAGAGGGTTGTAAGAGCGCGCGGGTTGCTCTGCGACGGCCATGGTTGCTGCGTGGGCAAACTGGTTGCTGCTCCCGACAACAAATGTATCGAAGGTGTATTTGGGATTGAGGGCGGAGTGATTGCTTACCTGTGGCGTCGTTGGTGTGGGTGTGGGTATTGTCGGCTGTGGGTTCAGTTCGTCGTTTGCATGGGCAGGTGCCGGTGGAGCGCTGCTGGAAGACTGGAACAGGGCCTCATTAACCTGGATGCGAACCGAAAGTTTTTTTCCAGTGATAATCTGAGCAGTGCTTGTCAGTGTGGAGCTGTAGTTATCCTCGATCCAGTCTTTAATAAAGCTGTGGGGGGCTTCAAGGAGAAGGCCTCTTTCATCCAGGCCGGCCGGGGTCAGGTTCCCGAACCAGGAGTTGAAGATCTGTGGATTCACCTCATCTTTCAGGGTGGCCAGCATTCTGTTCCAGAGTTGTTGGGCTTTCATTTTACCTTAATTTCCGAGACCTTGGAGCACCGTTGCGGGTCACACCGCGACGGTGATTTACTCACAGGCTATTCCACAGGTGTGGAAAAACCTGTGAGTTCTTTAAAAACAAGTAGTTATATAATTAATTTGAAGTAGTTTTGGTCCCGATTTGTCTAGGCTGTAGATTTGTGGAAACAGGTCGGGAAAACGTCGTCTTAACGGAAACTTAACCGTGTCTTTCTAACGTGGAGAGGCTGGTTTCCAAATGATCCCACGTGCTTCTGAATGCTGTCTTTAACTTTGCGTTAACGATCAGGCTGTTTCCCCCCAGAAGGGACAAGGTTTTGATATACCAGATGGTCACGGGGAGAAGCAAGGGAAAAGAAGGAATAAGGCATAAATCAGCAAACAGCAGCCAGGTGGAAAATCAGAGCCCTTGCGCCTGGCATTGGTCTAAATGTAATCATGAACATTGATGATTTCGCAAAAAGTCACGAATGGACTTTTGGCGACCCTATCAAAATTAACATCGTGAACTGAATGAAAATGTTTTCCGAATCGGTATCAGGTCGAAGTTTGGTTACACTTTCTAACGGCTACTGATTACTGGGAGCCGGCTCTTGACCGAACAAGCCAATCCCCCCGCAAATGGCTTGTACTGTTGGGCTTTCTTTGCTATACAGGCACGTTCCACTGTTTATTTACACGAATGATATTTTTCGCTTTTAAGTGGAGCAAAAAGCCACGAATGGACTTGTTGCGACCCCATATTATTAAGTATGACGCGTAAAAATGAGACCCGGATTAACTAATGAATAAGAGATCTGTTCCCCGGGACCACGAGAGGGGGATTGGGACCAGGAGGAAGAATTTTGAAGAGGACCTTTCAACCAAGCAATATCTCCAGAAAGAGAACTCACGGATTCAGGCTTCGAATGAGGACCAAAAGCGGACGATTGATCCTGAAAAGAAGGCGCGCCAAGGGAAGAAAACGGCTGACCGTCTGATCCGGGAACGCCTGGGTCTAACCTTTCCCCGCTCAGTACGTGTCCGTTCACGCGCAGACTACCTTAAGATACAACAGTCAGGGCGGAAAGTGGGGGGGCGCTATCTCATCATTCTCTCCATGGACAACGACCTGCCTGCTTCCCGTTTCGGGATAACGGTCTCACGAAAAACAGGAAGCGCTGTAACTCGAAACAGGATCAAGCGGCGCATCAGGGATCTTCAGAGGCTCAATCGCGACTGCATTGTTCCCGGGAAGGATATCGTGGTCATCGCGACGCGGGAAGCGTCTGCAGCTACTTTTGAGAGAATGAAAATAGAATATACAGATCTGATAAGAAGGGCAGGTTTGACCAGAGGATCGTCGGATAAATGAAATCAATCATGCTCGTTGCAGTCAAGTTTTACCGTAACTGGATCTCGCCGGCTCTTCCCGGTTCTTGCAGATTTGCGCCCACCTGCTCCGCATATGCACTCCAGGCTCTTGAACGTCACGGTGCCTTGAGGGGAGCCTCTCTTACAACCAGACGCCTGCTGAGATGTCACCCGTTTCACTCGGGGGGATATGATCCGGTACCGGAAGGTCTCCTGGAAACGGGGAAACGGAGATGAGGTTTACAGGTGAGCTTGTAACAGGAGAGAAAGACACGCGTTAAACATTGACCAAAGGGTTCGGAAGGAAGCAGGGAGCTTTATCACGTAGAATCTGCACTCACCCCCTCCCCGATTCCCCCCGTCCCCGTTTCAGACGGCCGTAATGTATTAACAGCCGGCCGCATAAACCGTGAGGTTTAAACACCATGGATGATCAGGGAAAAAGACTTATTGTTGCACTGGTGATTTCTTTCGCTTTCCTGTTCGTATACCAGCGCTATTTGCTTCCGCCCGCACCTACAACAGTTGAGGAGACCGCGAAAGAAACAGGACCTGCCGCTGTTGAGAAGATATCGCCGGCTCAGGAGACCAGGGCCGTCCCCTACGAACCGCTTAAGGGCATTGCCGCGACGGACGAACGGATTATCAATATATCGACACCCTTGTATCGGGCTCGCCTCAGCAACAGGGGTGGGGTGATAAGCAGCTTTAAACTTACCCGCTACAGGCAGGACATCAAGGACCCTGAGTCCCTGGTCGAGATGGTGCGTGTTATGGAGGAGGGCCTTCTCCCAATGGCCGCTGAATTCATTGCGGCCGGCGGTCCCCTTGGTTTTTCACAGGCCCTCTTTCAGATTGAAGGAACAGACCTGACCCTGCAGGCTGGACAAAACGATAAGATCATCTTCAGGTATCGGACTGCGGAAGGACTGGAGATGGTCAAAACGCTCACCTTTTTCGCAGATACCTACAGAGTCGAAATTTCAGTCAAACTTCAGAACCGCTCCGAGCAAACCCTGAGGGGCCGGACGACACTGGTTTGGGCTCCCGGGCTGGAGCCGCCGGAAGGAGGCGAAAAAAGTTCGATGTTCAGCGCCTCGCGTTACGGCTATCAGGGAGCGCTGTATCAGGAGGGGGGCGGACGGCCTGACAAGGTAAAGGGCCGCAAACTCGAAGGGCAGAGGAATTTTGAAGGGCCTTTCAACTGGATCGCCTCGGAGGATATGTATTTCGTGGCGGCGCTCATGCCTTCCGATGATTCAATGGGAGCGCTTGCACGCAAGGGATCGGGAGACAGGGTCGAAGTCGGGGTTTTTGCACAGCTCGAACTCCCTCCCGGCACGGCTGCCTCCATGGATGCGGCGGCCTATATCGGGCCAAAAGAGATGTCCTCCCTAAAGGCTGTATCTGAATCGCTCGTGAAGACCATCGAACTGGGTATTTTCGGTTTCATCGCCAAGCCCATTCTGGACATGCTCAATTACTTCTATAAATATGTCGGGAATTACGGTCTTTCCATTATTATCGTGAGCGCTTTGATCAAGATTGTTTTCATACCTTTCTCAACGATCAGCCACCGATCGATGAAGAAGATGTCAAAACTCCAGCCCAAGATAAACGCGCTGCGGGACAGATACAAGAAGGACAGGGACAAGCTCAACCAGGAGATTATGAAGCTCTACCAGGAGAACAAGGTAAACCCGGCGAGCGGGTGCCTTCCTATCCTTGTACAGATCCCGGTTTTCTTTGCCCTGTACCGTGCTCTTCTGGGAGCCATTGAGCTGAGACATGCCCCCTTCTACTTTTGGATCACCGACCTTTCGGCCAAGGATCCTATTTACATCACCCCAATCATCATGGGCGCCACAATGGTCCTGCAACAAAAGATGACGCCCGTGACGGGAGATCCGAGACAGGCAAAGCTCATGATGTTCATGCCCGTCGTGTTCACCGCCCTGTTCCTGAGCTTTCCCTCCGGCCTGGTCGTCTACTGGACCGTCAACAATGTACTCACTGTGGCACACCAGTACTGGATGAACAAGAGCCTGAAGCTGGAAGAGGCGGGAGCGGAGGCAATAGCCGAAGCCGAAGAGCCCAAGAAGGAGAAAAAGAAAAAGAAATAACCGAAACGGTGAAACGGAGAAACAAAGGATTTGGAGGAAACCGCCTGACTCGGAGACACGGGGACTTGGCGACACGGAGAAAAAGCCACCAAACCTTTCCCATGTATTGACTGATCCTGAAATGATTTTATCCCCCCCCTCGCCCCTTCGCCCCTTCGCCCCCTCCCCTCTCTCCCATTCATGCCGGCTATCGTGTAGGATATATCCCATGTCGGAACGTGACACGATAGCCGCGATCTCCACCCCCCCTGGTCCAGGTGGCGTTGGCATGGTACGCATCACCGGGCCGGATGCCATGGCATTGGGCCGGCAGATCTTTACTCCTCTCGGCGCGGGTCCTCCGCCGGAAATTAAACCGAGAAGGGCCCTTGTCGGCCGCGTTCACCTCCCCGGTCTTCCCGAAGAACCCATCGACCAGGCAGTGTGGTTGTATTTCAAAGGCCCCCGCTCCTTTACTGGCGAAGATACGGTAGAGATCACCGCCCACGGCGGCCCGCTAATAATGGGAAGCATTCTCGAGGCGGCAACCCTGGCCGGTGCACGGCTTGCTGAACCGGGGGAGTTTACCAGAAGAGCCTTTAACAACGGCCGCATCGATCTTTCTCAGGCCGAAGCGGTAGCATCCCTCATCTTCGCATCCACAGAAGAGGTACGCCGGGTCATGCTGCGACAGGTGGAAGGTGCCATGGGACAAGAAGCGGAGCGGCTCCGGGAAGGACTCCTGGAGGTAAAGATCGTACTGGAATCGACCATCGATTTTCCGGAGGATGTGGATGAGATACGACCCGAGACTCTGGTTCAAGCCGTCAATAGCGTAATGGAAGGGGCCCAAAGACTACTAGATACAGCCAGGAAAGGTATAGCGATGACCGAAGGGCTCAGGGTGGTTATTGCGGGAGCCCCCAACGTAGGTAAATCCAGTCTTCTTAACGCACTTCTGCAGGAGGACAGGGCCATTGTTCACGAAGTGGCCGGGACCACGAGGGATTTCATCGAGGGACGCATCAGCGTCAACGGGATTCCCATGATCGTAGTGGACACAGCTGGGATCAGAGGTGAGGCGGCACCCCTGGAGGGTAAGGGTATCGCCAGGACGAGAAAGCTGATGAAAGGGGCGGACCTGCTCCTCATCGTCATGGATGGGTCCAGATCGATGTGCTCCGACGAAGAGCAGCTTCTCCAGGAAACGGCCCACACACGCAGGGTGGTTGCCGTGAACAAGAGCGATCTTTCACCGCACCCTGGGCTCGATGTGCCGGAAGGGGCCGTAAAGGTCTCCGCGCTCACAGGCCAGAGTATTGATTCGCTGAAGGAAGCGATCCACGATACCTACACCGGTGGCGGGCAGGTATTCGCCGAAGTGGATGGTGTGATAACTTCCATTCGACAAGCTGAGGCCGTGAAGAAGGTCCGTGACGGATGCGACCGCGTTATACAGGGACTAGCGGTGTCCCGTGAGCCGGAACTACTTGCCGTGGATCTCGATGAAGCGCTTCTGGGTGTAGGCGAACTCACGGGCGAGGTGACGGTGGATGAGGTGCTGGAGGAGATCTTTTCCCGATTCTGTATAGGTAAATAAAGGATTGCCCCGTAGAGTGGGCAATCCTTTATTTATTAAACCTTGATAGGGTCGCAAAAAGTCCATTCGTGGCCTGTTGCTCCTCGAAAAGCGAAAAGCATGGTTTTCGCTTTCCTTACAAATCAATGACTTACAGTTTCGGTTATTGATTTGGGCGCTTCTTTGATAGGGTCGCAAAAAGTCCATTCGCGGCTTTTTGCTCCTCGGAAAGCGAAAAGCGTGGTTTTCGCTTTCCTTGGCGGGGCGCGTTGATGACTTTTTGCGATGTCAT
>Ga0209976_10000445_pt1 | contig 27858 bp, 63 predicted proteins | sample SumtaG_FD_182806 | JGI IMG/M metagenome (GOLD analysis project Ga0209976, IMG submission 182806) | Deep subsurface microbial communities from Indian Ocean to uncover new lineages of life (NeLLi) - Sumatra_00157 metaG (SPAdes) (version 2) | ecosystem: Environmental > Aquatic > Marine > Oceanic >...
CAACAATAGAGGTTTCAAAAGAACTTAACAATTAGATCATACATCTTTTTAATCACTTCATCCATACTTCCTGCATCCAATTTGTATTTTAAATTGATTAATTTAGTTCTAAGTTCTTTTGAAACCTCTATTGTTGTTTTCATTGTAATAGAACTATAGAATTATAGTTTATAAATGTGTGTATTCTAATAAAGTAACAACAAAAACGAATATTTTATAAAGTAGAAATGTGTAAATGTATTATGGGTGATAAATTATGAGGAGTCCTTTTTCTATTCAAGAAACAAAGGAAGATTCGGCTGGATATAATCAAGCTGGAGGAATAACTGCTACTTTAATTAATCTAAGGGATACTTTTGAAGCTAGTACAATGGAAAATGATTTTAATGGGGCATTAGAATCTTGTAGAGCTATTTTAAATGTAATTAGTGGAAAAGTTCCATACAAAAAAGTAAAATGGGTTGATGAAAAATTAGTTTATAGGATTGAAGACTTAATACCTTTTGCGTTAGTTACTCATAAAGGTAATAATGGAACTCTTTGGATTACAAACCCAGAAAAAAGGAAAGAAGCTAAGAGATTAATAGAAAGATTGTATAGAATATTAGAAAAATTACAAAATGAATATGGTTATGGTATGGTGAGTGCCGATGATCCAAAGAGGGCTATCTTTAAGAAATAAAATGGCTAAAGTATGTAAGAAATGGTTTCCGAAAGGCACTTTTCCTTACCAAAAGGATGATGGTTTCTATATGGACTCTACATTAAAGCTACAATTAGACGCTTTGATAATGAATGTTGTTAATGATTGGGATTTTACCATAATAATTTCTGGTAGGGGTGAAGTTAGAGTCGGAAAGTCAACATTAGCTGCACAAATTGCAACTTATTGGGCTTATGAGATGTTAAGAGTGCATGGAAAGAAAGTTAAGCTTGATTTAAAGACTAATTTTGTATTTGATGGCACTAAATTGATAGAACAAGGCAATTACTTGGGTCAAAACTTCCCATACTCTCCATTAATATATGATGAAGCTGGAGCAGACCTTATGGGGAGGAAAATAATGAAGGCAGCTACTCAACAAGTCTTAGATTACTTCAGAGAGTGCGGACAATACAATATGCTCAATATATTAGTGATTCCTGAATACTTTGACCTACCTAAAGCTATAGCAGTCAATAGAAGTAAGTGTTTAATAGATGTGAGCTACAATGCTGATGATGATGGCATATTTCAAAGGGGTATCTTCCGATTTTATTCACAACCAAACAAAATAAGTTTATATATTAAAGGTAAGAGGGATTTAAATTACAATGCTTATAGATATGACTTTCATGGAGAGTTCCCAAGCTTCTTTCCATTGGATGAAAAAGAATATAAGCAAATTAAGAAAGATATTCTTAAGGGAAGGGGTGGTTTGAATCAAGACAAGATAATGATACAAAGAAATGCTCTTTTTTATCTATTAAATAGGACTGTAGGGTGGACTCAACAAGAGATTTCAGACAAATTGCTAGGGGTGTCTGGTTACGAAGTCACTCAAAACACTATTTCAGATTCAATTTCCATCTTCCCCCTAAGGAAATAGGGGTATATCTGTCTATCAGGGGTAATTATATTATATAGTAGGTTAAAGAGGGATTTAGTGGTGGGGGAGTTGAAATAAGACTGAAAAAAAATGATAATAAAACCATTGTTTATAATAATAGGTGTTGCAATACTAGGTACTCTATTATCTATAATAGCACAGGAGATAATCAATCATGTAGATAGGTATAAGGTTTAGCTTTTAAGATTAAGATAGATTTATAAACCTTAAAAACGTCCCTTTATTAAGATGAGGGTGGCAATATATTGCAGAGTTTCAACAGAAGAACAAAGAGTAGATAACCAGGAAAGTATTTGTTTAGAATTTTGTAAGAGACAAGGTCATGGAGTTTTTAAAATATACAAAGATATAATATCTGGTAGTACTTCTTCTAGACCTAATTTCAATAGATTATTAGAAGATATGAGATCTTTAAAATTTGATGCTATTATGGTTACTAAGTTAGATAGACTCGGAAGAAGTCTTCAACATCTTTTATCTTTATTTGATGAATTTAATCAAAAGGGAATTCATTTCATTGCAGTAACTCAAAATTTAGATACAAGTTCTGCTTCAGGAAAACTTCAAATGCACATTATGGGGGCTTTTGCAGAATTTGAAAGAAGTATTATTAGTGAAAGAACTAAAGAAGGATTAAGAAAAGCTGAAGGTGTTGGTAAGAGAGGGAAGGATAAAAAACCAAGAAAGAGAAGGGGGGGTCTTAAAAAGAAGACTTTTACACAATAGAAAAATGGAGTTAAAAACGAACGTTATTAAGATAGAAGGATATGTTAAAGAAATAAAAATTAACGAAAAAGGTTTCAGAGAATTTAAAGTGGAATTATTGTCTGGAGAAGAACCAGATTGGAGAGAGATAATTAAAAAGAAAGTAAATATAGAAGTTTTATTATAAATAACAACAAAATGCCACTATCAACAAAGACTTTAGCGATTGCAGGAGCAACACTATTATTTGGATGGTTATCGTTGTGGTGGTTAATAAAAAGCATGATGAAAACTGCAGAAAATATAAAGGAGGAACAAAGAGGTGATGGATCTTCTAGAAAATTGGAAAAACCTTATAGACAACTCAAAAAACTTGACAGGGAGGGATATTGAAGCTTATAAATACATAATTTTCATGCTTATCGTCACTGATATGTTTGGAATTTATTATTATTTGGGGCTAAAGAGAATAGGATTAGCTTTAATGGTTGTTTTCATGATGGGATTAGCAATTTTGTTACTACTGGAGAAAAACTTACCACAACAAAAATTAAATACTCAATTAAATAAAAAAAAAGGAGAATCTACAATGCCCGAAGAAGAAAAAAAACCTACTGAAGAAGAACAACCTGAAGAAGATTCTGGATTTGGAGACTTTGACACAGGACTACCAAGTGCAGATGAATACAACAAAAGGTTAGAGAAAGCTTTTGAAATGTAAAATAGCTTAGACTACTCTTTTTAATTGTCTTTGTTCGAGTTCAAAATATCCTTTGATATTTCCTCTAATTCGATTAGCCATTTTTTTATTTTTTTTAATTCTTTTTCCAACTTTCTGGCTAATTTTTGATCCTATCGTCGGTCTTTTATTAAAATCTTTTTGATCTTTACGAATATTAGTTATAACTTTCTTAGCACTTCCAAATCTTCGATTAATATTATTGCTTATTTTCTTAAATTTTCCCATTTTAAGGATTTAATCTTTTACTAAGATTTGGAACTTTTAATTTAGTTCTAAGTTTTTTTCTAGCAGTAATTTCCATTCTCGAAGCTGATACAAATGGTTTTTTCTTAATCTTAGGTTTTAATTTACTAGCTTTTAGCTTTTTAAACGCCATAATTTATCTTTTTCCTCCTTTCATTTTTTAACTTGTCTTAATTTAAAGACAGTTTTATTATTTTTAAGTTTCACTTTAACTACCATTTGCCCCTTCTTTCTATGGGCTTGTGCTCTAGATTTTGTGAAATAAAATTTTCCCATTATCTATTTAAAGCTCTTCTTCTAATTTTAATCTTAGATACTATTTTCTTTTCTTCTTTCTTTCTACTTGCAATTAATTTACTTCTTCTCTTTTTTAAATTACCTATTAATCTGTTAGCTTCTTTTCTTCTACTTGCTATCAATTTCTTTTCAGTTACCATTATTTTTTTCCTCCTTTCATTGTTTGTCCCTTCTTAGGAACTCCTTTAAAAGGAACTTTTGGATTTCTTTGTTTTACGTCGAGGACTTTAAAACCTTTCTTACTAAGCTTGAATTTAACCCAAGCTTTATTTCTTCTATTGAATGCTTGAAATATTGGCATTTTTTCTTTTTTTAGCTAAAAATTTCTGATATGTTTCTTCTTTTTTTAAACTAATAGTTTTTGATAAATTTGTTTTATTTTTTGATTTACATTCCTTACATATTTTTGATTCCCTATTCTTAAAACCGCCACACCCACATCTATTATCTTCCCAAACTATGAGATTCATTTTACGTTACCTTCTTTTCTTTTTTGGGGGTCTTCCCCTTTTCATCTTTTTCTTCGCCATGATTCTTTCTCCAAATTTATTTGAGTATGATGACCCGCTAAAAATTAAATTGGGTCAAATAGCTAATAGTTTATCTTTGTCTTCTTCCACCGAAAACTATCAATAGTAACCCTATAACAATTGTTATTACTATTGCAAGGACAATTATTTCCCAGAAGTCAGCAAATGAACCTAGACCTACAATGGTTAAATTAGCTCCAATACAAGCTTCATCTCCCCATTGATATGTATAAGTTCCAATAGAAATATTCCAACCTGTTAAATTAGTTAGAGTTCCATTTCCATTTATAACATAATCTGTTCCTTCTAATAAGGTGTTATTTTGTGAAGAAACACCAGATAGAATAGATTGATTAATTATTGCTGAAGCATTCCAAGAAGCAAATCCACAAGCATTCAGAAAAGCTATATCAAGAATCCCTGCACCTGTTGGATTAAAAGATTCATTGGCAATAGTTCCTGAAGTTGATGTTCCTATTTGCGTATCTCTAAGCTCTTGGGACATAATAACTCCAAATACTAAAACAATAGCTGCAAAAACTAATGCTAATATAGCTGGAGCTAAAGTGTTTACTTGTCCTTTTCTTGATAGAGATAATTTTCTCATCTTATTTTAGACAAGAAAATTTATCTTCTACCTCTTCCACCAAACACAATCAATAACAATCCTATAACAACTGTAATTACAATTGCAAGAACAATTATCTCCCAGAAGTCAGCGAAAGTTCCCAAACCAACAACAGTTAAATTAGCAGCTTCGAAAGCTTCAGTTCCTGCTGTTTGAGTATCTCTCAATTCTTGAGACATAACTAAACCAAATACAAGAACAATTCCTGCGAAAACAAGGGATAAAATTGCTGGAGCAAGTGTGTTAACTTGTCCTTTTTTCTTTTTAAATAATAAATTTTTCATAAACCAAAACCCCCTTTCACAAAATCGGTAAACCGAATAACTAAAATTAGAAGTTTTTCTTTATAAAGATAAGTTACAAATTGTTACACTATTTATCAGAAATTATCATTCCCATTATTGAAATTACTCCAACAATTATGAATGTAGATCCAACCCACCACGGTATTAATTGAAGAACTGATAACCAAACTCCACCAATCATTCCAACAAATCCTGAAAATCCAAAAGCCCTAGTAGATCCAAATCTTGATGTAGCTAAAAAAATAACTACTGAAAAAGATCCAAGTGCTAAAACCCAAAACATCCCTAGAGTTACGTCTGAAGCCCAAGTTGCAAAACAATAAACTAATCCAGTACAAGTATCCAATATCTCTGTTGGTAATGGATGAGATCCAACTGCCATTATGCACCACCTCCTGATTTTCGGAATAATAATGCTATCAAAGCAAATAGTAAAGATAAAATCATTGCTGTCATTAATCCTATTGTTATATAATTGGGAATTCCCCATCTATCAGATATTGAATCTAATAATCCACCATTTCCAAATACAACAGTGAATGGGGTAAATATATTATTTATAATTCCAAATGCTCCTCTAAGACTTGTTCCCTCAAAATCCCCTATCTGGGCATTAGTATCAAATGAACTTTTAACAGAAACATTTCCTTGAGATGAAGAAGCATAATCACTTAACTCATCTAGTTTATTAAATCCTTGAAGATCATATTCTAATCCAGAATCATAAGTTGTATTCCAGCTTCCAACCCAATTACCGACGGCAATAATAACGACACTCATAGCAACTAAAGCAAATAAAGCATTCTTAAATTGCAATCCTCTTTTATCTCTTATCACGTTTTCACCGCCCACACAAATAGTGCAACTAAAGCAGTATTGGCAAAAAATACAGGTAGGGGCATAGAGATCAAACCTACTAATCCCATTATAACAAATCCAACACCATAAAGCAAAGCCCCTACCTTTGGATCAAATGCTCCAATGCCCACTGAAGTAAATAGTAATATAAAAACCCAAAATAATCCTTCTAATCCATAAATTGAAATAACATCTCCAACTTTAATACTTAAAACTGCAATTCTTCTCCTAACTTCCCCAGTAACTTCTCTAAATGATTGTGCTTGATAACTTGCACTAGAACTTCCAATGTCGCAGGTTAAAGATGCAATTGTCGATGAAGAAGATACATTACAAACTAACAAACTTTGATTAAGATTAAACCTAGTAACTTCTAATCTTTGTGTTGCCCCTTCTCCAGTTTGATCATCCCAAGAATAAGTTACTATATTAGTTGCATTATTAAAAGATAAATCAAATGAAAAAGAAGTTATATTATCAAATCTTTCAAAGAAATCTTCTTCTACTTCTATAATAAATGGCACAATACAAACACCTGCACGACAAGCAATAGTAATTTTATCTGAAGTTTTTAAAACAGTATTAGCAATATTTGTAAAAGTAAATAAATATTTAACATTATTCTCTACAAGTTGAGCAACAATTTGTCCAAATTCGTCTGTTTTTTTACTAATAATTTGTTCATTACTATTTATATCTGGATAAAACCTAGAAATATTAACAATTATATTTGGCAAAGGAACTAATCCTTGGTCTTTAACTTCAATGATTACATTTGTTACAATTTCAAAGGGTAAAAATAATTTCTGCAGAGTAGTAGAATTTGTATAAAGTTGTTGAGAGAAAAAATAATCCCTTGAAATTACCCCATTCTGTATTTCAATTTGTGAATCTGTTATAAAAGTTTGATTATGATTTATACAAAATTCATAATGATTTGAACCACTTCCTGAAAAACTAAAATCATCCTTAACTGTTCCACTACCCAAATAAAAATCAAATGCTCCATCAAAATCACCAGTAATTAAACTTATATTAGTTTCATTATTTATTGTAAAATTAACACCTTTTGTTCCAGTAGTAGTACAATTAAAGAAATCAATATTACTAACATTTTGTTGATTGATTGAAGAATTAGATGAAGTAGTTCCTCCAGTTCCAAAAGATGTTAGTTGCCATAAGAAACTTTTATTTTCAAATTCTGTTCCACCAACTAATAAAGGAATATCAATTGTTCTACTAATTTGACAAGATGTTCCACTACAAATACTTTGTGCTGGGAAAGAAGTTCCGTTATGGAAAAGTAAAACACTTATACTATTTACTGTTGTTGGTATGGAAATATTTATTTTAAATTCTTCACTATCAGTTTCAAAAACATCTGCATCAAATTCTTCAGCAGTTATAAGGAAAGAATAATTCCAAAAAGTTATATTTGAATTTTGATTACCAAAAGTATCATTTACATAGAAAGTTATATTTTGTCTATTAACAATAGTATTAAATGTAGTTGTATTATCATTACAAGTAACAGTGGTATTTATACTATTATATTCATACCAACACTCATCAATATTTATTTCTTCAACAGACCAATTCAAAAACAAGAGATTTCCAATAGAATGCAAAGCTATCTCTCCAGTTGGAGATTGTAAATTTATTGAAGGTAAAATTGAATCAATATTAAATAATCTTGTTCCACTTTGACCAAATTCACTATTATTATTAAATGCCAAAATACTCCAATTGTGAGAACCATCAGCAATTATTTTATTGAAAATATGAGTTCCATTTATTCCAGTTGTATTAGTTTCATTGGCAACTCCATCAATAAATAAAGTAACATTTTGAATTGCTTGATTATCTGTTGTAACTGAAACATTAAATTCAATACTTTGAGTTGTTAAATTAGTATTATTTACTGGTGTGATTAAATTAACTTCTATATCTGCAGGTTGAATAAATCTTATAATAACAATTCCATCTCCACCATCTCCACCCCATCCTTGATTAGAAGTTCCATTTCCACCATCACCAAGTCCATCAATTGCATCTGTTTCATTTCCAGTATTATTATTCAAAGCACCTCCTCCTCCAGTTCCATAAGTAATATCAGTTCCATTTATAGTAAGTGCTATTCCTACACCACCTCTTCCTCCAACTCCTGAAATTCCATCTTCACCATTAGCAAGTACTCCGCCACCGCCACCTGCAGGAAATCCTCCACTATCAAGTGAATCTCCACCATCTCCTTGATCTCCAGTACCACCAGTATTTACTCCAGTACCTGTTTGACCACCACCACCTCCAGCTCCTCCAGGTAGTCCATTTCCACTACTTGCTGAAACAGCTCTGCCACCTCCGCCACCACCTCTAGCGTCCAGAGTATCAAATGAAGAATTACCTCCATTGTTTCCTGCAGCTGTTCCTGCACCATTAGATCTACGTCCTGCCCCACCATCTCCAACAGTTACAACATAATTACCTGTAGTTACAAGAAAATTAGAATCATTCAATACTTCTCCAGCTCCTCCACCACCACCAGATCCACCAGCACCTCCAGCAACAACAAGAACACTAACGTTTATATCAGCAGTAGTATTAAAAGTTCCATTGTTACTAAATGTAAGAACAGTAAAATCACCATCCAAAGTTTGTACTGCTCCAGAACTAACAACTGCGTGTTTTTCTATTTTCTTTCCGCCAATCTTCCAAAATATATCAAGAGTTTCATCGACACCCATATTCATTTTCAATCCAATCATAATTTCCCCCTTAGGAATGTCTCTTGAATTATATGGTAACCATTTCTCTACTGTTTCATTTTTTGTTCCAACTTGAATACATTGTTCTTCCATAACTTTTATTTCAGAATCACAAATATAATTAGGGACTTCATAAGTTTCTGTTCCCCAGTAAACAAATTCATAATCTCTTTGAATTATTTCTCCAGTATCCATGTCCTTTATTTCAACATCTCCAAGTCCATCTTCATATGAATTTGAAAACTCTGAAAAACTATACCACATTAAAACAGAATCTCCAAGTTTAACTGGTCTTATTTGATCTACAGAATTATGAGATTTTAATTCAGCACTTCCATAGTTAGTTCCCCATCCAAACCAATTAATTAAATCTATTTTCATATCATTTTCAGAATAAGTTAGTTTGTTATCCCATTCCCAAGCTGTTGCATTTCCAATTAAAAGAACACATACAAAAATCATTAAAAATAATTTATTCATTTCTACCACCAGGGAACTTACCAAAAATTATAATCAAAGCTAAAAATATTAATCCAGTTATTACCATCGGGAAGAAAGTTCCAAGTAAAGTATTAGTAATAGTAAATCTTCCTATAGTTTCAGAAAATTCTGGATTAATTACAACCTCTTGCCAAATATTACTTAAGATTGTTCCGACTATTAAAATAACTAAACCTAATAAAACAAATATCCAAAAGAAAGCAACATTGGCTCTTGAAGCAAAAGCTAATATCAACATTTGCATTATTATTCCAATATAAATTGCGAGGAATGCAAAATCCCATATTCTACTTTGTTCTACTCCTTGAATATCTTCTAAAACATTATGTGCTTCAGTATTATTGAATTTAGACCCTTCAAAGTATTCATCAAATTCAGAATACATTTTTTCATTTACATGATTAAATAAAAATAAAATTAATCCAATTATGAATAAAGTTATTACTGCTAAAAGAATACCTTCAAACTGTCCCTTCTTATTTTTTATTATACTTCTCATTTAAAAATTTATTTTCTTAAATTTTAATTTTGACATTTTAAACTCTTGGAACTCTTTAAACAAAGATCCACTTGCTTGAGTTGATGTTGGTTTTATTTTTATTTTCATTTCAATTTCCTTTCCTTTGTTATCTATAGCGTCGGCTAAATTTCTATCTATTCTCATAACTCTTGATTTACTTTTAACCATTATTTCTCTCCATTGAATTTTTTGCTTTTACCATTAATATTGTTTGTAGGGTTGTTAAAAACCACATTACTGCAAGTAGTCCAAATAAAAACCAGAATAAAATAAATGATGCTGATGTTAAAAAACTAAAATAATTTTCTATACTTGGATTTACAAACTCATCTTTCAATCCAATGAACAAGAAATTAACAGTTTGTAATAAAAACATCATAGATATTAAAAAGAAAGTCCACTTAACTGGAACAGGAGTATTGGCAAATAAGAAAGCAATAAATAAAGCAATTGCTATTGAAAATAAAACAAAAATTATTCTAGATACAGCAGTAGTTCTTTGTTCTGATGATTCTATTCCAGTTGAAGTTACTTCAAAATTACAACTTTGTTGAGTAGAAACTCCATTCAAAATTCCAGATGTTGTATAAAAATATTTTCCAATAGCTTCAGTATTTGAAAATGTATAATTATAATTTGTTCCATTTGCTGTCATTGGAAATTGTCCAAGTAAAGATATTGTTTGATTTGGAGACATAATTTTTGTTAAATTAACTTCAGTACAATTACTACAAGTTTGAGTTAATTCAATTGTATTTCCTTGTTGAATAGGATTTGGTAAAGAACATTCAGCACTAACTAAAGAAACTAAAAACATTCCTAACAACATAAATAATAATATTTTTTTCATCATTTACACCACCTCTGAATTCCCAAAGTGCATAAATCCTCTTTTAATAAATCATTTTCTATTTTTAATTCTTGTATTGCTAATGTGTGAGCAACATCTATTGCTTTTGTTGAGATTGAATAAGGAACTGCTCCTGGTTCATCATATCTTGCGTGAACTGTATAATTTTCTATTATTGTTATATTTGATACTTCTTTTATTGTTTCATTTAATTCATTTATAGAATAATTATATATTTCATCAAAACTTTCCTTTTGTTTTGTAACTTCCCAATATGCTAAATTTGGATCAATTGCAGCCATATCTTCTGCTGTGAAATAATAAGTTGTAACATTTCTTTTATCCGCAATTCTTTGATAAGATACTGGTCTAAATTGCATAACCATATCTAATCCACTAAATCCAATATTTTCTATATTTCTTTTAAATCTTGCAGAAGAAGTATCACAATTATTTCCAGCAATATCTTCTGTTACTGTTCCTCCACCAATAACTACACACAAAGCTGATCTATCTGCTGTAGAAGCTCTTATATTAGGAAGAACTAAATCCCCATCAGCTTCAACAGACATTTGTTCAACAGCATCAATAAAAAATCTAATTTCAGAATTTCCACCCTGTTTTATACCATCCGCTGAAATAATTATATTATCTGCTCCTACTTGTCCTATTGTATTATTTCTTGGTGCTGTATTATCATCAAATCTTATAAGAGGATCACCAGAAGTGGATAAATGTAACATCTCACTTGGGCTTTTTGTTCCAATTCCAAAATCTCCATTTGATTTTAATATAAATCCACTAGTTAAAACTGCACCAGATGTTGTATAAAAAAACTCTAAACCTGCATCTGCAAATGCAGTGTCATTTGCCCTTGTTGAGACTGCAGCAATCTTTGCCTGAACAGCAGGAAAATTTCCAGTTATATCATCTGTAAAAAATTCAATGGCAGAATGAATATCACTAATATTGTAAGCTGTATTTACTTCTTGCGTTATTCTTAAAGTTGGTTGATTTGTAAACGAACCTGCTGAACCTGATAATGCTCCACTTACATCTACTAACTGACCAGGAGTATTTGTTCCAATTCCAAGAAAACCACTACTTTGTATTAAATTCATCATACCAGTAGTTCCGTCTCCAAAAACTAAACTTCTTGGATTACCTGCAAATATTTGCATAGTTCCTACACCTGTACGATTAAGATTTAAATGATCCCATGGATCTGCTGATGCTAATTCTAATTTTGTTCCAGGAGCACTTGTTCCAATTCCAACATTTCCTTGAGTGTTATCTATAACCAAAGCGTTTTCAGTTTTTATGGTTCCTGCATCATTAAGAAGTCTGAATCTTGTAGTTCCACCTTCATTAACTAACTGAACCATTTTTTCATTTGAAGCCCCTGCACTATCATCCAAAATTATTTCTGCTTGTGTTGAACCTTCAAGATATAACATACCTCTTGTTCCTCCTCCTGCTCCAATAGTTGGATCTCCTCCTGCAAAAACACCTCCGCTAGTTTCTTGAACATCTCCAATTTCAAGTTCTACTTCTGGGCTTGCTGTTCCAACACCTACATTACCATTTTGCAATATAGCTAATTTTGTTGATACACTATTAAACAAATCATTCTGTGTATTTATTTTAAGTACCCCTGCTTGACTTTCTATCTGCCAGTTTTCATCTGTAGTGTCTTGCTCAAATAATCTTAACATTGGTCTTCTAGAAAATATTCTTAACCCCATACCATTAGTTGCTGTCCCATCTCCCAACTGTAGTAAATCACTACTACTCGGACTTGTCGTTCCAATTCCAACTCCATCATTATCTGAATCAACATGTAATACATTAGTATCAACTGTGAGATTATTATTTATTGTAAGACCATCAAAAGGTAAATTCATCGTTATTGTAGCTCCATCATCTGAAACTGGTGCATTTCCGATACTTGTCGAAGCCGTAAATTTTGCCCAATTGTCTGTAGTTCCAGAACCAGATATTCCTCCAACAATAGTCCCTGAAGCATTAATTACTCCATTAAAAAATATTGTATCCAAACTTCTATTATAAAAAATTCCCCTATTACATTGTCCATTTGATCCTCTCAATCCATCGCTGAAACATAATTCAGAATCAAAACCACTAACTGAAGCCGTAGTATTAGCTGTGAAAGTTCCATTTATTTTAACAGTATCTACAAAACAACTTCTAAGAGCTTGAGTTACATCACATACAAATCTAAAACCTACGGAACTCAAATTAGAAAAACCTTCATCCAATGTTACTCTTTGACTTATAGTTGTTTCAGTTCCTGCGTCTGTGAATTTCTGAACCCAACCAGAACCATTGAAATTATTAACTTCTAATCTAAAATTATCTGCACCAATTAAATTAACTAGACTATAAACAAAATTAATCTCTGTTTCATTTACATTTTGTGTACTAACATTTGTAGTCATAGTTATATCAACACTCCCTGAACTTCCAGTTGCTTCTACACATCCACCATCATCACATAATGCTCCGCTTGTCGCAAACCAAACTTCAGGGCTTACATCTAAATTAACAAATGGACTAATAGTACCTTCAAATAAAACATTCAAAATAGTGAACGCATCATTTGGCAAAAATCCACTAACAAAAGTTACAGGGATAAGATTATGAATTGATCCATTGATAAAATCTGCATCATTGCCTTGTAAAATAAAACTAGCTGAACCTTCTGATCTAAAGAAAGAACTTAACCCGTCTTCACTTCCTCCAACAAATAATCCTCGTCTGAATCCTCCAATTCCTGTAGCTAAAAGGTCTGCACCAACACCATCTGTATCACAATTACTTCGAGATGTCCAATTATTTGTATCATACATCTCAAAACAATTTGTTGCTTTAGTTGCATTCAATCCGAAGGAGCTAGCATCATAAACCATCAGACTTCTATCAAATACATTAGCTGAATTATTTAATCCTTTAATATTTAACAAGTGCCACTGTTCTGTATTTCTTACTCCAAACATAATATTCCCCTCATCATGGTCTTCTGGATGAGTAAACACAAAACTCTCGTCAATTGCAGAACCAAAAATTGCTGAATCCATTTCTAAATTTAAAGTATGTGTGCCATTCTCATCATCCGAGAAATTTATTTGATTTCTCACAAAAAATGTATCTGCTTCTGATATACCAGTTACATTATGGTTTCCTGTAATAGTGATCCAACCGTCCACCAAATTATCAATTATTTCTCCAAAAGCGAAAGTAATCTTTTGTCCAAGAGTTAAATTTCCAGTCAAAGTAAGATTATCAAATTGAACACTATTAGTTGTATTCAAATCTTGATCAAAAGTATTTATTTGAGTTATTGATTGTGTTGTTGTAAAATTTACATTAAAAGTATTATTTGAAGTTACTGCATCATCCAAAGAAGGTAGATCATTATTTCCATTTTCTAATTGTGGAAGTTGAGCTTCCACTAATGTAATAGTTAATATTAAAAACAATAATAAATAAAATTTCATCTTTGTAAACTAAACTTACTCCAAAAACTTTCTTTCTTAGGTCTTGGAATGCCTCCTCCTTGTGATATATTTTCTATTGAAATCTTACTTAACCAATTCTTTTCATTCTGTCCTTCAGCTCTTTTTAATGTTAAAAAGATATTAATTAATACACAATTGTTTATTGTATCTAAATCTGTTTTCTTAGTTATACCATAATCTTTCCAGTTCAATGCAAGATCATCAACTAAATCCTTTTGTAATGAATCCATTATTTGTGAAATTTCAAAATCTTGTAATCTAGATAAAATTACATTTTGATTTATGTGGCTCTTAAGAATAAAACTAATATTTTCTATACCTAATTTATTCATCTTTTCTTTACCAGATTTATGTGTGTTTCCATTTGGTAATTTTTCTTGACCTTTCAAAACTAAAATAATATCTTCAATAACTTTTTTAGGATTTGTTGATTCAACTAAAACTGATTGGGCTTGTTGAATCTGTTCTAACATTTGTGGAGAATTCATTGCAGATTGTGCATCCAATTGTCTTTGCTGTAAAGCATCTTGTGCTTGATATTCTTCATACACATCTTGTCTCATTTCTTTTTCTTCCTCCTTTTTGTCTTCTTTACTTTTTTAAGTAATGTTGTAGGTAATAAAATTCCTGTTTCTATCTTTCCAATTCCAAATTCTTCAAATACTTTTACATCAAAGAATTTTGGAGTTTCAATAAATAATCTTGTTGCTCTTCTTCCTGTTCCAGTTGGAAAGAATTCGAGACTAGGAACAAAAGGTAAGAATGGAGGGGGAGCTCTTCTTGTGGTTGGTTTTCTTCCAACTCTTGCTCGTGGTTGGGGAGGTATTTTAAATGGCGATTTGAAAGCTGGTTTAAATATTTGTTTAGGAAATATTTTTGTAATTTCTTTTGGAAATTGTTTTGTAATTTCTTTTGGTTGAGTTTTTGTTTCTCCTCGTAATTTTGGTTGACCTTTTTGAAAAGGAAATAATCCTTGAAAATCTTTTGTTCGTAATCCAATCAAATCAATTCCAGAAACTAATGGTTTTTGTTTTATATCTAATCTAACTATTCCAATTTGTTCTCCAGGTAATAATCCTCCTTCTGTTCTTTCAAATAATCCTTTACCTTCAAATGCAGATTTAGAAATAATTTGTTGAGTTGCTATTGGTTTTGAAACTATCTTTGTTGAAGCTTTTGTTTTTATTGGTTTGGGTTGTGGTAAAGGTTTAGGAAGCATAACTAAATCTTTTTGAATTTGTTGTTGGAATGTTTTTTCAAGAGGAGTTCTTGTAACTTTTCCAGAAGGTCTTAAAGCTTGAACTCCTGTTTCAGTATCTAAAACTATTGGTTTCTTTAATCTAATAACTGTTCCTTTAAGTGAAGGTAGTTTTCCAACATCTCTTGTTCCAGGAAAAGTTACATCTTTGAAAACTGTTCTTCCCCCAAGGATTTCAAATTGATCTGTTTCTCCTAATGGTTTAAATTCACTAACAGTTTCAAATCTTCTTGTTCTACGACCTAAAGTTTTAGGCGGAAGAATATCTAATTCTGTTGGTTTCCCTGTTCTAACTTTACCTAGTTGAAACTCTTCAAGGAATCCTTTTTGAAGAATTGCATCTTTTTTAAAAAATTGTTGTATATTTTTTTCAGCGACAGGAAAACCTAATTCCTTTTCTTTCAAACTTGTGAAAAGAAATTTTTCTCTAGGTGTTAAAGCTAAAATATCAGCTTCTTTAGATACCCCACTTATTTTAGCTAACTTTCCAACACGACCACCTTTTGTAGTTAAAGTTACAAAAGGTTTTTCATCAATAACAGTAAATGGAGTTACAGTTTTATCTATTTTAGGTGGAACTAATTTACCATCGAGAAAACCTCCCTCTTTTGTTCTTTGAATTAATGGTGGAGTTTTTTCTGTTATTATTTCAAATCTTCCTATGTTAAATTCTTTCCCACCCTTAACTATCGGAATTTGAACTTCTAGAAATTCAGCTTCTCTTGTTGCACGTAATGCTATCTGTTGTGGAACTCTTTGGGCTGGAAACGAACTTGCTAAAATTACTTCTGGTCTTAGAACATTTGCTAAATCTAAAATTGCTTGTTTAGCTCTTGGTTTATCACCAATTAACCTTTCTCCTAAAGGTGTTAAAGTTGGTTCTTGTCTTTGGCTTGGTAAACCTTTAAATGCAAAATCAAATGCTTGTTGAGTTTTTGTTCTTCCAACAACATCATCTTCTTTTCTAGATCCTAAAAAAATATCTGACACAGAAATTCCTTCTCCCCTAACTTCTGCTGCAGGAATTATTCCTACTTCTCCTTCTTCAATTTCTACTCCTCTTGCTCTTACTTCTGAAGGTCTTAAAACAATCGCTCCAACTTCTGGAAGTTTTTCTCTTCTTTCCCTAGTCTCTCTTGGTTTTATTTCTTCCAAAGGTTTTGGAGGTAATTTAGTGACTGTAATTTTTTCTTTTGGGGATTCTATAACTCTTTGAATTATTTGTGCTTCAGTAGTTCTTCCTGCATCGCCACCAGATGTTCTTGGAGCTTCGCCACGAATTACAATTCCTCCAACCCTTTCTTGAGTTGGAGTTCCAACATCAACAGCTCTTACTGGTTCTTCTTTTTTTGGTGCTAAAACTTTAGTTGTTACTGTTGGTTTTTTTCTAAATCGTTTGAATAAATCTCTAATACTTACCATTTAAGGAATCATAATTGGTGCTTGTTTAATTGGTTGTAGAACTTCAATAGAAATAGTTTCTCTTGGGAAAAAGAAAAATAAACAAGTTATAAAAAGAAATAATCCAATTATCAAAACAGTTTTAACTTTCATAACATATATAATGTATTATCTATTTTAAAAATGTTTTGTTTTGTAACAGTTTGTACATCATCTTTTTTCTCTTTTGGGAATTGTAAGCCAAGCAATTGTAACAAAAATAACAAAAAAAGTAGCCAAAACCCAAAAAGAATTACACAATCGAGGTGCTAAAGTATTTGCACAATCAATTAACATTATTTATCTCCTAATTGGATTCTAAACCCTGTGTCATCTTCTACAGAGTAATCAGGGTGGTATATTAAGCTCTGTGACGAACCTTTTATGGTACAAATGACATCTTCCCCCATTTTTTCGGAACAGAGCTGACAGGGGTTTAAAATGAGCTGTTCAGTCCTTGCAAAGATTAAAGCCATGAATATTAAAAACATTACAAATAGAAGTATTGAAATCCATTTGAATCTGGAATCTGTGATCCAATATTCTTTATTACTCATTTTTCACCGCCAAGAAAGAAACCAATACTGAAATTATGAATACAAAAAGAATTTCGTGAGCAACTATTGAATTAAGGAAGATAGTTAATACAAAAGTGAATATAAACCACATCATAAATTTATATAAAACATCCATCATAAAAATATTATTGCCAACCAAATTCCCAAAGACAAACCAATTGCTATCCAGAAAAGATAAGCGAACAATCCTCCTTTTTTATTCCTGAAAATATTCATCGTGATTGAATTCTCCTTTTCTTTTGAGTGACATATATTCACAGATAATAAATATTAAAAAGAATGCAACATAGAAAACACTTGAAAACAAATTTGATGGTAAAGCTAAGAATACAAATGAAAAACTAAGGAACATCATCGCAAGTATCTGCCATCCCCATACCGCTATGTACTTTGTGATTAAATTAACTTCCATTTTAACCCACTGTTATTGCAGCCCTCTGACTATCTACAAATAATTTAGATAGGTCTGATAGTTGAGCTAATATTCCTGGTAAGTGGGACATTAAGATGTAAAGTATGAATACAGTCATAACTCCTCCAATAATTTGTGGGAAGTAAGGAAGTAATTTCATCCACATCTTCTCTTGATCAAACATTCCTTTATTCATATCTTTTCTCTTTTGAGACCAATATTCCATATCAGAATCAATCATTCTTTGACTTTGACTAGCAAAAGGATAAACTTTTCCATCTGCTTTAATAATTCCTTTCTTCCAAACTTTGGTTGGAGTTAAATAATAAAAAGCATTTTCTCCTGTTCTATACAATTCAATATAATCTCCATCAGCAGTTAATTGGATAACATTGAAATTGGGAACTGGAAGATTCTTTTTTATTGACCAAAGAGAAAAATATTTACTATTTGTTTTTTTATCAAGTAAAATTGCTGCCTTATCAAATAAGATACTATTTTTCTCCTCTGCTCTATCAGAAATAATTTTAATCTTAATATTAAACTTTCTTTTGTAAACCAAAACATACCACATAGAAAAACCTAAAGCTCCCACAATTACTGCTGCAATTGCAAACCATAATATTCCTCCGAATATTCTTGCAATTAATTGGGATCCAACTTCGTTAAATACACTACTTGCCATTTTTGATTATAATTTATTGAAGAGTTTGAAGCAATTGTGTAGCTCTGTTTGAATGATAAACTGCAAGAGCTAAAACATCCTTCTCTGTCAATTGAACTGGTTCTTTAACTTTCTTTGATTTAAGATCTGCTTTCTTAGTTTCTTTTGGTTCTTCTTCGTCTTCTTCTAAATCATCTGAATACATATCTGCTGGATCTTCTTCATCTTCTTCTAAGTTTTCAAATTCTTCTTCATCAACGTCTTCAATCTTCACTGGTTTCTTCTTAAGTTTTTTAAGTGGATTTTCCATTTTGATTCTTTTTTAATTTAATTAAATATGAAACTACGTCATTAAAAGTTCTTAATCCTCTTTCTATTCTAATTTTTATTAACTCTCTCCAATTGCTTTCAGAAATCTTAACAGTCTTATCACCTTCCATCTTTACACATTTACACATTTCTACTTTATAAAACCTTCTATCACAATCTTTTTAATATGTATATTCTTGTTTAATTAGGGTGATTAAATTTTAATTGTGCCTTATTGCCACACGCTTGATCCCTGGTCACCTTCCTTTTTTTTAATAAACAGATCCGTTTGGGTATCTAAATCTTTTAATCCTTGGATTTATATCATCATAATGATCTTGGCAATAAGGTTTTGTTTTAAAAATTCCAACAGATTTCTTCTTACAACCTCTTTCTGAACATTTTAAATTTAATAATTCTGTTCTATCTTTTAGAGTTTCTTTCATTTTACTTAAACATCCTCATCTTTTCCTTTGCTTTATTATAATCTAAACGAACTTCTACACCTCTGGAAAGTCTTCTTTTTTCTGCAATCATCTTTAATCTAGATAAAGCCCTACTGATCCATCTATTATTTATCCAATCATCATTTGTTTGAAGGAATTGTTTGAATCCATCAGTTATCTTTTGAAGTGGAATAAAGAATGTTGTTTCTTGTTCTTGAGATATGTAATCATAAAGAGAAATATCTAAATTTTCTATTGATTCTTCTTCACTCTTTTTCAGTGAAATATCATTCAAAATTCCTAAAACTTCTTCAAAAATTCCTTCTAATCCAATAGCTCCATCTATCCACATTGATACAATTAAAAGAGGTAAACTTAACTCCAAATCTCTGCCATTAATTGTTGTTGATTTTATCAAATCAAACTTCTTTTCTAGTGTACTTAGTGTACTTAGTGTAGGTAGTGTAGTGGTGTAGATAGGTGTATATCCCTCCCCTAACACATACTTGTTCCACTCTATATATACATTCTGGGGCTGCACGTTCATACACAAAGAACACTGAATCCGTGAAATTGACACCAAAATCTCTTTTATTGCCAAAATTTTAGATTCTAGGAGATTTTCAACCAATCTAGTCTTTTTTTCACTAATTGATTTTTCCAGGATAATTTTGATACATCTGTCCCCCAAAACGTTATCAATTCCAGTAATATTTGCTATTGCAATTGGTCTATAAACCGAATAACTTTCAACAACTTGTTCCTCTCCATCTGGTGTTTTTTTCTTTTTCATACGATTTACAATTACACCTTTTTTGTAACCCGAATTCAGTAACTCTAGCAAAGTTTCTTTACCTTTTCTACCAAATCCTTCTGCTTCATCAATACATAAAGTTCCTTTAGTTCTAAATAATACTGCATCAGTCATTGAATTTTGTATAGTTCCTTCAAAAGACATTGAAGATATTAAATTAAGCAATCTAGTTTTTCCAGATCCCCTCATAGCATTAAGATATAGATAAGGGTAAGAATTGAAATCTTTATGGAAATATGTACCAATAATCCATAAAGCAATAATCTTTGTATGTTTTGGATCTATTTCAAGATATTTTTCAATAATATATTTAATATCTTCATAAACATCTAAAAGAATTTTTTTGATGTGTTCTTCTTCTTCTATTTCTTCAACAAGAAAAGCTTTATGAAAAGGAGATTCTTCTTCTTGTTTAAACTTTTTATTTTTAATCATAGCAAACAATTCTTTCTTTGATAAATAATAAGGTTCAATATGTTTACTTCCACAAGAACATTTTAAAGGAATTTGACCTTCAGTAGTTAAAATTGCCTCACATACATTACATTGGAATTTTTTCATCACCTTCCCCCTTCTTTTTTCTTTTCTTACAAAACATACATTCTTCAGTATCAACAAGATTCCCACATCCCTTGCATTTTCTTGTATGAATAAATGTCATCTTAAAGCCCACCTTTCTTTTTGAAATCCATCTTCATTTCCGAAAGTTCTCAAATCTTTTTCGTTTGCACATTTAAAACAACTTGTTATTTTTATTCCTTTAAAATAATAAGGGGTTGTTGCAACAAGTTTTTTATCACAAAAATAACATTTCATTCCCCAACAACCTCAATCATTATTATAAAACTAGGATCAACAGAAACATTATTACCTTTAATATCAGTGAAGGCAAATTCTTTTTCAGAAACAGAAGTAACTTTTCCTTTATACCAAAAATTATTTGAAAGAATTAATTTAACAGTGCAATTCAAATATTGTTTTAATGATTGATGATCCATCTCTTTTTTAACTAAAATTTATTTATAAAATATTCTAACTATTTTTTAGTAGTTTGATCCTCCTTGTAAAAATATTGTGTGCAAAATCTTCCATGATAAAAAAATAATCTTATACATTCTTGTGGTTCTGAATTATAAAATTCTTCTGTGTCTATTAATTCATATCCTTTAACTTCTGGTATTGTTTTGTTTTCAAGATCCATTACTTCCTCCACTTGATCTATGAATAGTTTCTAATCTATAAATAATCCATAATGCAATTGGAATACTTACAATATCTTGTATTCTGTCAATTAATTCAAACGAAATCATTTACTCTCCTCACTTGAATTGCGAAACTTCCAATCATCCTTATTAGTTATTAATCCTGCTATAATTAATATTAGACCCGTAAAATTTATTGGAATAACGATTGGTGCAGTCCAACTTGGTAAAGGTGTAAGAAGGGTTATGAAAATTCCCGAGCCTGCAAAAATTAATAAACCAATTACAAGAAATCTTTTATCCATTACTCTCTTCTCCTGTTTCACGCACTCCAAATTTCTTTTTTAATTCAATAAACTTCTCTAAATCTCTCTTTTTTTTGTTTACTTCATTTAATTCTTCCATCTCTATCTTTTCTATTTCATAATTGTTTTTTATTTTGAGATTTTCTTCTTTAGTAAACTTCTTCCAATCTTCACTTATTAAAACTTCCATAGGGATTATTCCAACATCTTGATAATCAGCTCCATCTTCAGAAGGTTTCCAAAGAATAATTCTTACTAAATCTTTATTTCTGTTTAAAGCTATTGAAAATTGACTAATATCCTTTTTTAAATCCCAAGAAAAACAATTACCTGTTAGATATGGTTTGAAATTTTCATACTTCTTATTGATAAACCTAAGTATTTTTAATGCCTCTTTTAAAATAATCTCTTGGTTTGAATCCATATTAGAAATTGTTTCCCTTAATTTATTCAAACTTACTTCGTCATTCTTAACACTTTTCAATCTAAATACTTCTAACAATTTCATTTTATTCGCTTAACCCCTAATTCAAGTTCTTCTACTTTCTTCATAAGTTTAACAATAGCAAGTGTCATTTTACATTCTTCTCCATCAATAAAAAACTTAGTATCATATTGATTCATTAAAACTTCGTTAGCATTACTCACTTTCTTTAAATTTTTGTTAATATCTTTAACCTCTCTTTTTATTAAAGTTATATTTTTACTTAACCTAGATAATTCCTTATAAACAAATTCAAATTCGGTCATTTTGTGCGTTTCTCCCCTAATCTAAGTTCTTCTGAAACATATTGATCGCAATAACCAATTGGAATCATACCTATACTTGCAGACCCTTCACAAACATTAATTGGCTTTCTCCCATATCTTTCTTCAAATTTATCTTGCGAATAAAAATTCATTAGAATACTTCCAACTAAAATTAATAATAAAAATACTGTTACTATTTTGTATTCATGTTTCATTTTCCCTTTGCCCCTAATCTATGTTCTTTGACAAATTTTATATTTCTTCTAATGGCAAATTCAAAAGTTCTAAACATTCCGTAACCAGCTAATAATATTATTAGAGTCCCAATAAAACCTATTTCGCAAGTCATTTTCCCTTAACCCCTACTCTATAAATTGTTTCTAATCTATAAATTATCCAGAGTGCTATTGGAATGCTTACAATATCTTGAATCCTGTCAATTAATTCAAATGAAATCATTTTCCCTTTGCCCCTACTTTGTGAACTTTAATTTCAAATCTTCTTATTGTAATTTCAAATATTAAATATATAACTGCAACCCTTCCAAAGAAAATAGAACTTTGATAAGCAAAAAATATACATGTTCCAATCATTCCATAAAGCATTAACTCTGCAAGACCTAAATCTCTAAAATCAAAACTTATTCTCATGTTCGCTCTCCTTCAGCTTCACGCACAGCTTCGTTAAAACCTTCAACATATCCTCTTTCATATTCTGTTAAAGTATATTCTTTGTCTTTCAACATTTTATCTAGTAACTCATACATTTTCATTTTTCTTTCATATTGCGTCGTTTTAATTGTTCTTTTAAAAAATAAATATCACAATATCTTGAATGCATAACCTTTCTATGATGTGCTTGTATATCAATTATTTTTTGTTTAAGTTGTCTAATTCTTAATCTTTGTTTATCTGTCATTCTTTACTCCTTTGGTTTAAATTGTGAACTAATTTAAAAAATTTGTATGTTGAATTAACAAAAAAATGAATTGCAATAGCTACAAAGATAATTGTAAAGAATATTATTATTATTACTAAAAATAATATTAAAGATGCTTCAAGCATTTTCCATATAATCTCCCACATCATTCTTTACTCCTTTGGTTTAATTCGCGTATACTAAAATGAGCATAACACATCGCCAAAATACCAGAAATTATTGCTATAGGAAAAGCTCCCATCCATCCCACTATTCCACCCAGAAGTAATCCTGCTCCGTATCCAAAATAAAAAAAAGCATCCATATGATCCTTTATCATTGTTCAGTTCCTCTTTGATTTAGTTTACATATCATTTTTCTATTCCCTCTTGCATCCATTTAAAAAATCCCCTCCATACTATTCCCAACATAAAACTAAATAAACACCATGCCAATACTTCATTGATTTACTAATACTTGTTCCATTAGTCAGTTCCCCTTTCATTTACTTTGCGAAATTCATTCAAAGTTTGCCAAAGATATTTTTGTTGTTTTGAAACTTCTTTCATTGAATCAGATAAACTACTAATTTCTTTTTGTAAATCAACAATCAAATTCCAAGTTTCAATACTATCTTCTTTTATCTTATTATATAATCCAGAAGCCATTAAATAATAATAATCTTTTAATCTATGATCCTTGTCAATCTTTCCTTCTATTATCAAGTGTTCTTCTTTATGAAGCTTCTTAGCAAGTTCTTCTGCTTCTTTTGATATAATTCTTCTTTTTGCCATTATTTTTTACCCCCGTTTCGTTTAAGTTTAGTATTGCGAATCCTCTTCTTCATTTCAATTACTGTAAGTTCTATTGCGTATTGAACATCTCTAAAACTATATTTTAAAGATGGTTTTATTAAATTTCCCCATGCATCAAGTTGTGTTTCTTCTCTGCTAATAACTTTGTATTGAATCTTATCTGATATTTCTCTCCATAATGCTTTTTTCATGCGTCATGTCTCCCTTTGGCGTCTTGCAAGTCTTTTATTCTACCTAATAAATATCTAGCTTTGCTTATTTCAAGTGCATAAATTGGATTATCATTTATTATCCTATCCAGTAAATAATCCAAGTCTTCTAATTCAGTTTTGTTTAATTCTAAAACTTTCATTCTGATTTGTCTCCAGATGCGAACTCTTCTTTAATTTCTTCCAATATATTTATTTGTCCAATTAAAACTTCAATTTCTGATAAGTGATTGAAATCAACAGCACCACCAGACAAAACATCTAAATTCTTTTTGAATTCTTTTCTTCTATCAATCTCTTCTGTAATTTTATTCTGTTTTTCTACAATAATTTCTATTATTTCCATTATTCTTTTTTCTCCAAAGCATCTTTAGTTTGTTTTTCAACTGGAATATGTTTCTTTTCTTCAAAATTTTGGTTTGCTGATTTCCAATGCGAATGAATCTCATTAAATTTATTTGATATATCCATCAATTCTTCCCACCAACAAACAACTTCTTTAGACATCTTTGTATTATCTAATTCATATTCAATCATTTTTAATTGAGAAATTAATTCTAATGTTCTACTCATCTTTCTTCCCCTTGCAGTTGTGCATTTGTTTATATCTTTCAGCTTGTTTTTCTGTAAGTCCTGTAAATTCTTCTTCACAAACTTCACATTCAATCGTCGCTGTTTTATCTTTTGTTTCCATTATGTATATGATATGATATGATACTATATAAATGTTCTTATTTTACATATCCTGTTTCTAATGCGAATTAACATCTAGGAGAACATTTTGGACAAGGACAAGATAAACAAAGACTAAGATTAGGTTCTCCTCTATCTTTTGCTTCTTTCATTGCTTGTTCAACTAAACAGTTTTTGTTATTTATTTCCATTATTATTCCTAATGCGTCTAATCTCTTTCATCCTCTTCTATATTTTGTTTAATTAAATCGCATTTATAACATTCCACTATTCCAAATAATTCAAAATAACTTAACTTATATTTATTAGAAATTTCATTTATCTTCTCTACTAATCTTTGATATGCTTCGTCCAATTTCTCATTTTCTTTATATATTTTTATTTCCATCTTTACCTCAAAGACGTACTTGCTTCTCCTTGAAAGCACATTTAAATATATGAAGCCCCATCTTAGGTTCAACACAATTTCTTAATAATAATCTTGCCTTAATTCTTGGAATAGGCATACCCAAATATTCAGATAGTTCTTCTGCTGTTGATCTACTAACATCAATATTCTTGAACTCTTTATCTTCAATATCAAAATTAGCCCAAAATGGATGTCTCCCCAATTCAACTGTTGGTTTTATTAATGCTTCATAATATGGAATAACATTCTCAACTACCCATTTTCCCTTGAACCAACTCTTCAATAAAATAACTTGTTGATAGAAATCCATGTTAGGATAACTTTTAATTGGTTGGCTAAAACATAATCTACTGTGAGTTGGACATGGTGGAGAACTCCAAATAAAATCAAACTCTTTGTAATGCTGCAAGAGATATTGGTGAGCATCAGTTACGATAACATTATCGTTTGGAAAATTATATTTGTAGATCCCTGCTATTTCTGGATTAATCTCTATGGCAGTTACTTCGTGTTCATCTCCCCAAAGTTTTCTATTTCCACCAATTCCCGCATATAAGTTTAGTATTTTCATTCTTCTTCCTCCAAAATAAAACCACTTCCACCACATTCAGAACAATCATATTTTGGATAACTTTCCATAGATTCTTTACCTGAACAAATAGGACAAATTACTTTCTTCTTTTTCTTTTTTGATAAAGAATATTTCATTCTTAATGTTTCAAATCTTTTGTCTTTCATATTTATTCCTTAAAAGAATTATTTCTTAATCTACGTAATAAATTAATGTGTTTATTTAATATTTTATCTCTTTTAATTTTTCTTTTTTTATATTTTAAATATTCTCTTTTTTCATTGTTGAAAACCATACCATCAATTATTATGTATTTAGATATTTTTCTTTCTTTCTTTAATTTATTATATTTTACCAATTGGTAAAAATTTTTAAATCCTTGTCTTTCTCCAAGATATTTTTGATATTCATATAAATTTCTAAATCCCCTTTTTTTAGCCCATGCTACGTGATATAAATATTCTGATCCCCACTTGCAAATAATTTCTCTTTTGAATTGTTCTAATGCATCAGTAATTAATATTTCCTTGGTTTCTCCTTGAACTAAATTATAATTTTCACTACCAATATACCCTTTAATTAGAATACTTCTTAATCTTGGAGGTATCTTACTTACCATTTTCTACTCATTACTTCCCTTTAATTTCTTAATCTTTTCTCTAATATCGTTTGCCCAAGGACTATAAAACAAACCTTTCATTCCCAATAACATTAACTGATTTTTAAGTAATTGAATATCATTTGTTTTTTTTAATACTATAACTTCCCCAGTTTTTTCATTAGTTATTTCTTCACTTATTTCCATTGTTCGCTTTCCTGCCCTTTAACGTTTTAGGTCTGCCAACATCAATTGAAATTAATTCCCAATATATAACTTCTTCTCCACGTCTAAAAATTTCTTCAATTCTTTTATTTAAATTCCTAAGTCCTTCACCTTTATATTTTACTTCTCTGTATGCCATGATTATGATTTGCCCCTAAGGGCGTGGAGCTTTGATGAAAAAAAGAAGTTTGTTTAGGACTACTTTCCTCGAGATCCCACCCCACGTTCTCGAGTATGATCATGGGAGGGGTAAAGAGGTTCAAATGATAGATCTAATAATCAATAAGAACTACCCTCCCATGAATTTGAACCCTCCAATACTTTGTACTGGAGGGAATATGATGTTTTTAGCAAAAAAACAATAACAAATTACTCTAACTGAACAACAGTATATTTCGTGTTCAAACTATCTCCTTTCTTTGTAACTTTAAAAGTTTTCAAATCAGGTTTAACTTCCAAAATTTCTTTAAGTTGTTCTAATACTGAATTTGGAACTCTGTATTCTTCTAACTTTCCAGTATCCATATCTGGTAGAACCATGAATGAAACTTCATAAGCATCTTCTGTTCCTTCTTTTTTAACTTCACTTTTGATTTCTTGTTCAACTGAAACTACTTCTAAATCTGCTATGTTTTTCATTCGCTTTGGTTCATAAACCTGTGCTTGTTCTTTGATTGATGGCATTTTTATCCTCCTTTGTTTATTTAATTGAATGTTGGGTAAAATTTATTATACCAATCATAAGTTTCTATGTTTGAAGCATTTATAACTTCATTTGCATTACAATTTTGTGGTTCTTCTTCAAATTTTATTTCGTTTATTAGGTTTTGTGCTTTCATTCTAATGTTTCAGTTTGAGATGGCGGATGGTCAAAGTTTACTTCTGTTTGAAATGTATTTTTGTTATAAAAAATTACTAATGTAGTGACTTCTTTTCCAATTTTATCTTCTCTTACTCTTTTTGCTATTTTTTCTAGTTCTTTTGCCATATCTTTTTTGTTCATTTCATTTCCTCCTTCATTTTGAACTTAACAATTAGATCATACATCTTTTTAATCACTTCATCCATACTTCCTGCATCCAATTTGTATTTTAAATTGATTAATTTAGTTCTAAGTTCTTTTGAAACCTCTATTGTTGTTTTCATTGT
>Ga0209976_10000446_pt1 | contig 27806 bp, 29 predicted proteins | sample SumtaG_FD_182806 | JGI IMG/M metagenome (GOLD analysis project Ga0209976, IMG submission 182806) | Deep subsurface microbial communities from Indian Ocean to uncover new lineages of life (NeLLi) - Sumatra_00157 metaG (SPAdes) (version 2) | ecosystem: Environmental > Aquatic > Marine > Oceanic >...
CTAGTCCTCTAAACTTTGATAATCCGTCACCAGATCTCATTCGTCTAGAATCTATCCTTTCAGGCTGCATCCTTACTAAGCTATTTGGTTTCAAGCACTTTTCACGGCCCTTCCGGGTTACTTTTCATCTTTCGTTCACACTACTACTACGCTATCGGTCTTGGGTAATATTTAGATTTACCAGCGTGTATCTGGTACATTCGTACGAGAAAACCATCCCGCACTACTCGGGAACTCTCGCAACAACCTTCTAGATTACTATTACGCGGCTATCACGCTCTATGGCTCGACTTTCCAGGAGTATTCATATTCTCTAGTTAGGTCGTACGAGGTCCACACACCACATTTCCACTAGATTTCTCTAGGGATTCGGTTTGATCTTTTCCGCTTTCGCTCGCCGTTACTCACGGAATCACTGTTGTTTTCTTTTCCTCCTGATACTAAAATGTTTTACTTCTCAGGGTTCCCTTTCCCATAAGGGAATCTTGCGGATTATTGAGCCGCAAGTGGATGTCCTATTCGAGAGTCTCGGGGTCAGCGTCTTCATGCGACTAACCCGAGCTTTTCGCAGCTTGTCACGCTCTTCATCGGTTCCCAAGCCAAGATATTCACCAAATAGCGGAGGCGTATTGGCGTCTAGTTGAGGAAAGATTCAGATTACTTGCCTAAGGGTTTTACATATTCGGAATTAGTAAGTTTGGTTTTTTTTAAAAACTTAAAACTTTAGAAATTTATCAATTTTGACGATTGATATTAAGCCTTAATAATATGGGGAGTATGCTTATGAGCATGATTTTTCATGCTTGGCTTCGGTTAACTTATACCAACCGATGTGAAGGTCAGTTTAAGCACCCGCCTCCTGTTGCACCATTTTTTTGACAGTGGTCAAACCTGGTGTACTTCAGTGGGGCCTAGGCCGCTATTGGCCATATATCATCAAAAAACTGGATGAGATTTTTTTCTAACCAATAACTTGTCGATGTTTAGAATACTAATATTTTAATAGCATTATTAATGACATCGACGAAATATAAGAATAAATATTCGGTTAAAAATTTTATGGTGTGGCTGGATAAACTTTATAAGTCATTAGGGAGGTTGAGAGGTTTACTAATTAGCAATTTTATAAGAATTTTTTTAATGAAGGTTTCGAGTGAATAGAAGTCAAAAGAAGTCAATAGAATTAAATAGAATTAAATAGAATTGAAATCTTAAATAGAATTGAAATCAGAAAATTGGTTAAATTTTAAAGTTTAAATATGAAAAATTAATTATTTTCAATAGAAAAAGAAGATTTGAATATATCTTAGAAATGTTTAAAATGTTTATAGGATTGGGTGCGAGACTTGGTTGGTAAAGTTTTGGTTGGTACATCTGGGTGGGGTTATGATGAGTGGGTTGGTCCTTTTTATCCGAGGGGTTTGGATCAAGCTGATTTTCTTCGGTATTATTCTGAAATTTTTATTACTAATGAAATTAATACGACATTTTATAATACGCCTTCAAGGTGGGTTGTAGAAAACTGGGTAAAGAAGACTCCTAATAATTTTTTGTTCTCGGCAAAAATACCTCAGAGGATCACGCATACTCATAAATTAGACATTGATAATTGCTTAGATGATATGGGTCATTATTTAGAAGCAATGGATCCCCTAATTAAAGCAAATAAGCTGCTTTCATTTTTAATTCAACTTCCTCCTTCATTTAATAAGCAAGAACATTTCGGGAATTTAAAAGAATTTATAGAAAATTGGCCAGGAGATCGTGAGAGAAGTACCTATGAATTAGTTGTTGAATTTAGGCATAAATCATGGATGGTCGAGGAGGTGTTTCAGTTTTTAAGGCGTAATCAATTAACTTATTGTGCTGTGATTGAGCCCTTATTGCCTCCTAGAATGGATGTAACTAATCCGGCTTTTGCCTATATTAGATTTCATGGATACGGAAAAAAGATCTGGTTTGATTATTTTTTTAAAGAAGAAGAGATACAAAAATGGGCGCAACCAATTAGAGAAGTTATACCAAAAGTGGAGAAAATTGGGATCTATTTTAATAATCATTTTTCTGGGTATGCTGTGAAAAACTCATTAATGATGTTAAAGGAATTGGACCTTCAACCAAGAAAATCACCTGCTGCTGTGAGTCTTTTGGACATAAAAAAGCAATCGGGAAAATATTCAAAAGGCCAGATGGGTTTAGATAAATTTATAAAATAGATTACTAATTCTCAAATAGAAGGATTTATAATAATCACAAATACACAAGGATTTTTGAGGGATTATGAGTAAGAGGAAGCTAATAATTGGATTTATTGGAGCTGGATCTATAGGGAGTTTATTTGGGGGGTATTTTGCAAATATTAAGTCTGATCTCTTTGAATTAGATGTGAGATTTTTCTGTTTTGGCGATCATGCGTTAGCAATTAACCAAAATGGGTTAGAACTTGTTAAAGATCAAACCGTTCAAAAAATAACGAGCATCCACGCTTATGAAAACGAGGTATCCTTAGAAGAATTGATTAAAACTGATCCATCTTTTTGTTTCGATTTTATTTTCCTTACGACGAAAACTTACGATATAGAAAAAGTATTAACGCAGTACCAAAAACTTATCGATGTGAGTAATTTGATTGTTATCTTACAGAATGGTATTGGGAATGAAGATGTGGTTAGTAAATATGTTTTAAGGTCTAAAATAGTAAGAGCAGTAACTACAAATGGGGCCTTGTTAAAGGATCCTGGTAGAGTTATTCATACTGGTGAAGGATTAACAAAAATTGGTTTGGCATTTCCAGAGGATCTCAATTCAACTGAAGAAAATAAAGAATATCGTGAAAAGAATTTAAATTTACTCTTGGATCTCTTTAGATTAGCTGGTTTTGAGACGCAAATTGCCGAAAATATAATAAAAGAAAGTTGGGAAAAGGTATTTGTGAATGTTGGGATTAATGCTTTTGGGGCATTAACCAGGCTACGAAATGGTGAGCTTTTAAAAAATGAAGGTTTAAAAAATTTAATGGATGATGTTATTAAAGAAGCAATTCAAATCGCTAAACTGAAAAATATTAAGCTTACAGATAAAGATTTTGTAACCTTGGCTTATGATGTTGCTAGGAAAACAGCGGAAAACAAAAATTCTATGTTACAAGATGTTTTAAATGGGAGTCCAACTGAAATTGATTACATAAATGGAAGAATATTAACATATGCAAATGAATTAGGAGTTAAAGTACCGATAAATGAATTAGTAACTTTTTTAATTAAAGGTTTGGAAGCCTCGGTTGATTAACTCTATTTTGAGTTTAAGGTCATATAATAAGCGTTTTCTCCATCCCGGTAATACTTTTTTTTAATGTTAATTACTTTAAATTTGAATTGCTCATACAGTTTAATAGCACTAATATTAGATACTCTTACTTCAAGAACGTATTCTTGAATCTTATATTTTTTTATTGCTAGCATACTATTTGACAATAGTGCTTTTGCGACACCTCTTTTTCGATACTCTTGTGTGACTGCAATTGATACGAGATGTGCTTTAGTAAGGTATCTTAATGTATCTAAAGAAGGAGTTTTTTCAACTCTCCACATAATATAACCTATTATCATACCAACATTATTTTGGGCAATTAAGAAAGGTTCTGGATAATTATCAAGAATACTTTTATAGAAAAAGTAGGGATAATCTTCTGGGAGTTCTTTTTCATTAACTTTTATGACAGCGTCTAAATCATCTAATGTGCATCGTCTTATGAGAGCTTCTTGACGATTTAAGTCATCTAAAGAATTATTCTTCGTCTCTTTGTTGGTGGTCATCGTTATCCTTGTCTAAGAGGTCAATTATGAAAGAATAGCCTTATTTATATAATGGATATAAGATTTGAAACTTTTAAGCTTTTATGAAAGCAAAATAAAAAAGATTTATTTTTATTGCTCAAGTATTTTAAAAGCTTCCTTTTTTTGGGTTGTAATGTACTCAATTATTAGATCTAGGGTCTTTTGGATATTCAATTTGTTATCAAAATTGCTTATAATTTCAAGTAATTCATTAGTTTTTAATTTCTTGAAGTTTTTTGCAGTTTCGATCATTTCTGGGAGAGTTCTTATGACATTATCAACTATTGTAATATCTGCCCATAACGCGGTTCTACTTAAGGGATTTAGATCAATCGCAATTACTTTTTTATTTAATTTTTTCAATGCTTCAGTACGATCACCGTCTTCTAAGGGAACCATAACAACATCCGCTTTTCCGATTAAATCAACCTTTCTTCTATTACTTTCAAGACCACCGAGTTCTGTCATGGCATCTTCATTTGTACCTCTGATATCCGTAGCTCCGGCACTTTTTAAAACTTCAATGATTGCTTTTACTCTCCCCTCCTTCCTATAGAACAGATTTATCTCAAGAGGAATTTCTAATAATTTAGATAAATCAGCAAGTTCTTTAGGTACTAGAGCTGCGATATTTCCATTTACACTAATTACAGGTTTTTTTGCTATTAATAAGGAAGCTACAGCCGCATTTATTGCTTCTTTTGCGGTTTTGTTTGTTTTCTCACCGATGATATAATCAAAACATTCCCCTCGACCATGTGCTATCAATCCAGCTTCTGCAACAACTAAACTCTTCATCCCTTCGATAATTTTATGGCGATATTTTAAACTCGAGTATCGTGGATGTGTTATAGGAACACTCTGGTTTTTATTTTCATTCGGGGTCATTTTATTTCACATGATTTAAATAATGATCTTTATATAGATTGGTATAAAGAAAAAATATTAATCTTTTGGATAATTTATAATCGTTGTAGATGGATATGAGTGCGACAGCAAAAAAGAAACCTAATGATTTAAAGATTTTTAAGACGAAACAATTATTAAACGATCTTAAGAAAAAAAAAGGGTTTCATACAGAATTAGTTTCATTGTATATTCCTCATGATAGGAAGATTTCAGATGTTACCAATCATTTAAAGAATGAAGTGAGTGAAAGTCAAAATATTAAATCAAAGTTAACGAAAAAAAATGTTTTAGATAGCATTAGCAGTCTCCTTGGTAAGTTAAAAAATTTAAAAGAAGTACCTGAAAATGGATTAGTTATGTTTTCAGGAGCCATCCCTCAAAGTAATACTGCAGGTACAGAAAAGAATGAATTATATATTGTAGAGCCTCCTGATAGAATAAAAACATTTAGATATCACTGTGCAAGTGAATTTTTATTATGGCCTTTAGAGGATATGCTTACTCCTAAGGAAACATTTGGTTTATTAGTAATTGGGAGAAAAAAATCAGCAGCAGGATACATCAAAGGAAATAGAGTTGAGATTATAAAGGAATTTACTTCAGGTGTTCATTCAAAACATAAGGCTGGTGGCCAATCACAAAAACGATTCGAAAGATTAAATGAAGAAGCTGAAATTGCATTTTATAGAAGAATTTCTGAAGTTATAAATGAAAAATTTCTGGGATTTGAGGATTTACAAGGTATTTTTGTAGGAGGACCAGGTCCATCCAAAGAAAAGTTTGTAAATGATGAGAGCTTAGATTATAGATTGCGGGATAAGATATTAGATGTTGTAAATATTGGCTATGGTGGGAGAGACGGGATACGAGCTTTGATTGAAAAGGTTAAAAATCAGATGGAAAATGTTAAATATATTCGTGAAAAAGAAGTTATGCAGCACTTTATGCGAGAAATTTCCAATGAGACAGGATTGGGAACATATGGATTAGAAGAAATAAAACGGGCATTAAATTACGGTGTTGTTGATACTCTCCTACTTTCTGAAAAGTTGACCTTGTACAAAGTTAAATCTGGATGTTCTAAATGTAATTATAGCGAAGAAAAGAATATAAAGCAAACTTTATTAAAAACTCATGAGGGAAATATACGAGAAAAGAGTTGTGCAAAATGTGGTTCAAATACATTCAAAGTCATTGAAATGATCTCATTAATTGAAGATCTTGGTGAAATTGCTGAATCTACGGGCACGAAAATAGAGATATTGTCAACAGAAACAGAAGAAGGTGAAATGCTAAACAGCACATTCGGGGGTGTTGCAGCGATCCTTCGGTATAAGATTGATTATTAATAAAGGGTAGATATTTCAAAATAGATTTAATATAATGATAAAAAAGTTAAAACGATAAAAATGGGACTAAAAGAGCAATTATTAAGTTTAAAAATGATCATGTTTGGTGGAAAGGGTGGTGTTGGGAAAACCAGTTGTTCAGCAAGCTCAGCAATTTGGGCTGCGGAGCATGGAAGAAATACCTTAATTATAAGTACCGATCCTGCTCATTCTTTAGGTGATAGCTTAGGTGTTGAATTATCACCAGGCATACCTACACCAATTGAAGGGATTGAGAATCTTACTGCATTAGAGATTAATCCAAAAGTAAACATGTCAGAATATAAGGAATTGACAAATATTAATCCTATGGAAGAGATGGGGATGTCTGGATTGATGGATAGCCTCCCTATATTTGGTGATATGGAAGAATTAACCTCAATGACTCCCCCCGGAATTGATGAAGCTATAGCTTTCGGTAAAATTTTAGAATTTGTCGAGACGGATCATGAATATGATTTAATAGTATTTGATACTGCCCCCACTGGACATACCCTTAGATTTTTAAGCTTACCTGAGACCTTATCTGGGTGGATTGGAAAGCTAATAAAAATGAGGTTAAAAATAGGAAATATGTTTGGGGCTGTTAAAAGGATGTTTACACGAGGAGAAAAAAAAGAAGACAACTCATTAGATGTTTTGGAAAAATTAAACAACGCTATTTTGAATGCTAGGGAAGATCTCACAAATCCTGTTAAGAATTCATTTATTATAGTAATGATATCGGAAGAAATGGCTATTACCGAAACGGGGCGGTTATTAAATGAGCTGATCAAATATGAGATTCCCGTTTCAACAATAATTGTTAACCAATTATACAAGGATACAACAGAACTTTGTGAATTCTGCAAGGCGCGTAGAAAAATGCAACAAACAAATTTATCCAGGATAAGGGAGATATTTGAAGAGAAGTTAAACAAGAATTTGATAGAAGTGCCATTATTTAAAGAAGAAATTAGAGAATATGAAAGATTAAAGGAATTGGGAGAACATCTTATAAATTAGGGTCATTGATTGAATTCTTTTATATAACGACAATAAAGACATAATTGGTCATTTCCACATGGATACCCGCATGATTGACAAGTTTGGTATCTTTTTTTTTCTAATTGGTTATAAAGAATAGTGGATAACTCTAAAAATCCATTCAGCAAATTAAATTCAATTTCTGGGCTAGATTTTTTACATTCTAGAATAAAGTCTAAAACCCTCTTTCTGATAATTGGATCTTTTTCTCGATATGAACAGTGAGAAGGATAGTAAGGAATTTTTTTTATATTTGCGTAAAGGAATATCTCTTCTTCAGGAATTCTCATTAATGGAGTAATTTTCTTAATAAAGAATTTACTTATCTTTGAGTTTTCCTCCTTAAAAAGATATTGATTTGCAACTAAGTGCAATCGTTTATAGAGAATATTCATTAGAAATGTTTCTGCTACATCCGTGAGATTATGTCCCATTGCTAAAATGGTTCCCCCCAATTCTTTTGCTTCATCGTTTAATAATCTCCTCCTAACTGTTGCACAGTAATTGCATGCATACTTATAATCGGGGAGGTTCTTTTTTTTGTTTATAATCTCATCTAGCGTGAATCCTATTTTTTCTTTAAATGAGACGATTTTATGTTCAATTTTGAGATTATTGCAAAATTCTTTTGCTCTTTCTATCGAATTCTCTCTGTAATCTACAATACCCTCATCGATAGTTAATGCGATAATTGGTTCGGATTGAAATCGTCTCTTTTGAATCTCGCTAAGGTTATAGAGAAGAGAAAGAGAATCTTTACCGCCTGATACTGCAACTATAATTTTATCATTTCTTTTTAGCATCTTGTATCTTGAAATAGTTTTGAATATATTTTTTTCAATATTGTTTTCAAAGCATTTTGGGCACAGATTTTCCCCGGAATATTTTCTCTGAATTACTATAGAATTACTACACCTTGAACATTTACCCTTCTTTAAAAAAATATTGTATTGAACCATTAAAACCATTTCAATATAAAAAATTAGAAATTAAATCCAAAAGAGTATATCACCACCAAATTTGACAAAAGATAAAATAAAATTTCCTAATACAATAATCAATGTGATAATCCGTAATGAATTCAATATAGTTCTCTTAGTCTTTTTCTTTTCATCATAGCTATAATCGTAAGTAATTTCAATTTTGCTTCCCTCAGGCAATTTTTTCTGTTCAGGAAGATTTAAAGAAACTGTATCTTTAAAACCATCACCAATTTTATCAAACAATTCATATTTTTCTTCTGCTAGTATAATTCTACTCGACTCGGTAAAATCTGATTGATCATCCATGACAATTTCTATTGAACTTATTTTATCAACACGATATTCTGATAACTCGTAGTCTTTTTCATCATTCTTGAAATAAAATTTATCTTTCTTTTTTTTTTTAGACTTGAAATCCTCTCCAATCCCCCAATTTATTAGTTCTTTAACAATCCTATCACCATCAAATATAGGTAAAGGTAGCATATTAAACAATGTGATGCTAAAAGCAATGATAAAAAGCCATGATAATTCTCTTAACCAAAATTCTGGCCAAAAACTAGTAAAGAATTTTGCTACATCATTTTTATACATGAAATAAGAGTTGGTAAAAATTCCAATAACTAATCCCGTTTCATTAATATTGAGTATATAATTTTCTGAATCCATGCTAAGAGTCACATTCTTTAAATCAAATGAAGTCAATGCCTTCCCTAATGTATCTCCTTTGGTTTTATTGATCGGAACACCATTGATTCTATTAATGATTAATCCTTCTGTTAAATTGGTGTTGAAATTATTTCCTCCCTCACTCTCGCTATAAATTTTAGTTATTTGTAATTCTGTATCGGAAATATAATCATATGAAATACCAGTAAGATATCGAGGACCCAGAGTGACATTTTTTTCAACAAACACATCAGAAGAGGGAATATAAATTCTACAGGTTAGATTATCTCCAACTGCGCATTTTAGGCTTGTTTTATTACTTAATATATAACTAAGAGTTCTTCCCTCAAAGTTATCAAGCGATTCATATTCATTATCTGAAGCACCTTGTTTTTTAATAGCAGATAAAACTTCTCCATTAGCGAGGTTTCCCTCATTGAAACCTCCTTCAGCTTCTGTAAGTACTGAATTTGTTTGAAAAACTTGGCGATACCATGGAGCAATAATTAAAGGAGATATTAGTAATAAGATAAAAGCAATCCCTGCAGTAATTCCGTTAACAAAAGTGCCTGCAGCTGCGATTCTTAACCTAGTATTTTTTTTGAATTTATTTGAATTTAATTCTCTCTCATCAATTTCGACAAAAGCTCCAAATCCGACAATTAAAAAAAGTCCTGCTCCAAGGATTCCTGTAGATTTAACATCTATTCCATCAGCATTCGCTGCAATGCCATGCGCAAATTCATGAGTAGTTACTATGAATAAAAGTGGAAGAATTAAGTACATAAACAATGGGAGATCAATAGTTACTCCCGGGATAAGAGGAAGCACCGCTTGTTCGATTCTAGGATCAACTATAAGATTAACCAAATTCACAAAAAAGAAATAAAATGCAAAAATTGTAAACGAGAATGATATAAAGATTCCTATAGTCCAGAAAACCTTCCAAAATTTTGTTCCTTTTTTTGAAATCTTTTTAATGAAATTGTTTAACCTTTTTGTTTTAAACAATGCTATTAAAGGAAAAAAGATGTAAGCAGCACCTTTCCTATTTCTTAACAAATACACTAATATTACAACAATTAACCAAAATGCTAAGGCAAAAAGGAACACGGGACTGAGAAGAAAGTCTAAAATCGGATTATTAAATAAAGGCATATAATTCTGAGGTATTTGCTAATCTTTTATATTGTAATTAAAATATCAAGTTAAACTTTTTCCATAAATAAATCATATGTTCCCAAAAAATTCATCGAGTTAGAGTAAAGTAACCTTAAGTTTCTAATTTGTATTAACTCTAAGTTTTGTAAATCTTCGTTAAATATTTCAATTAATTATAAAATCAAGGATATTTAAAAAGTAAAATATTTTATTAAGGGATTTATATTGTAATATATAGATTAAATATAAATTAGAACAAATTAATCTCATAACATTATTCATAGCGGGGTGGGCTAGCCTGGTTTATGCCGCAGGGCTCATATCTCGATGAAGAGTGGAAAAAAAACAATATCCGTTCTTTAGAATGAGAAACCCTGATATCGTTCGTTCAAATCGAACCCCCGCTACCATTAATTACTTTTAATACCTTTAGCCTTTTTTACATCAATTACAACTATGCTTTTTTGAAAAGAAGAGGATTTTAATATTACTACTTTAATAATTACTTCTAAATTAAACGTTATTTAACATTATTTATCAATAATAATAAATGAATCAGATGAGTGATAGAACTAGTTATAAAAGATTTCCAGCAATCCACTGTTGGATAAAACATATAACAGAGAGTGAATATGAGGAAAATAAGAATATTTTTCATTCAATCTTTGGAATCGTTAAAAGAATTCGTATAATTGGCACCATAATAGAAAAAAATGAGGCCTTAACTGAAATTGATGATGATAATTTTGGTTTAGAAAGTGGGACAGAAGAAAATGTGCAATTAATTTTTAAATTAGACGATGGTACAAGTTTGATTAGAGCAATAATAGATAATGTTAATCCTGAGAATTACAGAAATTTTGGTGTAGGTCATATTGTTGATGTTGTTGGTCGCCCTAGGAAAAAAGATGGTAAACTGTCATTGTGGATAGAAATTATTAGGAAAGTAGAAGAGCCAAATTATGTTTTATTAAGGGATGCAGAAATAATTAGGAGAATTAAATCAGGAGATATAAAGAATCCTAGCGTTTTAGTTAATGATGAAAAGGAGGATTTATCTAAGGAAATCGATGTTAACAATTTATTCGAGGATGATTAATCTCTATCGAGATTGAAGATCGAGAAAAAAAAATCCAAAAGTTGAAAATTTTAACTTCGAAAAAAAAAAAGAAAGTGATATATTTCAGATTAAATCTTATTTTATAGTTTTTTATTTTTTTATTATGAAATAATGGGAAAATTTTTTTCTAATGGTTTATTACTTAAATTTAAAATAAAAAGAACAGATGAAATAATTATGGATCTAAATAGTTACGAGGAATTTTTGGATAAAGCCTATGAAAAGGTTCCAGAAAATGTAAAACGATCATCAAGATTCGAAACTCCCAAAGTAAGGCTTAGAATTGAAAGTCGAAATACGTTTATTACTAATTTTAATAAAATAATTTTCACATTAAATAGAGATAAAAGACATTTTCTTGGAATTTTTCTAAAGAAAGCAGGGACAATGGGGGAGATTAGAGGTCAACAACTTTTTTTGAAAGGTCAGTATAAGGATCAGGTATTAAATCGATTGATTGAGAATTATACAAAAACTTACGTACTATGCAGTATTTGTAAAAAACCTGATACACAAATTCAAAGAGAGGGAAAAAAATATTATTTGAAATGCACCGCTTGTGGTGCAAGAGAGGAAATTAGGGAAAAATAAAAATTTGTAAAAGGATATTCAATGCAAGTCTATCTTAAAATTCACCACAGGAGTGATATTGAAACTATTGCTTGTTGTGATGAAGAACTTCTAAATCAAGTCTTTAAAGAGGGTAATTTAAGGATTGAAATAACTAATGAGTTTTTTGGAGGAAAATTAATAGATTTAGAAGTAGCTATGGAGATCTTAAAAGAAGCTTCTTCTTTCAATATAGTGGGAGAAAATATAATAGAAGAAGCAATTAATTGCAATTTATTTCCTAAAGGTAGTATTAGGAAAATAAATGGTGTTCCAATGGCAATAAAGATGATGTTTTAATGCCTAATCGATTCTGTGCGATATGTGGAAAAACTTTAGATAAAGGTTCACCTCACTTAGGGATGTGTCTTAAATGTTATTTAGAGGAACATTCATTATTTGACTTACCTAATAAATTCACAATTAATGTTTGTATTGATTGTGGAAGTTATTCGAAGAAGGACATATGGTTTGAACCTTCTGAAGATGACTTATATTCAATTCTGAGTAAAGCTATTCAAAGATTCTTATTAAAACAATTAATAAAAAAGGATCAAATTGATCTCTCATTTTCATTTAATGAGAATTCTCTTGTATACTCTTCAAGGGATTTAATAAAATCTGCCGAAGTACTTATTACAGGCACATTAAAGGAAGATTCAAAAATAAAACACCAAATGCTAGTTCAACTAATCATAAATCACTCACTCTGTAAGAATTGCTCTAACATACGAGGGGGTTCCTACTTCTTATCTATTCTGCAATTAAGAGTTAAGGATGAGAATCAGTTTGAATTCATCGAAAAAATCTTAAAGGAGATAAGTAATTCCACTGAAAATCTTTTTAAAAAAGACCCTAGGCAATACATTACAAAGGTAGAGGATCAGAAATATGGCGTAGATTTATATCTTAGTACAAATGAAATAATGAACCACATTATAAAATTTCTAAGATCCAGTTATAATTTTTTATTGAAAAGAACGAAAAAATTAGTAGGAAGGGATAATCAGAAAGGTAAAAATATTTACAGGCTAAAAGCTTCAATAAAATTTTTACCGGTATCCATAAACGATAGTGTGTTGATAAACGATGAGTATTATATAATTAAGAGTATATCAAAAAGCAAAATAATACTAATAAGTAAAAATAATATTAAATTGATAAAAGATTATTCTTTCTTTTTCAATGAAAAAGCATACCAGAAGAAATAGCGAGGTTTAATAGATGAACGAATTTGATGAAATGTCTGAAGACAATATCGATGATTTTATAGAAGATGAATCTGAAGAGAAGTTTAACGTTAGAATTGATGAATTAGAAAAAAAAGGACTTGATCAAAAAAGAATGAAAAAGATAGATCAATCAAAGAAAAGAGCTGTGATTGAGTCTGTATTTGATGAACGCACTATTTTTCAGCTACACAAGTTAATTGTAAATGGACCATTAGATCACGTAGAAGGTGTAATTTCTGCAGGTAAGGAAGCTAACGTGTATTTAGCATACGATAGGGAGGGAAAGGAGGTTGCAATAAAAATCTATAAAATTGATAGTAATACTTCACGATGGATGAGAAATTATATTGTTGGAGATCCAAGATTTAAAAAAATTCCTCACAATATTTCAAAAATTATCTTTTTGTGGGCAAGTAAAGAATATAAAAACCTAAAAAGAGCTTATAAAGTAGGATTAAGAGTTCCTGAGCCAATTTACATTAGAAATAATATTTTAATTATGGAATATATTGGATTTGAATCTATACCTGCCCCATTATTGAAAGATATAAAATCACCCAAAGATCCCCTCAATTTATTTTCTGAAATCTTGAATTTCATAGATCTATTATATAAAAAAGCAAAATTAGTCCATGGAGATCTAAGTGAATTTAATATCTTATATCATAATCAAAAACCAGTTATAATTGACATTTCTCAAGCGGTTTCTATTCAACATCCTAAAGCTGAGGTTTATTTAGCTAGAGATATTAAAAATATTTTTAATTTTTTTACTAAGTTAGGAATAAAAACATCAGATCCAGAAGATTTCTATTATAGTGTTATCAATGTAGATGTTTAAAAATATTAAATCCTTCTAAAAAATATTAGAAATTAAAACCTTAATATGAAAATTGGAAAAAATAGAATAGCAGTTCTAATCGGAAAAGATGGAAAAATAAAGAGAGACATTGAAAAAGCCCTAGGTGTAAACATTAATATAGATAGCAAAACAGGCGACTGCGATGTAACACCTAGAATAGATGACCCGAACTATGTTCCCCTTAATGTTTATACAGCTCAAAAGATTGTAAATGCAGTTAGTAGAGGTTTTAATCCCTTAAAAGCTATGAAATTATTGGAAGAAGATTATGATATGGAAGTATTTAATCTATTTTCAATCTTAGGAAAATCAGAAAAGCACATAAAACGAGTTAAAGGTCGAATTATTGGAAGAAACGGAGAAATGAGAAGAGCTATTGAAAGGTTTGCTGAGAGTTTTGTCTCTGTTTACGGTAAAACCGTGGCGGTAATAGCAATATATGAAGAATTACAAGTTGCCCGAAAAGCTATAAATATGATAATAAAAGGTATGCCCCATAATATGGTTTTAAGATTTTTAGAAAATAAGTATAACGATAAGAAGAAAGAACAATTCAAACAAATGTACAAACCAGAATTCTAATATTTAGAATGAAAAGGTATCTTTACACATTTTCAAAACTTGATTCCCTAGATCCTTCCCGTATATAATTTCTTTCAATTCAATTAAAAGAGCATCTTGAGTTTCAATTTTCTCTACAAAATATATCTCCTTAAATTTCTCTGTTTTGAAATTTTGAAGGTGAACTTCGAAGCTTTTTATGGAATATAAATCATTTTCATAAGATTTAAAAACAACAATGCAACGAGGATAAAGATTCTTCTCTCGTAGGATAATAGTCCATCCATCATAGAACAATTCAGTATTAATATAAAAGATTTCTTCCCAAAACCTTAACTGATTTAAAATTTCTTCTATATCATCTTGTATTTCTTGAGAAAACTTGCTATTCATACCATTTAATTTAAATAGAAATATAAAAAGGGATATTAAAAATTAATCGAAAGAAATTTCGTTAATATTAAAAATATCATCTGATAAACGTATCCTTGATGGTTTATAATTCGATTGGTAAATTTGTTTGTTCATTGAATATGCACTCCCAAAGATTTGAGGAGATTTTATCCCTGTTATCAGGAGCATAACTCTAATAAACCCATCAAATTCATCCGAAACTCTAGCGCCCCATATCACCATAGAATCATTAACATCCATCTTTTCAGAAATTTTCTTAGCAACAGAATTTGCTTCTGCCAGCGTCATATCATTTCCTCCACAAATATGAATCAGAGCTCCTTTTGCACCTTCAATACTTACATCTAATAATGGAGAATTCAATGCGTCACTAATTGCATCCTCAACTCTAGTATCCTTCTTGTTTGATTCACCAACACCTACAATTGCAACGCCACCTGTGCTTAATATTGTTCTGACATCTGCGAAATCTAAATTGATCAAAGAAGGTATTGAGATCGTTTCTGTAATGCCTTTTACCATAGTGGCTAACACTTCATCGGCAACGCTAAAAGCTTCAATTATTGGTAAATTAGGGGCAATTTCTAATAATCTGTTATTATCAATTACTACTAATGTATCAACATAACGCTTTAGAAGATTTAAACCCTCTTTTGCTTTATCAATACGGCCTATTTCTGTTTCAAATGGTAATGTCACTACGCCTACGACTATTGCTCCTTCTAGCTTTGCTATTTCTGCCACAATTGGTGCGCTTCCAGTACCTGTCCCGCCCCCTTCACCACATGTTATAAACACTAAATTAGATTCTCTTAAAATTCTTGTTAAATCCTCCCGAGATTCTTCAGCTGCGGCTCTTCCAACCTCAGGGTTTCCCCCTGCACCTAATCCTTTTGTGAGATTTTTACCAATTAATATTTTAACATGTGATTCGACACTATCTAAATGTTGGCAATCAGTGTTAACCGCTACACATGAAGCCCCTCTAATTCCTATTTTCATTAACCTATCAATTGTATTATTTCCAGCACCACCGCAACCTATAATCTTTATATTAGCATAGCCAAAATTTTCTACTTCTGGTCTGGTTACTTCCCTTTTTCGTGCTTTTTTTATAAAAGTTTCCATAATTAATCCTTTAACTTAATTATACTGCAGAAAAATAAGAATAAAAAAATTAGAATTAATGTATTATTGAGATATCACACACTAATAATCTTGCGTCAACTTAAATTAGGGAGAAGTCTCTATCTATACTTGCATCAAAAATTGAAATACAGCTTTCATTTTTTACAAGAACTATTTTTGGTAATGGATAAGGAAAACGATTTGAAAAGGTTAAACAATATGCACCAGTGTTGGTTACAAGCACAAATTCTTGTTCTCTTAAGTTTTGGGTAAAAAAATAATTCTTTGCTAATACATCTTGATCTGTAGGAACAATACCTGCAATTGAAGTCTTGTATTTATGAGGTTCGTTAATCTGAGAGGCATTATAAAATCTTAAAGAGCACCTTGCAAATTTTGGACAGATATGATTACCTATATTTAAAAAAATCCACCGATCCTCATTTACTTTGACAATTTTAGTTACAAACATTCCGGAATCTCCAACAAAATATCTTCCGGGTTCAATTGAGATGCTGTTAATACTAATACCGGCTTTATCTAATATAGTTTTTACATGCTCAGCAATATCTTTTAATCTTGCTATAGGCATTACAGTAGCTTCTGGAAAACCTCCACCTAGATTTATGTTCTTAATACTAATACCATGCTTTAATAACAATTTTAGACTATTAACTAAAGAATGGGTGTTTTTTTCAAATTGATCAACATTGTTCATTTGAGTACCGAAATGGGACAAAATGGAGGTTATTTTGATGTTGTCACAGGTATCTATTGATTTCTTAAGAAGATCAATATTTCTAACGCTTAAATTAACTCCTAAATTGCTATTATATTTCTGGGAATTTACCCTGATACAAATATTTTGAACCCAATTATATTTTTGAGCTATTAAATTTATTTTCTTTAAATCATTTAGATTGTATACAATAATTTCTTTTACCTTATTTTTAATACTTAAATCAATAAGGGCGTCTGGTAAATAAGGTCCACCTATAATTATTTTTTCAGGTGAAAAACCAACCCTTAATGCTAATTTAAGCTCAGGTAACCCTACAATTTTGGCACCTACGCCTTCAGAACTTATAATTTTGCAAATTTCAAGAAGATAATTAGCTTTCAATGAATAATAACAATGGAAGTTGTCAAAAATTTCATTGAAAATATCATTAAAAGATTTTACATTGTCTCTAATTCTATTTTCTAGGAATAATAGAAACGGAGTCTCAAATTTCTCAAGTAGATCGTCCAAAGGTATGGAATCAATGAAGATTTTTCCATTTTTTCTTAATAAATACGGATTTCCAGAGATCTTCTTCATATACTCATCAATTATTAGCTTTAATTAAATTTTGATATGTTTGATGGGTTTTTTCAGCAACTATTTCCCAAGTAAAATTTTGAGATACTTTCAATTGACCAGAAAAACCCATTTTTTTCCTTAATTTTTTGTTTTTTAGTAATTTGATAACTTTTTGAGCGGTATCTTCAGGATCGTCAAATTCAACTAGTAGTCCATCAATATTTTCTCTTATTACTTCAGGAGTAGCCCCAATTCTTGCGCCAACAACAGGTATTCCCGAAGCCCAGGCCTCCAGAAATGCTATACCAAAAGCGTCACTCCTGCTGGGCATTACAAATACATCGGCTTCTTTGAAAGCTACTAATTTTTTTTTGTCATAATAACCAGTTAAATTGTCTGGGGAAAAATTAATGATTCTAGAATTTCTAAGTTTCTTAACTTTTACCAGTTCATGGTTAAAAGCTTTTGTTGAGGGTCCTATAAAAACGAAATATACATTTTTAATTTTCTCAAGAATGTATGGGATCGATTTTAAAATAGTTAAGGCACCTTTTTCATAATTTTTATACCCACAATATAAGACAAGCTTGTAATCTTTCTCTTTTTTTTTAAAAAAGTTTTGTTTAAAATAATAATTCATTAATTTCGAAGTATGAACGCTTTCAAAAATTTTATGGTCTACTCCCATCGGTATAACTTTTATTTTTTCATGTTCAATTTTACATTTTTTTACTAATACTTCTTTTTCTATATTAGTACAGGCAATTATCATATCAAATTTTTTTAAAATCTCAATTAGAGTTGAATCTAAATACCGGGGATTGGAAAAGTGGAAAAATGGTGTACAGATAACAGGTTTATTAATACTCCTTCCAATAATCAAGCTTGTGATTAAGTTAAAGTAAGGGAAAAATGTTGTGTGGATTAATTCATAATTCAATTTTTCTTGTTTTAAAAAAAAATCGATTAAATTTCCAAGATATGGTCCATTTTTTATAAATCGGTTTACCAGTCTATCAGATAGATTTAATGTATTAAATGATGGGATGTTTTTTAGTTTTTGAAGAGTTTCTTCTTCGGTGATATTGTGATGGATACCGAATCTATTTATTTTCAAGGAATTTACTTCACTGTAAAACTTATTGTCTCCCATTATTGTTTTTCCCTTAGGATCTCTTAAGGCTCTAAAATCAATAGCGTCAGAAGTGAATATTTCTATATTATAGTTAAATTTAGAAGTCAAAATCTCTGCCATTCTTTGAAAATAAAATTCTGCTCCAGAAATGGAAGGAAAATACCTAGTTGGAAGATATAAAATGTTATTCAAAATTTTACTGATCTTTTTTATCTAAAAAAATATAATTATAAAATTTCACTTAATTCTGAGGTTGGAAATAGCATTTAATTAAAAATATTTAACTTTATCTAATATTAATTATTATAATTTGAGAAATAAAATGAGCTTTATCATTCAATCATAAAAATAGTCAATTCTCAAATAGTAGTGTTTGATATAATAAATAGACATTTAGGGATACAAGCAAGCAATAAACTCAATTCAGAGTCTAAGGATTCATATTTTCAGTAAGGAAGTAGAATATTATCTACATACTAAGATTTAAGCTACATCCGTAATATCCAATCTTTTAATGATTCTTTTATGAATTTTTAAAAAAGAATTGAGATCGGGTTTTTTGTTAAGGTAATAATCAGCTATGGTTCGAAATTCTTTCATATTAACTAACATGGTTCCTAATGTTGTATCAAGGTCATTAATTTTATCAATTAAGTCTGTATGTAAATGTTCAGTGTCAATGTAAGTAAGTTGTTTTACTAATCTTATGTAATGTAATAAACCATAATAGATTCGTCCAATAGCAGTTCTTCTCCTTGCTTCCAGGTCATAACTATCATCATCAATTAATGCCTCCCCTAAAATAATAAATTCTTCTGGGTTCATATCAACCACTATATATTGATCTGAAAATAAAATATGTTCTTTTAAAAGTAGATATTAATGAAGGAAATTGTTGAATTATTAAGTCTTCTTGTTCTTCAATAAATTCTTCCAATAAATCCAAAATGAAGTCAAAATCATCAACAGGGAAGTCAATTTTTACTAAAATTCTTTTTTTATTAGGGTTCTCGATTTCAGCTTTATAATCACAATTTATGTGGATATGAGTAAATCCGTCTTTTTTTAAAAAATATAGGATAAATTGCTTTAACCAATGAAAATAATATGAGAATTCAGAATTATGGGCTAAATAATCGTTAAAATTTTTAGTAATGCTCATGTATTCAGCAAATTTATCTTCAACATAATTTTCTTTAAACTTTATAAAAACTGATTTAGAATCGTAATTTTCCATTTCATAATAATTATCAAAAATTTCTTCTAATCTCTCTTCATTTTTTTCCCAAAATCTATCTAATTTAAAGCTCTTTGATAAAAGTTTCTCAAAATATGGTTCAAGCCTGTACATAATCTCCTCAGTTCTAAGAGAATACATCCAATTCAAATTAGATTCAATAATATTTAAATTACTAATCATCTTAAATCACTCAAACGTCTTTTACGCATAATTCGAGCACGTTCTCTCATCCTTAAATTATATTGAAGTCTTTCACCATGAAAAACAATGAATTTTAACAATTCAAATATCTCGATTACTTTTTCACTATTTAGTTTCTCGGGTATATCAGATATAAACTCAATTAATTTAAACGTTTTTGATTTTAATTCCTCAACAAATTTAGCATCTGATTCGTTACTATATTCTTTGATTCCCATTAAAGAATTCCGATAAATATCAGACAGTTCAGAAGAAAGGAAAACTAATATCTCCTTTTCAATTTCAATCCCATAATGACATAGTTCCATAAAATAATCACCAGCTATTAGATATTCGTCTTTTTTAATATAGGTTTTAATTTTTCTCGATATATTTTCAATGTATACATCTTTCATCTTTCCCACCAATCTATTTTATTAATAATAAATAAAAAGTCAATTTTTTTGTTGCATGTCATTATGATTTTGCAGAATTAAAAAAAGTATCCTTTTTGTCGGATATAATTTCAAACAACATCCTATTAAAGCATTATATGATTGAAGAAATATCAATAAAATAAACTAAAGAAGAATAGTAAAATAGTTCCTAACTAAAATTATGATTAGTCATATCATTAAAAGAAATTACTGAATTCTTAGTAATGGAGATCAAAAAAATAAGGGGCAAAAAAAAGAATGCCCAATATCATGAAATAATCCCGCTAACTTCAAAGTATTAATGTCTGTTTTTTTATCTGCTTCACTTCTTCCAGTATTTGATTCCATTAATTTCTGATAAATTTTTGCAGAAATATGAGAAACCCCTAGACTATGAGAAAATCTATTATGAACAGCCCCAGGATATACAAAATTGGCTAATCCCATTTGTGTTATTTGTGTCAATCTCTGTAAAAGTGGAGAATTAACAACCTTTCGCTCATAATCAGTAAAAGTTAAGGTTCCAAAAACATTATCATGAATATGTAATTTGGGTTTCTCTGGAAAATCGTCTGTCATTCCAAATTTATCAAAAATAAAATTAATAATATCATTAATTTTGCTATTGAGGTTCATATATCATTTCCAATCAAACTTAGTCCATGGCTAGTTAATTGATATCCATCTCTTGTTTGCCTTACGATACATCGTCTGACTAAATCAACTAATAAATTTTGAACTTGAGAACTAAATGGGTAACTATAAGTAAAATCAATTAAATCAAAATTTTTGTTTTCATGTTTACTTCTATCTTTAAGAACCATTATAAATTCATTTATATCATTGGAATTAACGACAATATTTTCGCCAATATATTTTAGTAGTTCTACTTGAAGTAATTCCCTAATCTTTATAAAAGCAGGTGTATATACTTCCATTCTCTCTTCATCTCTTAGATGCTAAATAATATGTAAACAGTTATTTTATTTAAAATTATTTAATAATAATTATTATTTTTAAAAAATATAAACCCTTCCCAAAATTTTGGATTTTTCCTTATTAGATAATTTTAGGTTCATATTGGTGAACCAAATAAATCAAATTTGAAAATAAAATATAATATTAGATGTTTCAGATTCCTCGACAAATTTCAGAGATGTACATTTTTTTGACACGTGTCAAATTTTGAGATATATTTTTATAAAATACCCCTATATTTTAGTTATGAGAAAATCATTGACGTTCAGGTTTGATAATCGACTTCCGATTATTAATTTTTTAAACGAGAAAGGAATCACTTTACTTAAATTCATAAATGAACAGCCTCAACTTTTATGTAAAAACCTAATTGAAGAAATTTCTAAAATGTCTATAATGAAAAGGAGTTCGGTTTTCAGATATATAAAATGCTTTTTAAGATATGATTTAATTGATAAAAGTGATAGAAAGAGAAAAGAAGATGGATATATAAAGTATAAAATATCAGATAAAGGAATTAAAGCCCTAAAGTTTCTATTAAAAAACTTTCAAGATTAATTTTTAAAGATATTTATTATATTCAAATTCTTGCTGTCATTATTACAATTCTCTTACTACTTATTCAATCGTAGATAAAAAATTAAAAAAAATTATTTAATTTCAAAACCGCAACTATTACAAAACTTACCAGTTACTTCAGCACCACATACAGAACAATATATGATTTTTGGAACTACTCTCTCTTGGATAATTATCTCTTCTTTCGGAGTCTTTCTTTTATGTTTACGGATAAGAATTATAGCAACAGGTACAATTGCCATAGCAATTATAGAAAATGCTACTATATTTATTAATAGATATGGTGGAGGTGGAGATAATGGTGGTGGTGGAGGTGGTGGAAGTTCTGTTTCACAATCAATATCAAACCAATCACTATAATCATATACAGAACCATCATCATAATCTCTAATCTTAATCTGATAATCTGAACTGTCTGTGTAGTCATCACTATAAATATACCAAGAATATGAGCCATCATTATAATCATAAGAATCAATCGTTTCTAAGAAATTCCCATTCTTGTATAAATCTATTATGATATAATCAATAGAACCTGTTGTAGTCCATGTTATATAACTATATCCAGATTCAAAAACACTTGAGCTTATTGGTGAGGTAATAAGAATTGTTTTCGTTTCTATTTCCATATTAAAATAACTACTATAATCGTATGTATTAGCATCATCATAATCTGATATTTTAATCTGATAATCTGAACTGTCTGTGTACTCATCACTATAAATATACCATTCATAAGAGCCATCATTATTTATACCACTTATAATTGTTTCTAAAAAATTCCCATTCTTATATAAATCTATTATAACATAATCAAAATTTCCAGTAAAAGTCCAACTTATCCAATTATATCCAGATTCAAAAAGACTTGAGCCTATTGGTGAGGTAATAAGAATTGCTTTATATTCAACAGATACGTCAACATGTACATTTACACCAATAAAAATATTAGTATTACTTAAAACAATATAATAATCATCATCTACAACAATATCAAATGTTAATCCAGATAAACTTGATATATCATCCCATTTTATTGTATAATACCAAACTAATCCACCAGCTTGTGCCAATTGTTCATCATTCATAATATATACATCAATTACTACACCACTCGAATGAATCTCATTAATTTCAATTATATCTCCATCATTTAAATATCCTAAACCATATGTCATATAAGCTGAAGATGGTATATATATATCATCAGTAAAAGCAGAAGCACCTTGAATACTACAAATTCCAGTTATTACAAATAAGAATATCATTGTTCCAAATATTATTTTTTTATTTCTCATATTCTCCAACTCGGTTCTTCATTTATTTAATTTCAGAACGGAATTATTCCAATTAATAATAACAGAACACACCATGAACCCTGAAATTTTTTTACCATTTAATTGTCGACCTTCCCCAATTTTTTAGAGATTTCTATAATTTTATATATTTTTGTCAATATTTAAAGTATTATTTTTCTTCTCTAATTTACAATTGAATAAAAGATACGATTTTATTTTCTGTATTTTTCTTGAATTATCTAATTATTCAATTATTAAATGTTCTACTTTGAATTGTATTACGATTCACTTGCTACTTATCTTTAAAAACTACCATAGATTCAATCGTATTACAAAAGACTTTTTTTTCTGTGTATAATAATATATTTAACGACAGTTAATCATTAATACAAATGTCAAAAGATTTATTATTGAAGATTTTTGAAAAAGCTAGACAAAAACAAATAATTGATGAAGAGTTCATTAACTTCTTAGAACTTATATTTCCAGATAAATCTTCTAATGTAATAGAGACTTTGAAAAGAGGTATTACTAAATATACTTATAAACCTTCAAACAGGGTAGTTTGGACTGCAATGGGAAGAAATCAAGAGCACTTAATTTATCCAAAGTTATTTTGCTCTTGTCAAGATTATTATAAAAATGTAGTTGTGAATAGAAAACGAGACTTTTGTAAGCATATTATCGCTCAGATCATAAGTGAAGCGTTAAATAATTATAAGGTTACAACTTTAGGAGATAAAGAATTTAAGGAATTAGTAAGTGAATTAAAATTAAAGATATAGCTATAGTTTTTTTGTTGAATTTTAATTCATTATCAAAATTCTATTTTATTATTTAACTCGAATCTCTTTTCGATCCCATTTCTGCAAATATTCATTAAAATGTTCTACATCTATCTCACGGGGTATGGAAATTTTATTTGTAACTTCTAACTCCTTAATTTTAAACATAAGTCTTTTGTTTTTGCGATAAAATATTTCTGCTTTAGGATATTCTTCCTGAAAAATTGTTTTTAATTTTTTTAAATCTGTTGTTTTTAGTGCTTCATAATTATTTATAACAAAATTGCATAAGGGATCGATAGATATTTCAAAATTGAATGCATCTAATTGTTTTAAAGCCAGGGGATATGCTTGACATGCCATAGGTTTAATATTATGAACTGAGCACCCAATCTTTTTATCATAAAAAGAACATCCTTGAGATTTGTTATCTAATCTTATCCTATAGGTCAGAACCAGAATTTTTTTATTTTTCGTATCAGGAAAAATGAGGTCTTCGATTATTTTAAAATTGTTATCACGTTCTTTTGCTACTTCGATTAATTCATCTGCTTCCTCTGGGTAAATTGGGATTCTTTTAACAAATTCTCCAGGGGCTTCATGACAACAAGTACCACACATCATACATTTATATTTTAAACTCATCATCACCAATAATTTGCAGGTTAAATTTATTTTAAGTCTTCTAAGCTTTCACCTCAAAATAAATTTTTGATATTACGAAAGTATTACTTTTACACTAATTCTTGTGTCTACTAGGATAATACATCGTTTTTAAATTGATAAAAATACCCTACTATTAGACATAATTTTGTAAAAAGAAGGTTTAAGATATGGAAGGAATAAGAATTATAAATCATATAAACTTTTCAAAAGAAGATTTTATAAACCCAATATGCATTATAGGTATGCCAGGTATTGCAGATATCGGAAAGTTTGCTTTAGACTCCCTAATAGGGCAACTTAATGCAAAAGGTTTAATGGATATCATTTTTGATGATTATCCCGCTGGGGCGATAGTTGACAATAGTATATTATCTGCTCCTAAGGCTGAGATTTTATATTGGAAGGACCCTAAAAAAACAAGGGATCTAATATTAATAACTGCTGATGCTCAGAGTTTAACACCAAAGGGGATATATAGGATTTCTAATTTCCTAACTGAAATAATCAATCAATATGGAGCCCAACTCATAATTGCTCTGGGTGCCTATCCTGTAAGTAACCGAAAACTTATTTCGAAAATTCCACAAATTTTTACAAGTTCTACAAATCGAGATATTTTAGAGGAATATTTGAAGGAAAATGTTTGTCAAAAAATCCAGAAAGGTGTAATAATTGGTGCCAATGGTTTAATTCCCACATTAGCTAAGGCAAGGTTTAACATTGATGGTTTAGTTTTCCTCGCAGAAACAGATAACATAGCAATGGTTAATGAAGATATTACAGATTTAAAAGCATCAATTAGTCTTTTAGAAATGCTAAAAAAATCGTTTACTTTACCAATTAAAAAGAAATATACCCTAGATAATATTGAAGATATAACAAAAAATTTGCAGAAAAAAAGAGATCAATTAGAAAGTGATCTTGATACAATTCCGCTAATAGATCCCGAGGATAGAAGAAAATCTTTATATATTTAGTTAATACTTTTTTTTATTTCTTTTTTAAAGAAAATTCTTAATATTTACGGCTTATAAGGAAAAAGTATTTTAATTAAGAAATATTTAGCAATATTATGAAATATGTCTGTGCAAAGAAGAGTTGCGGGAAAGATGTAAGTCAAAAAGAATTGAGCGCTCTTCCAGGTATTAAATGTTCTAATTGTGGATTTCGCATATTATATAAAAAAAGACCAGACGTAATAAAGCGAATTAAAGTTCTTTAAAAATTTCCTTTTCTTAAATAATACAACCCTGTAAACATTTTTTGGGTTATTAGATTAATAAGAATTCTTAACTAGACGTTTACATTAAACTTTAAATAATTCACCAGTTCCTTATAACGATTTCGAATGGTGGCTTCGGTAACACCAGCCGCGATTGAGATTTCTTTTTGAGTTCTGCGTTCCCCTTCTTGCATTGCAGCGACATATAATGCTGCACCAGCTAAACCAGTTGGAACCTTTCCTGCAGTAATTCGATACTTCCGGGCTAATTTTAGAATCGATGCTGCCCTGTTTTGCGTTTTTCCGGATAATTTCAGTTCGGCACAAAATCGAGGAATGAAATTTATGGGTGAAGAGACTTGGATGTTCAGTTTGAGTTCACTCAGTATTAATCTATAGCAGCGAGCAATCTTTTTCTTATCAACTGAAGCAAATTCTGTAAAATCATCTAAAGTTTTTGGTATAATATTCAATCTACATGATAGATAAATCGATGCAATCAACATAGCTTCAATGGATCTACCTCTTATTAAGTTTTTATGAGCCATTTTTCGGTAAATGTGAGCTGCAGATTCTTTTAGCTCTCTAGAAAGATTCAGTTGTGATGTAAATCGGTCTAATTCATTCATCGCATAAGCTAAATTTCTATCAATTGACTTATTGGTTCGTGTCCTTACATGCCATTTCCTTAACCGATAAACTTCAGCCTTCATTTTAGGACTTATTGCCTTTCCAAATGCATCTTTATTCTTCCATCCAATCATTGTGCTTAGTCCTTTATCGTGTATAGTAAGAGTTGTTGGTGCTCCAACCCTTACTTTTCTGTTTGCCTCTTCAGAAGTGAAAGCTCGCCATTCAGGACCAGAATCTATAGCTCTTTGTGTCAAAACAAGTCCACAATCATTACAAACGATCTCACCACGAGCATCATCAGAGATTAGGTTTTTGTTACCACATTCTGGGCATAAATTAAAGTTTTTTTGAGGTTTTGAAAGATCCACTAAAACCAACCCATTTAAAATTCTGTATTATAATTCTCATAATTATTGTTGCACTTATAAATATTTGCGTTTGGTGGATTTATCCGTTAATAAAATTCTCATTTTTTCAATTTTGAAATTGAGTTTAGATTATATTTTTTTAATAAGTTTCTTCTTTCTCTTAATATAATGCGACATTATTCTACAACACGCGGGAAACAGTGCTATCTTCTATTTTTTCAAACAAAATGTCAAAAATGTTGCATAGGTGCGTAAAATTAGGAAGAACGATGTGGAACTAAAAGCTTTTTTAACTGTCACCTTTTGTGAAAGGTATTAGGTCATTTTTGTCGGATATAATAGGGTAAAATATAAAATAGGAAAATATTTCCAGATATAGTGAAGAGTCTAAAAGATTTTTAGAAGAAGAATCCCAAGTTGTTCTGCATGTGGAAAATTATTCAAAGACATACTTAGCCGGGATGATCATTTACAGAATTTAGGAAAAATAAATTTATTACCTTAAGCATATTACGAAGATAAAATGAGTTTAAAAATAGAAGATCGATGGAAAAAACAAGAAACTCTACTCTAGATCAAAACAAAAATATTAACCTAAAATTTGGGGTAAATAATGTAAAGAAAAAGACATGAAATGGGAATTTTAATCTTATCGATAGATTTTTAAAAAGTCAGTTTATAATTATTTTATAATTAAATGTAATGTCATTATATTAACCATATCAAATTCATAAAAAATAGGGAAAAAATATGCCAGTAGATCCAGCAACAGCAGTTTATAATTTAATGCAAAATGATCCTACTATAATAGCAGGAGCAGTTCTCAAAGGTAAAGAAATTATTTATTCTACAGATAATTGGGATATTAGTGGAGATGTAGATAGAGTTGTATCTAGTTGGATTGGGGGGAATGCCCGATTTATTATGGTATCCGGAGTTAAGTATGCGATGTTGCAAATGGAAACTGAGCGAATGGTTGCCATGTCTATGAAAGGTGAAGGCTCTATTGTAGCAGCAAAAGATGACGAACATAAATTAATTGTTTATTTGAGCCCCGATGGTGATGGTAGGGGGGCTGCGATGG
>Ga0209976_10000450_pt1 | contig 27701 bp, 10 predicted proteins | sample SumtaG_FD_182806 | JGI IMG/M metagenome (GOLD analysis project Ga0209976, IMG submission 182806) | Deep subsurface microbial communities from Indian Ocean to uncover new lineages of life (NeLLi) - Sumatra_00157 metaG (SPAdes) (version 2) | ecosystem: Environmental > Aquatic > Marine > Oceanic >...
GTCTTTGAAATCCTAGAAGCCCTGTCAGATAAAATCGAAGACTTCTGTAACCTGACTCAAAAAGTGGTCATGAAAAACCTCTGATGTGGCTATTTATCCTTACCCTAGTTGTCACTTTTTTCTTTGCTTTTTGGAACGGCTTTACTGATGCTGCCAATGCTATCTCTACTATTATCGCCACCCGCGTCCTTAAACCAGGTCAAGCTGTTCTCTTAGCTGCTTCTGGTGAATTTCTCGGCGTCTTACTCGGTACTGCTGTTGCCGCCACTATTGGCAAAGGCATTATTGATCCCAACATCATTACCTACAAACTCATCTTAGCTGCCCTTATCGGCGGCCTTATCTTTGATGTCGCCACCTGGTTCTGGGGCCTACCTATCTCTGAATCCCATGTCTTAATCGGCGGTTTAATCGGAGCTGGCGCCACTGCTGTTAAAAGCTGGTCAGCCGTCAACTTAAACGGCATCATCAACAAAGTCATTATCCCTATGATCGCCTCTCCGGCCATCTCTTTTGTTTTTGCTTTTCTCCTCATCGCCCTTATCATGCGCCTGTTTATCAAATTCTCCACTCCTAAAATTAATCCCTACTTTCGCTATCTTCAAGTAGTCTCCTCCTTTTTCTTCTCAGTCACCCACGGCGCTAATGACGGCCAAAAAGTCATGGGTATTTTAACCATTCTTCTGATTCAGCAAGGCTTTTTGCAAACCTTTAAAGTTCCTCTTTGGGTAATGATCAGCGTTAATGGTACCATTGCTCTTGGCACTCTATTTGGCGGCTGGAAAATCGTCAAAACTATGGCTAAAAAAATCACCAAGCTTCGTCCCTATCAAGGTTTTGCTGCTGAAACCAGCGGCGCTATTGTCCTAGCTGTCTCCAGCTTCTTAGGTTTTCCTGTCAGCACCACTCATGCTATTTCTGGTTCCATCATGGGTGTCGGCGCTACCCGTGGCCGCCGTGCTGTCAGCTGGGGTATGGCCAGAAAAATTGTTTTTGCCTGGATTCTCACCATGCCTATCTCTGCTATCTTTGCCATGGTCACCTACATCATCCTCGACAAGTTTATTTAACCCTCACACGCATGAAATCCCACAGGCAATAATCTAGCTCCACGATCGTAGTCTCAAATCCCCCTCTGTTAATTTTGCTCTGATGGTATTATCGCCAACCAATCTAATGACCACGACTCCATTTCTCTCTTCCAAGCAGAACCACGATAATCTTCTATATATTCTTCCGGTGAAAACCTTAAAGTGCAAGTTCTTTCCCCAGATTTCTCAAACCACGGATCAAGTCGTAATAAAGCAAACCCAAGGGAACTTTTAGCTCCCTCCTCATCAACTAACCTTAATCCTAAAGCTGCCTTTTCAGGGCCAAGAATAGTCTCAACTAAAATAACTTTCTCATGACTATCAGTACACTCTATCATCCCATCAGTAATTACCCCTGGTAAAGAATCAATCTTTTCTAAATCTGGAGGAATCTTAACTATAAGTGGCTTTGAGCCTCTTTCCAAACCTTCTAAAGTCGTCGAAGCCTCTTTTTTAGACATTGAAACAGCCAATGCTCTCAACTGGCCAAATGCAGAATATTCTACCCCTATTACCCGCTTAGAACCATTAGAGTCCAAAGTAACTCCAGCCAACTCAAGGCTCTTTAATCCAGAAGACTCGTCTTCAACACTAGATTCTGGTAGTAATAAAACTGTCGCCTCTGCCTTATTAATACTCTCAACCGCCTCACCAATACCTTCTTGAGCTCCAACTAATAAACTAACATTGCCACCTTCAACCTGAATTTGTTTCCAGATCAAACTAGACATTCCCAAAGCATCAACTATCTCCTCTGGTAATTCTGCGCCCCATAGATCTTTCACCTTCCCCTGAACCCCTTCCCAGTCTAAAGAAAACATTGACACCTCTCCCTGATTTATCTCTCCTAGAAATCTTGTTTTTTTCTCCGCCATAAAAGCCTTCAATACTAAGCCTATAATTTTACCACGGCTCCTCTTATTTCACCACTAAATTCACTAATTTCCCCTTCACAAACACTTCTTTCACTACCTTTTTTCCCTTAACAAACTTCCCTACCCGCTCATCTTTCTTCGCCATTCCCACCATCTTCTCCTTGTCCTCAGCCTCATCCCGACCCACCTCCAACCTCCCTCGCAACTTGCCGTTCACCTGCACCACCACTGTCACCTTCTTCCCTTTTGCTAAAGCCTCATCATACTTTGGCCAACCTTGCTGATGCACCGAAAACTTACCTCCCAACTTACCCCACATCTCTTCAGCCACATATGGCGCCACTGGCGCTAACATCAACACCAAAGCCTCCAATGCTTCTTTATCCACTCCCGCCTCTTGTAAACCATTAACATACTCCATTAACCTAGCAATTCCCACATTGTATCTCAGCTTCTCCATCGCCTTAGTCACTATTTTCACTGTCTTATGCTGTAAATTCCTCAACTGTTTCTCATTCTTTACCTTTCCTGGCTTCTCCACCAACCGCCAGACTCTTTCCAAAAACTTTTTCATCCCTATCATACCTGTATCCTTAAAATCACCGCCATGATCATAGGGGCCAATAAACATCAGGTACATCCGTAAAGCATCCACCCCATGCTTATCTATATACTCATCCGGAATCACCACATTGCCTCGGGACTTACTCATCTTCGCTCCATCTTTAATTATCAACCCATGGCCATACAAAAACGGAAACGGTTCCTCAAAATTCAAATACCCCCAATCCTTTAATGCCATTGTCACAAACCGAGAATACATCAAATGCAGCACCGCATGCTCAGCCCCACCAATATATGCATCCACCGGTAGCCACTTCTTAGCCAACTCTTTATCAAACACCTGCTTATCACTCTTCACCGACGGATATCTTAAAAAATACCAAGCACTATCTAAAAACGTATCACTTACATCTGTTTCCCGCTTAGCCTTACCTCCACACTTAGAACACTTTGTCTCCAGCCAATCCTTGGACGCCTTTTCCAACGGACTCTTGCCATCTCCAGTCGGCTTATACTCCTTCACCATCGGCAGCTTCACCGGCAAGTTCTCCTCCTTCTCTGGAACCCAACCACATTTGCCACACTCCATCATTGGTATTGGCGGCCCCCAGTACCTCTGTCTCGATATACACCAGTCTCGTAAATGATAACTAATTACTCGCTTCCCCCAACCCTTTTCTTCAAAATAGTCCATGGTTTTCTGCATCGCTTCAGCAAACTCTACCCCATTTAAAAACTCTGAATTAACCATCTTGCCCGGCATACCTGACACAATCACTTTGTCGACTGAATCTATCTCTGACTTATCACCATCAGGCCCCATCACCACTCTGGGAATCTTAATCCCATACTTCTTAGCAAACTCAAAGTCTCTAACATCATGCCCCGGACAACCCTGGACCGCTCCTGTCCCCACCTGCCCCAACACAAAATCTGCTACCCACACCGGCATCTCTTCCTTAGTCACCTGGTTAATCGCATACAATCCTGTAAACACCCCAGTCTTCTTCTTTTCCTCAGCCAACCTCTGTTGATCAGTCTTTTTTAAAGCTGTCTCCACATACTTCTTTACCTCATCGACCTCTTTTTTCTTTACTTTAATCTTACCCTTAACAATCTTCTCTACCACCTTATATTCAGGCGAGATAACAATAAAACTCGCTCCCCAGTTAACCGGCGTAGTCGTAAAACAAGTTACTATTTCCTTTAATCCCTTAATCTTGTAAGTAATATCAATCCCTTCCTTCCGACCAATCCAGTTCCGCTGCGCCGTCTTTATCTTCTCTGGCCAATCAATCTTATCAATATTATCCAACAACCTCTGAGCATAATCTGTAATCTTAAAAAACCACTGATAAGTCTCCTTCTTCTCTGTTTCTTGCTTGCACCGCTCACACACTCCCCCTTCCACCTGTTCATCTGCCAACACTGTTTTACAGCTTGGACACCAATTCACCAATGACTTCTTCCGATACGCCAACCCCTGCTTAAACATCTGGATAAACAACCACTGAGTCCATTTATAGTATTCCGGATCATAGGTCTCCAGCCGATTATCCCAGTTAAACCGATTACCAATTCTCTCCAACTGCTCATAATACCGCTTCTCTGAGATCTTAGCCTGTTCAGCCGGATGCTTCCCGATCTTAATGGCATAGTTCTCTGAATGAATCCCAAACCCATCCAAACCAATCGGCTCAAACACCTCATTACCCTGCATGGCTTTAAACCGACCATATAGATCTGCCCCTGTAAACGCATACATATTCCCCACATGCAAACCTTCAGCTGACGGATAGGGAAACATCATTAGGTTATAAAACTTCTTCTTCGGATTCTTTAAATCCACCTTATACACCCCTTTCTCCCGCCATTTCTTCCGCCACTTATCTTCAATTTTTTTGTGATTGTAGATCATGGAGAAAGTATATCAAAAAAACCGTCATCTCACTTCAGCTAGTTTTTCACTAACCCACACTTACCAGTTCTCGCCATCCCCACAGTGGAGGAAATCAGGACTTATTTCTCTAAAATATAATAAGTAGCTGGACCTCTCCCTTTTCTTTTTATAAACCTTTCCTTTCTTAACCACTCTAACTCTCTATAAGCAGTTTTTCCGCTCACACTAGAGATATCCACTACATCGGATCTATAAATCTTTCCATTAACTACTATAAAGTCTAAGATTCGCCTTTGTCTCTTTGATAAATAAACAGCCTCTTTACCAATCTTAACTTCCACTCTAAAATCTTCCACTTGCTCCCAAACCTGCTCTAACTCAAACAAAAACCCCTGAGCAAAATACTCAAGCCAACTGGTTAAATCTTTGTCTTTTCTTGCCTTTTCAATTTCCCGGTAATATCTCTGTCTGTCAAGATTGTAAAAATCTTCCAAAGCAAACATTTTCTTAATATCATATTCTTTTCTATAAAGAATTAGAGTCGCCAAAGCTCTAGCTGTTCTGCCATTTCCATCAATAAAAGGGTGAATCGTCACCAACTGATGATGGCCTATTGCCGCCATTATCACTGGTGAAATATTAGCCACCTCTGATTTTTTTAACCAACCAGAAAAATCCTCCATCATCTTGTTAGCTACTTTTGCTTTTGGAGCAGTATAAATCACTTTATTACTTGGTCGTCGGATTATATAAACCGGACCTTTTCTATACTTCCCACTCACACTAGAATCTAAAATTTCTTCAGTTGTTAGTTTGTGTATTTGCAAAATACTTTCTTCCCAATTAACTTTTTTCTTATTCTCAATCTTATCAATATAATCAAGTACTTTCTGATAATTAACCACCTCCAAAATGTCCTTTTTCATCGTTCCAGCAACCATCTTACCTGCCATCACCGCTTCTACATCTTTCAAGTCCAAAGGATTTCCTTCAATCGCTGTTGAAGAGTGAATCATTCTAGCCCTGGCTCGTCTAGTTAAAAAAACTTCTCTTTTTGGTAACACTTTGGCTGATACAATTCTTTCTCGCAAAACCGCAATCTCAGTTAATAATTCTGATAACACTTCGCTTATCCGATATTTTGGCTCAAACATTAACTACACTTTACCATTTTGACCCGATTTTGTCAAGAGTAATCGTGTCATAATCATCTCACTAATCGCGTCACAACCACTAATCCCGCCACTTCTTCCGCCACTTGTCTTCAATTTTTTTATGATCAAAACTCATAAAAACTAAAAAACTCCCTGATGGGAGTCTAGCAAATTTTCTGCCTTCCCACCAGCTTATCCCTCCTTAAGGGCTAAAAACTCGCTAGAAAGAAGGCTTAATTTAATCATCTCTTGTTTATACCACATCACTCCCCCATCTCGTCAAAATTAGTGTAAGATGGTACTGTCCAAGTTTTCTATCAATCAACTACTCTAGACCATCTACTTAACTCTTTTCACAAACAACTAAAATGCTAAAACCACTCAAAACTTGCCAAATTAATTGGTCATAAAACATCTTAATATGTCAAATTATATCACCAACCAAAATTCAACTACTATTAAGCCTTCTTTTCTTGAGAACTACCTCTATAAACCACTAACTCATCTTCACCAACCTTGTTCAACTTACTTACTCTCTTTTCGTGTTTTAGCAATCACTTTTATAACTCTGCTAATTACCTTTCCTTTTATCTCTAACTTAAATCAAAGTCCCATTTTCCTCATATTAACCCCCCTCATTTATATGCTTTTTAGCACTCTCAATCCTAATTTGATTGTATCATCTTACCCATTAAGCATCATTCATCATCAACCTAATCATCACTCAACCACACCCTCAATTGTCGCTCACCGACCTTTATGTATAAAAATATAACAATCTATCTACTTCTCCTCTTTCTCATCTTCACTACTAAAGCCCTGGCTATAAACCCCGGTGCTTATCTTTTTCGCTTTAGAAATCCTCAAATTACCACTCAGTCAGCCCAAACCATACCTCAAACCTCTCCAATACCACCTAGCTTCCAGTTTAAAGCTGGTTTTCCTAATATCTCCACCATCACCGACTTTAACTTCACCATCTCTAATATCTCTCTTGATTTTGCTATTCTTACCCCGGAAACCCTCATCCAAAAAACCAACACCTTATCCATCTCTGCTCCTCAAACTCACGGCTACTCCCTCTTAGCTTACCAAAACCATCCTCTGCAGCTCGCCTCTAACATCACCATCCCTGACTTAACTGATTCAGACGCCTACGGCTTTGGCTACAGCCTTAACCAAGCTGACTCCATCCAGATTTTTGCTGATCAATCTCAAAACCAACCTCCCCAAACCATCTTCTCTTCCACTACCGCCGCTCCTCTCACTTCCACCATCACCTATCAACTAAAAATCCCCTCCACTCAAGCTGCTGGAGACTATGAAAACACCATTTACTTTCTCGCCATACCCAGTTATTAACAGACGGAAATCTAACTCCACGATCGTGGTCTCCAATCTCCCTCTGTTAAAAATCATCCTGGTGATCATTTTCACCAGCTTGCTTATTCTCTTTTCAGTCTCACCTATCCATGCCCAAACCCTATCTCTTTCCATTTGGCCTCCCCTTCTTGAAGCTCAACTTCAGCCTGGCCAAACCATCACCCAAAACTACCGTCTTAAAAACCAGGGTGATGATACCCTCATCACTGCTAATCTGTTCCCTTTTGAACCAGCTGATGACCTTGGTCATGTCCAACTCACCCTCCAAGGCTACCAATCACCCGCTCTCAGCTTTTTCCAACTTGATGGCCAACCTCTACCCCTCACCTTCTCTCTTCAAGCTGGTGAAGTTAAAGAACTCGCCCTCACTCTCACCATCCCATCTACTGCCAACCTCACCGATCACTACCTAACTCTCCTCTTCCAAGCCGACACCCAAGGCTTAATCGCTGGCTCTGGCAGCCGCACCCTAGGCGCCATTGGCTCTAATATCCTTCTTACCATCTCCTCATCCGCCGTTAAAATCAACCAACCCTCTGCTAAAATTAAAGATTTCTCATTTGATTCTTCTAACTTCAATCTCCTTGTCAACAACACCTCTCCCAGCTTTCTCAAAGCCATTGGTCGCATTGACATCCGCAACAGCTTTAACCAAACCACCACCTTGCCTCTTCGCAGCGACAACATCTTAGCCCTCTCCTCCCGCCGCCTCATTCCTGAAAAACCCTGGAACCCACTTTTCCCTTTTGGCCACTACACTGCCACTGCTACCATTACCCCTCAAAACACCACTCACACCATTTCTCAAACTATCTCATTCTGGATCATACCCTACAAAGCCATTCTTACCCTAACCCTTATCTTCCTCATATATCGCTCCCGTTCTACCCTAACTAAATACATCAAAAAATATCAACCCCACCTACCTAAATTCCTGCGGTTTTAGTTAACTCTACAAGCCTTAAAAACAACTCCTGCGCTTTTCCCGCTTGCCAATCCGGCAACAACAGCTTTTTTGGTAAACCTGGGTCAGTCTTCAACAACCAATAGTATCGATCAAACACCTCCTTAAATCCACCTTTAGATTGTTGTAAAAGCACGATGTTTCTCCGCGCTAGTTTTAGCAGCCGCTCAGCTACTTTGACAAACTCCGCATAGCTTGCAGCAGTTTGATCTAGTTGCCATAACTGCCTAGCCAGTTGTAAGTCATCTCCGACTATAAGCTTGCGAGATTCAATAACTTGCGCCTTATTCAGCCACTCCTTCTTGAGGAACAATTGCTTAGTCTGCTCCGACACCTTAAACGGCGTAATATACACTCCTCGGGATACTCGCCTATAACCCAAACTCTTCAGCTGCCTCTGTAATCGCCTCAGTTTATCACCCACTCCCTCTACTATCACCAATCTCCAAGTCCGATCCCAGACTTTTCGCTGACCTCTGTAAACCGGCATCTGCTTTAACAATCTCTCTCTCCCTGCTCCAGTTAATCTAAAATATACCTTGTTGTCTCTAGTAATCTTGTCCACTGCTCCCTCTGAAGCCAATCTGACCGCTGCATCTCTCACCGATCCTTGCTCAAACTCCGCTAACCTCAAGTACAAATACTCATATGACTTATATTTATACCCCTCTCCCACCCTTAAAAAATCCTGTTCTGAGGCTAAAGCAAATAGCAATTTTAGTTTTAAAGTTCTCATATGCAGTATTACTTAGCAACTTACATCCTCATAATACTGCATTATTTTTTAGTCTGTGTCAAGCCTGAGAAAATCTCCTATTTTCCTTCTCTCATCACCTCTCTCAACAAATGATACATTAAGTACCAAATCGAAGTATTTTAACCTATTTAAAAATTGCTTATGAAAATCCTGTGAAAACACTATATATAATAAGCAGCCCTCATCAACCTCCCCAGCCTGTTATTTCTCCAAAAAAATTCCCCCCATTGTTAACTTGACTAACTACCTCTTATCATTAACTTAAGCTTAAAAATCATCAAATAATTCTGTGTAATTTTATCTAATTACTCAAGAAGCCAAAAGGAGCCAAAATATGCCCCCCACCATCACTCTCACCCCTTCAATCACGACTCAAAGACGCTCTAGGAACCTTACTCTTAACCTTTCTGCCATTTTCCGCAGTCAAGGTTTTAAACTAGGCCTTGAAGCCCTTACCCTTGTTAGCCTGTTTACCGCCGCCACCCTGTGGTTAATCGCTTTTTAATGTCTGCAGGCAACGACTGTCCGGTTGCTTGCAGATACCTGCCCATATGCACCTCATCTATCCCCAATTACCCTTTAAAACACCCTCTAGATTAACTCTGAAGCCTATCTCCCTCTTACCACTATTCTCTCCACTATTCTCTTTTCTCTTCATTGCCTTCTCCCTTTTAGCCTTTACTCTATCAATCCGCCCACTCCTCCCAATCCTCTTCTTCTCAACCAACCTCAACCTTCTTTTCTCTGCTTCTAACCTCGTCTTCTACCCTCTATTTTCAAACTCATTTAATCTAACCAGCTCGCTTAATCAACCTCGCTTAATAAACCTCGTTTAATCAACTGTCCTTAAACCTATGCAACCACTCTTAAAACAATTCCAGTCCTTTCTCAAAAACTCCCGACCCAACTCCACCACCATCACCAAGCCTCTGACTCACTCTTCCATTAAAAACTATGTCTCTGACATTAACCATTTTCTCAGCTGGCTAGCTCATTCTATTGGTCAAAAAACCATCAAACCCGATCACATTAACTCAAAAACCTGCCAAGCCTATAAAAATTTTCTACAGCAGAAAACTCCACCAGCTACTGCCAATCGTCGCCTGTCTTCTCTCCGCCGCTTTACCGCCTTCCTAGCCATCACTCAACTAGCTCCTAACGATCCCGCTCAAGCCTTAACCAACTTAGAAATCACCACCATCAACTCTCTTCTTAATAATTTTCAAAATTTTCTTCATTCCCAGAATTTAACCCCCTCCACCATTAAAAATTACCTATCTGACGTCAAACACTACCTATTATGGGCCCAGAAAAACAGCAAATCAACAGACGGGGATCTATGACCACGATCGTGGGTCTAAATCCCCCTCTATAAGCTTTCACGCATGAAAAACTTAAAAAAATGTGATCAAAAAATTCAAAAATCAACCTTTCAGCCGCTTTTTTTAAACCTTTGTTGCTCCGACTTTAGCCTTATCAAGTCCCAACCACCCCTGGAAACACCTAAAACCACCCTTAAGTCCCCTATTTTCCGACTATCTCGCTCCAAAAAAGCCCTTCTACACCAACCTAAAATCTGGCTTTGCTTTAATTATCACTCTTTATACCAAATTGCTAAGCTACCTCAAGAATGAATTTAGCTAAAATCTTAACTCCAGAGGTATTTCAACGCTACCACCAGTATCTAAAAGCTCAAAAAATCCCTTCGGCCACCATTACTCGCAAGCTCTCTTCTCTCCGCCGCTTTCAAACTTGGGCCGAAAATCGCTTCCTCAAGAAAATTCCCAGTGAAATGGTACAAACTGGGTCAAAGCCTATCATAAAAGGTTATCAGCCCCCCTCAGAGCTCATAATTTCTAAATCCAAAACCCGCTGGCTTCTCTATCCTTTTATCAGCCTGATTGTCTCTCTCATTGTTTTCTTGCTCCTTTCTCCTGACAAACTCTCTCTCCTTCAAAACTTTCTCTCCACCCAACCCACCATCAAAGAATTTCTCCCTGCTGACCAACTCCCTGCCGCCCAAGTCTCTCAACCGCCCTCAGGTCAACAAGCCTGGATAATAACATTCCAGGCCGAATTTGCTGATGTCCCCTCTCCTAGTACCGCCACCTTCCAGCTTTACAGCCAAGACACCGGCGGCACCTCTCTCTGGACCTCCAAAACCTGGCCACTCACACCCGATCAAACCGGTCTTTATAGTCTCGCTCTCGGTGATATTACTCAAACTGATAATCCTATCCCTACCGACCTCTTCTTTGAAAACCAAGACCTTTTCCTAGAAGCCTCGGTCAACAATCAAACCCTGTCTCCCCGCTTCCGCGTCTCCACTGCTGCCAACTCAGCCAATGCCTTTCTCCTCCAACAATATCCCCCTGAAACCCCCACCGGCCCCCTAGCCGTCCCTGTCCTTGACTCCACCGGCTCCCTTATCTTAGCTGCCGCTGCTCCTAAGGTAACTGCCTCTAATGGCCCTCTAGCTATTGAAGGCCAAGCCATTACCCTCCAAACCCCGTTTGCCTCTGATGGCGACATCACCCTTGCCCCTGACGGCGCCGGCACTATCCAAGTCAATCTTTCCAACACCTCTGATAACTCCTTTTCCCTTACCAATGCCAACCTTAACCAAGATTCCCTTATCTACGCCTATCTAGGCAATGACAACACTACTCCTTACCTCTTACGCCTAACCGCCGGCTCCACCGAAACCGACATCTTCACCGTCAAGGCCGATGGTCAAACTGGCCTCAAAGGCAGCCTTTCTGACCTTGATGACGACACCCTGACTATTAACGACAAACTAGCAGTCACCCCTGGTCTTATCACCGGCGCCAACTCCGCCTCCCTTGACATCGGCGCTACCAATGCTGACTACCTCATCTCCTCTGTTGGTCTGGCTGTAGGCAATACCACCACCTACTACTTTGACAAAAACGGCAACATCAAGGCTAACGACGCTAACTTTGCTGATGACGTCATCATTGAAGATGACCTTGACGTTAAAGGCCAAGCTGTCCTTGGCGACGGCGGTGAAGACATCATCTTAAACGCTGATGAAATGACTTTTAATGATACTCACCTCACTACCGCCATCTACTTAACCGATACCGCCACCTCCTTTACTTCTGGAGACACCGCCCTGGTAGACGCCATCAACGCTGCCTATGCTGCTGCTAGTGGTGCTAAGAACTGGACCATCACCTCAGGCATCATTTATCCCACCACCATCACCAATGATCTGGCTATCGGCGGCACTGACGCCACTGCCCCCTTTTATGTTGACAATTCCGGCAACCTCACCCTCACCGGCACCACTACTCTAAACACCGCTACCTATACCTGGCCATCTGGAGACGCCGCTTCCTCAGGCTATCTTCTCTCCTCCAATGCCTCCGGCACCCTTTCCTGGGTAGATCCTGACGTCGCCGCTGCCGGCACCATCTACTGGTCCCAAGCTAATGGCGCCATCTTCCCTAAAAACTCCACTGTTGACATTCTCTTTGGCGGCCAAGCCTCAACCTCCGCCAACTTTGCCTTCCTAAACAACGCCGACGGCACTCCCACCGCCTCCATCTCCGGCAACCTCACCCTCAACTCTGAAGGTATCATCCAAACCACCAACAACCAACTCCTCACCATCGGTGGAGACACCACTGGAGATATCTACTTTAATGGCAATGTGGGGATTGGGACTGCAGCGCCAGGATATGCATTAGATGTAACTGGTAGTGGTAACTTTTCAGATGATCTATTTGTCACTGACGAACTTACTGTTGGTACTTACGCTAGACTTGAATATGGTGGAACTTATGGAAGTTGGCTAAGAGCAACATCTGGTCACCTAACTATATCTGCCCCTGATACCCGACTACAATTAGCATATCCCAGTAGTGGATATTTTGATATTAGCGATGGTCTTGGAGGAAATTCGGCATTTCGTATTGATAGCACTGGCAACGTCGGCATCAACACCATCACTCCAACCGCCAAACTAGACATCCTTGGTGATCTAAACGTCTTTGGCTCCGCCACAGTTTCTGCCAGTTACGCCGGCGGTAAAGGTTTAATAGTCAAAGGTGCCTCCACCCAAACCGCTAACCTCACAGAATGGCAGGACAGTGGAAATGGAGTGTTGGCACAAGTAGAGCCAGATGGGGACATTAGAGCAAATGCTTTTTATAATATTGACAACTCCTCTTTTCCTCAGGGTATTGAATTTCCAAATACAACCACAACCGATATTATGGCAAATAACGGTCTTATTGGTAGATTTACAACTACAGGTGTTTTGCTTCAAAGTGTGGTTAATACGACAGGAATACCAATAACTCTCAGAACCAGCGGTGGTGAGATGATTGCCGCATCTGGGGAGCAAACATTTCTAAGTATCCAAGGGACATTTAACCAAACAGGTACGGCAGGAGCTAGGGGGGTATATATTAACCCTATTTTTACTGCGGTAGGAAGTGGAGATGCTAAAGGATTAGAAATAGCTAACATAAGTGGAGGCTCTACCAACTACGCCATCTACACCAATGCCGGTAATATCTTGTTCAATGCTGGCGGAGATGCCAATACAGACTTCACTGTCCAAGGTGATACTGATGCCGATCTACTCTTTGTAGATGCTGGTAATGACATTGTTCAACTTGGTAAGCTAAATATTAATGGCGCCTTTACCTTTCCTACTGCTGATGGTACTACAAATTATATCCTTCAAACCAATGGTGGGGGCACTCTAGATTGGGTTGATCCAGCTGGAGCAGCTGCCTCTGCTATCTACTGGAATCAGTCTAATGGTGCTCTTTATCCCAAAAACTCTACTGTTGATGTTTTCTTTGGAGGTCAGGCTTCCTCCTCTGCTAACTTTGCCTTTATTAACAACAACGATGGTACTCCTACTGCCAGTATCTCTGGCAACCTAGTCCTTAATTCTACCGGCCTCATCCAAACCACCAACAACCAACTCTTAACCATTGGTGGAGATACTACTGGAAGCGTCTATCTTCAACCCAATGCTGATACCACCAACTACCTTCAATTAACTTCAGATGGTGCTGATCTAACTATTGCCACTACTAATTCCAGCAACTTAACTCTCTCCCCTGCCGGCGATCTCATCCTTTCCTCAGCTGGCTCAGCCACCGGCAACATCCAAATCGGCAGCGGTACTGCCTCTACCACCCCAGACCTTCTCATCTTTGATAAAAAATCAGATTCGGGTAATCCTACCGGTTCAACCGGAGCTATCTTTCTCAACTCCTCTGACAAACTCATGCTCAACGAAGGCGGTACTTGGAAAGAAGTCTGTAACAAAACCGACCAAGCTTGCGGTACTGGCACCGGCAGTAAATGGTCTGCCTTAACTGACCCAGACACCAACCTATCCCTTACCCACGCTGACAACACCACTGCCTTTACTTGGAACACTGACGCTGCTTCTGACCGTGACTACTTTGCTCTTTCCCTTACTAACGACATTGCCTCCAACATCCAAAGACTTCTTACTCTAACCAATTCTGACGACAGTGGTTCTACTGGAGTTACCGAAACTCTCCTTTATCTTAACAACGCCGACACCAATGAAGCTGTCACCACTGGTTTGGAAATAGTTTCTGACACCGGTGCCATCACCACTGCCATTGATGTTTCTGATTCAGACATTGTCACTGCCATTGAACTCGGTGCCAACCCCATCAATGCCACTGCCAACAACCTCAACCTCCAAACCACCACTTCCGGCAACATTGTTCTCTCCCCAGCATCAAACGCTATCACACTAGTTCAAAATGACTCAGGTGGAGCTGCTACTTTTCAAATAGATCAACTTGGCTCCGGCGACATCTTTACTGCCTCTGTCTCCGGCTCTCCCAAGTTTGTTATTGCTAACTCCGGCAACGTTGGTATCGGCACTATCTCTCCTCTTGAAAAACTAGATGTTCAGGGTAATGCTACAGTTTCTGGTAATCTAGTTCTAGCCGGAGCTGATAGAAACATCCAAACCACCTTAAATTCCTCTTTAATCCTTGGCGGTAACACTACCGGAGATATTCTCTTCCAACCTAATGCCGATACTACCAACTACCTTCAATTAACTTCTGATGGGGCTGATTTAACTTTAGCTACCACAAACTCTTCCAATCTCACCTTAAACCCTGCTGGAGATCTGCAATTCTTTTCTTCAGCTAATAATATAGATTCTTCTGGTAACTTAACTATCACTGGTTACCTCGCTGCTCCTGGCGCTACCCTGTCTGCCTCAATCGCCGGCAATGTTCCCTTGACAGTCAGAGGTGCTTCGAGTCAAACCGCCAACCTTCAAGAATGGCAAGATAGTAGTGAAACTGTAAAAGCAAACATTGATCCATACGGACGATTGGCCATCAATACCGCGACGAGTCTATCAACTACCTCAACAGGCATAAATGTTGCAAATCAAGATAGTGGTACTGGCAACATATATGGATTAGAACTTCTTAATATTGCTAGCGGTTCTAAAACCTATGTGGTTGGTATAAATCAAGCCAACTCAACCAGAAGAATGTATTCTGACGGCACAAACACTTTTAGTCAGGTAGTAGGAATACAGACATCCAATTCTTCATATACTGATGGTGCTGCTAGAACAGTCAATATTGCTGACGCTTACGCTTTTAAAGCTATACAGCCTACATGGGGAGGCACAGCCGGAACAACAAATATTACAGACAGCTTTGGTCTTTATATCCAGAATCAAGGCGAATCTTCTCTCAGCCCAGACGCTACAATCAATACCACCAATGCTTACGGAATTTATCTTGACTCACAGTCTGGAGCCTCCTCCCTCAACTACTCCATCTACACCAATGCAGGAGATATCTTGTTTAATGCTGGAGGCGATGCCAATACTGACTTCACTGTTCAGGGAGATACTGATGCCGATCTACTCTTTGTTGATGCTGGTAATGATATTGTTCAACTTGGTAAGTTAAACATTAACGGCGCCTTTACCTTCCCTACTACTGATGGCACTACCTCTTATATTCTTCAAACCAATGGCGGCGGCACTCTCTCATGGGCTGATCCTCTTCTAGCCGGAGCCTCTGGTGTTCACTGGGCTGCTTCAAATGGAGCTATCTATCCTAAGAACTCTACCATGGATGTCCTCTTTGGCGGCCAGGCTTCAAGCTCCGCTAACTTCGCCTTTATTAACAACAATGATGGTACTCCCACCGCCTCTATCTCCGGAGACTTAACCCTCAACGCCGCTGGCGTTATTCAAACCACCAACAACCAACTACTTACCATAGGTGGAGATACCACTGGAGATATTTACTTTCAACCTAATGCCGATACTACTAACTACTTTAAGTTAACCAGTGATGGTGCTGATCTAACTCTAGCTACTACTAATGCTGCTGATCTTGATATTACTCCTGCAGGAGACAACCTTACCTTTCAAAACGCAGTAGATTCTACTACCGGTATTCAATTCCTTGATGCTGATGGTGGTACACCGATACTAAACATTGATACTACTAATGAAAGACTTGGTATCAGCACCGATGAACCCCAGGAAACCATCACTCTGGCCGGCCAGCTCCAAGCCTCTGAAGTAAGTCCGAATTCTCTTATTCTCAAACAAAATCTTTTTCCTAATGGTAGCGCTGAAGGAGTCTATTCCTCCGGCATAGCTCCTAACTGGGGAAGCCTCTATAATACCCCCACCCCCAGTGAAGAAACTACTATCGTTCACTCAGGCTCTAAAAGCCAAAAAATTGTTACCGATGCTGCCCCTGAAGGTTTATACTCTGGCGCTTTTAGTGTCACCAATGGTAATTACTACCTAGTTTCCTATTGGTTATATATTGCCTCAGGCAATGTAAGAGCTAACTGGGAGCTTGGGGGCAGTCCCGATCGCCAAGTAGCCACCACTGGCACAGGTTATTGGCAAAGAGTGTCACAAACCATTCAAGCTTCTGCCACTACTAGTAGCGCCAAAATTATGTTCTTTGGCAACACCGCATCAACAACATTTTACATTGATGATGTCTCTGTAATAGAACTTGATAGCACAGATATTGCCAACTCCCGCTTCTATATCGACGTTGACGGTAATGTTGGCATTAACACCTCTGCCCCATCAGAAAAGTTAGATATAGTCGGTAATGCTACTGTATCCGGCAATCTAGCCTTCTATGGTGGAGATAGAACTATTTCCAATACCTTAATGAATAACTTAACCTTAGGTGATAGTAATACCGGAGATATACAGTTCTATTCTTCAAGCAATAAAATTGATTCTTCTGGTAACTTAACCATCGCTGGTACTACTACCTTTAACACTGTTGAATATACCTGGCCTAGTTCTGTCTCTACCAATGACTATATTCTTCAAGCTCAAACTAATGGTACTCTAGCTTGGGTAGATCCGGCTGGAGCCGCTGCTTCTGCTATCTACTGGAATCAGTCTGACGGGGCTCTTTATCCCAAAAACTCGACTGTTGATGTTTTCTTTGGCGGCCAGGCTTCCTCATCTGCCAACTTTGCCTTCTTAAACAACAATGATGGTACTCCCACTGCTTCTATTGCTGGCAATCTTGTCCTTAACTCAGCCGGTATCCTCTCCACCACCAACCAGCAAACCTTAACCCTTGGTGATACTTCAACTGGAGACATCTCCTTTGATCCTGACGGCTCTAATGCCATGTATCTCCAGACTGGTGGGAATGTGGGGATTGGGACGACGGGACCAAGTGATATTTTACATATATACAAATCAGATACAGATACCGCATTGAACGATGGCATTTCATCAGCACTTAGAATTTCAAATCCTAGTACCACTTTAGGATCATATACTGGAATAGAATTTGGACAATATTCAGGTGACTACACGCATGCTTTTATAGGTGCTATTAAAACAAGTGGGGTTTCTTTCGGACAAAGCGCGCTTGTCTTTGCTACTAAATCAACCACTAGTGACAATGTATTAACTGAGTATATGAGAATAGCAGCAGGTGGCTACGTCGGCATCGGCACCACTACCCCAACAGAACTACTAGATGTAGCTGGTAACGCCACAGTCTCAGGTAATCTGGTTCTAGCCGGAGGAACTAGAACCATAGCAGGCATGAACATGAATGCTTTAACTCTTGGTGATAGTAATACCGGAGATATACAGTTCTATTCTTCAAGCAATAAGATAGATTCTTCTGGTAACTTAACCATCGCCGGTACCACTACCTTTAACACTGTTACCTATGCTTGGCCTAGTTCTATCTCTACCGATAACTACATCCTTCAGGCTCAGACTGATGGTAGTTTAGAATGGGTAGATCCGGCTTTAGCTGCCGCCTCGGCCATCTTCTGGAATCAGTCCTCAGGCGCTCTCTTTCCCAAGAACTCTACTGTTGATCTCCTTATCGGCGGCCAGGCTACCTCATCAGCTAAGTTTGCTGTTCTCTACATGGATACTGGTACACCCACCGCTTCTATCTCAGCTAACTCTGGTGATAATGCTGCCTTCTTAACCGGAGCCGGCAACCTGGCTACCACCAACATGCAGACTCTGACTCTGGGCGGCGCTTCTACCGGAGATATCCTGCTCCAGCCTAGCGCTGACACCGATGACTATCTTAAGCTGACCAGCGATGGCAGTGATTTAACCCTGGCTACTACTGGTGGCTCTGCCTTAACCGTCTCCCCTGCCGGAGCTCTGACTCTGACTAGTGCTGGGGCTGCTACCTGGTCTTCTACTGATGGAGCTTTGGTTGTTTCCGGAGATGACGGTTTAACTCTGACTGCTGACAATACTGCCGGTATTACCATGAACTCTACTGCCGGTACCTTTCAGGTGGTAGCTACTGCTCAAGAAATCGATATTGATGGAGCTGCTATTAATATTGACGGTACTGGAGCTATCTCTCTGGACGGTGTTGGCGCCTCTAACTTTACTGCTGATCAGGGCAACCTGACTCTCTCCACCACTACCTCAGGCGATGTCATTCTTGACTCGGTGGCTAACATCGACATCAACACTGGCGGCGAGATCCAGCTTGACGGTGGTCTGGTAGATATTGGTACCGGCACCTATGTCTTAGCTGATGGCGACGGTGACCTGGGTATAACCGGGGATCTGGAAGTCCAGTCAGCCGCCTCTATCTCCGGTACTTTAACTCTTTATGGTACGCCCACCTTAGTCACCACCGAACAGCAAAGTCTCACCCTTGGTGATGCTAGTACTGGGGATATCCAGTTCTACTCTTCCTCTAATAAGCTGGATTCTTCTGGCAATCTGACCATCGCCGGTACCACTACCTTTAACACTGTTACCTATGCTTGGCCTAGTTCTATCTCTACCGATAACTACATCCTTCAGGCTCAGACTGATGGTAGTTTAGAATGGGTAGATCCGGCTGGGGCTGCAGCTGCTGCCATCTTCTGGAACCAGTCCTCAGGCGCTCTCTTTCCCAAGAACTCTACTGTTGATCTCCTTATCGGCGGCCAGGCTACCTCATCAGCTAAGTTTGCTGTTCTCTACATGGATACTGGTACACCCACCGCTTCTATCTCAGCTAACTCTGGTGATAATGCTGCCTTCTTAACCGGAGCCGGCAACCTGGCTACCACCAACATGCAGACTCTGACTCTGGGCGGCGCTTCTACCGGAGATATCCTGCTCCAGCCTAGCGCTGACACCGATGACTATCTTAAGCTGACCAGCGATGGCAGTGATTTAACCCTGGCTACTACTGGTGGCTCTGCCTTAACCGTCTCCCCTGCCGGAGCTCTGACTCTGACTAGTGCTGGGGCTGCTACCTGGTCTTCTACTGATGGAGCTTTGGTTGTTTCCGGAGATGACGGTTTAACTCTGACTGCTGACAATACTGCCGGTATTACCATGAACTCTACTGCCGGTACCTTTCAGGTGGTAGCTACTGCTCAAGAAATCGATATTGATGGAGCTGCTATTAATATTGACGGTACTGGAGCTATCTCTCTGGACGGTGTTGGCGCCTCTAACTTTACTGCTGATCAGGGCAACCTGACTCTCTCCACCACTACCTCAGGCGATGTCATTCTTGACTCGGTGGCTAACATCGACATCAACACTGGCGGCGAGATCCAGCTTGACGGTGGTCTGGTAGATATTGGTACCGGCACCTATGTCTTAGCTGATGGCGACGGTGACCTGGGTATAACCGGGGATCTGGAAGTCCAGTCAGCCGCCTCTATCTCCGGTACTTTAACTCTTTATGGTACGCCCACCTTAGTCACCACCGAACAGCAAAGTCTCACCCTTGGTGATGCTAGTACTGGGGATATCCAGTTCTACTCTTCCTCTAATAAGCTGGATTCTTCTGGCAATCTGACCATCGCCGGTACCACTACCTTTAACACTGTTACCTATGCTTGGCCTAGTTCTATCTCTACCGATAACTACATCCTTCAGGCTCAGACTGATGGTAGTTTAGAATGGGTAGATCCGGCTGGGGCTGCAGCTGCTGCCATCTTCTGGAATCAGTCTGACGGGGCTCTTTATCCCAAAAACTCTACTGTCGATGTTTTCTTTGGCGGTCAGGCTTCATCTTCTGCTAACTTTGCTTTTATTAACAACAATGATGGTACTCCTACTGCTAGTATATCTGGAGATATTACTCTAAATGCAACTGGAGTTATCCAGACTACTGAAAACCAACTCTTAACCATTGGTGGTAATACTACCGGAGATATCTATATTAATGACAATGTAGGGATAGGGACGTCGGCACCTGGAAGACTACTTGAAATATCCGGAAACGTCAGGCAATTCAGAATAAGTGATTCCGATGGTGGATCAGTTAATGAATTTGCTGATTTCTATGTAGATAGTGGTGAATTAATTATCACCCTAACAGATAGTGGCGGTGACGATATAGTAATTCAAGGTAATGGAGATATAATACTAGCAGGAGCAACAACCAATAGAGTCGGAATTAATGAAGCCTCGCCTATCTCCACTCTCTCCATCGGTGCTGGTTCAGAGACAGCTGTCATTGATGGAGATTCAACAAGTGTATCTGTCTTGGGATTGAATCTATCTATCACTGATGATGCAGCTTATGCTGCTGGTATATATAACTCTTCAGCAGATGGAGATGGTTTACTTATCCAAGCAGGAGATGCTTCTGATGACTATGCTCTAAGAGTTGAAGATTTTGATAGCGCTAATGACCTGTTTGTAGTTAGAGGAGATGGCAATGTGGGAATTGGAACAGCGGCGCCAAGTGAAAAACTAGAAGTTGGACCAAACACTGATATCTCAGCAATAATCGGTCGTGGTTGGTTGGGTAAAGCAACCGATGCAGGAAGTACTGATTGGTTTACCTTGGGTCACTTTGACCAAAGAGCAGCCGCAGAAGCTGCATTGGCACAAAGCTCCTCTGGAATGACTATTCTTAATTCTGCTTCTGGGCAACCGATAAAATTTAGAATCGCCAACACTGACAAAATGACAATAGACTCTTCAGGCTCTGTCGGCATCGGCACCATCACCCCAACCGCTCTTCTTGACGTAGCTGGCACCGCTTCTATCTCTGGAGCTTTGACTTTGTACGGTACAGAAAATCTTCAATCAGCTGCCATGACTAGTTTGATCATCGGCGGTAATACTACCGGAGATATTCTTTTCCAGCCTAATGCTGATACCACCAACTACCTTCAATTAACTTCTGATGGTGCTGATCTAACTTTAGCTACTACAGGCTCTTCCAACCTTACTTTAAACCCTGCTGGAGATCTGCAATTCTTTTCTTCAGCTAATAATATAGATTCTTCTGGTAACTTAACTATCACTGGTTACCTCACTGCTCCCGGTGCTACCTTATCTGCCTCAATCGCCGGCAATGTTCCTTTGACAGTTAAAGCTGCTTCCGGACAAACGGCTAATTTACAAGAATGGCAAGATAGTAGTGGAACAGTAAAAGCAGCCATAGATGATGTTGGACACATGAGAATCGGTACTAACGACCCAGGAGATACCATATTACTAAGAGTGCAAGACACTTTTACACAAACAAGTGGAAGTGTTTATGGACAATATTTAAGTGCAAGTGGTAATACTGCTTCTGTTGGTACAACAGATATATATGCACAAACAGCCCTAGCAATGATGACTGGAACTGGAACAGTGGATGACGTAATAGCTAGTCAAATATATGCAAGATTAACTGCTGCTGGAACAGTTGATGATTTAATAGCCGGAGATTACAACGCCTATGTAGACAGTGGAAATGCTGGGACCGTAGACACTATATATGGATTCAAATCTTCTACAGATGCTGAAGACGCCACAGTAGGCACGGCATATGGTGTTTTTACCAAAACACCTTCTCTTGATACTGGAAGTTTAACTAATGGTTATGGCATTCGTATAGATGATGGTGCATACACCAACAGCCCAACTAATCTATATGGACTATACATAGATAGTGTTGACGATGCCTCCTCCCTCAACTACTCCATCTACACCAACGCTGGAGATATCTTGTTTAATGCTGGCGGCGATGCCAATACAGACTTTACTGTTCAGGGAGATACAGATGCAGACTTACTCTTTGTTGATGCTGGTAATGATATTGTTCAGCTTGGTAAGCTAAACATTAACGGCGCCTTTACCTTCCCTACTACTGATGGCACTACCTCTTATATTCTTCAAACCAATGGTGGTGGTACTCTCTCATGGGCTGATCCTCTCTTAGCCGGAGCCGCTGGTATTCACTGGGCTGCTTCAAATGGCGCTATCTATCCTAAAAACTCCACCATGGATGTTTTCTTTGGCGGCCAGGCTTCCTCCTCTGCTAACTTCGCCTTTATCAACAACAATGATGGTACTCCCACCGCCTCTATCTCCGGAGACTTAACCCTTAACGCCGCTGGAGTTATCCAAACCACCAACAACCAGTTACTCACCATTGGTGGAGATACCACCGGAGATATTTATATCGACGACAATGTCGGCATTGGCGATTCTAGTCCAGACGCCAAACTCAACATCTTATCTACCACTGAACAATTAAGACTAGACCATGACGACTCTAATTACGCCTCCTTTACTGTTGCCAACAACGGTGATCTAACCTTAGATTTAACTGGTACCACTCCTACCTTCATCTTCCAAGACGCCATTGACCTCAACGCTGATCTGGACATTGACTCTGATACTGCTACTGCTCTAACTGTTGGTAACGGCACTAATAACTATCTCACCCTTGATGCTACTACTGACGCTGGTGATACCTTACTCACCCTCACCGGTACTTCTGGTAATATCACCACCGGCAACCTTTTCTCTTTAATTGGTGACACTATCACTCAGGGTAATGTCATCACTGCTTCTGCTGATGGCCTAACTACTGGTAATGGCCTTTACCTTGAATCTACCTCTATTAACCTAACCACCGGCAGCTTAGCTTCTCTTTACTGGAATCCTGGCTCTTCTGTCACCGCCACTGGCAATTTACTCAACTTAAACATTGGTCCTTACGGTACTATTGGCAACATCCTCGCTGTCCAAGACAATGGCTCTGATCTCTTTACTGTTTCCCAAACCCAGATCACCTCTGCCCTGCCCCACCAGTTCACCTCTTCTGGTGATGTTTCCCTTGCCTATGATTTACTCTTTACCAACCAAACCGCCAGCTACATTAAATCCAACGCTCCTCTTTACCTACAAGCTGGTGAATCCTTTGAATCTAACGACTTGACTCTATCTACCTACAACGCCGGTGACATTATCTTTGATGCTGGCGATGCTTCTGGCGATACCGGCACTATTAAATTCTATGATGCTTACATTAAAGCCGCTACTGACACTACTCCGATTGCTTTTTCTGACGCTAGCGGTGATATTAACACCTACAGAAGTAACTTTACTGATGAAACCATTATTGGTGCTCTAAACGAAACCTACTCCGCTGCTACTGGTGAATCTGGCGGCACTTGGACTTTGACCAGTGGAGCTTTACACACCAGCAACACTACTGTTGATGTCCTCATCGGCGGCACTGCTTCTACTTCAGCTGACTTTGCTTTTATAAATGTCAATGATGGTATTCCCACCGCCTCCATCTCCGGCAATCTAGTTTTAAATTCAGCTGGTGTCATCTCCACTACTGATATGCAGACCTTAACTATTGGCGATGGAAATACCGGCAACATTGCTATTACTTCAGGCTCAACTGAGTTAGATATTACTTCAGGACTATTAGACATTAATGCTGCTGCCAACCTGGATATTGATATTACTGGCACCTATGACATGCTAGCCACCACTACCTTTTCCATTGATGGTACTGGCGCTTCCAATGTTTCTGCTACCGAAGGTAATTTAACTCTATCTACTATTACTTCAGGCGATCTGGTTTTAACCACTGCTGGTACTCTAGATCTTAATCCCACCACAGAACTAACTATTGATGGTGCTTTAACTGATATTGGTACTGGTACCTATACCCTAGCTAATGGAGACAAAGACTTAGGAGTAGCTGGAGACTTAGAAGTTAGAGGCAACCTGGTAGTTGGTGATGGTACTTTTCATACTGGCTTTACTACTCCCGGAAGCTTATCTGAAACTATTATCTATCAGCTCCCTACTGCTGATGCTGCTTCCTCTGGATATCTGCTTTCTTCAGATGCTGGTGGCAATCTCTCCTGGTCTGATCCAGCTGTCGGTGCTGCTTCTTCTATCTACTGGTCGCAAGCCACCGGTGCTCTATTCCCCAAAAACTCTACTGTTGATGTTCTTTTTGGCGGCCAGGCCACTACTTCAGCCAAGTTTGCCTTCTTAAATATAGATACTAATACTCCTACTGCCAGTATCTCTGCTAACTCAGGTAATATTGCTACCTATCTAACTGGAGATGGTACTTTAGCTACTACTAATCAACAGACTCTCACCCTAGGTTCAGCTACCACCGGAGATATCTCCTTTGATCCTGACGGCTCTAACGCCATGTATATCCAGACTGGCGGGAATGTGGGAATTGGGACGAATGCACCAGGAAATCTTTTGACAATTACAGACCCAACCACCGCAGACACTTTGGCTGATGTAATGATTGGAACAACTGCTACAACTCAAAAAGGATTAGTAATACAAGGATTATCTTCCCAAACAGCTAATTTACAAGAATGGCAGGATAGTGGGGGGAATGCACTAAGCGGTGTAGATGAAAGAGGGATATTGTTTAGTGATGGGAATATAGGAGATACAAATTTACTAATTGGTAAAGATGCGGGGAATTCTGCTTCTTCTGGTTCTATCCACAATACAGGTATTGGAACAAGTACTTTATCTTCATTAACGGATGGGGATGATAATGTTGCAATTGGATATTTTGCAGGCAGATTATTAACAGAAGGGTTAAGGAATGTATTTATTGGTACTGAAGCAGGAGAGGCAATGACCACAGGGGATGACTCTATGTTTTTAGGTTATAAAGCAGGACACTTAACTACAGGTATTGCTAACGTTTTTGTTGGCAGAGATGCTGGAAGAGATGTTACTAGTGGTATTAGAAATGTGTTTTTAGGCATGAGTGCAGGACGTGACTCCAATGCCTCATACTCTGTTGCCATTGGTACGAATACTGGTTTGGTTATAGGTAGTAACTCAGTAATGATAGGCCAAGGCGCTGGCATATTGTCCACTGGTGTTCGCAACATATTCATTGGTGATACTGCTGGAGATAAACAAGTAGCAAATACAGACCTTCTAATTATAGATAATCAAACAAGGACAGATATAGCCACAGAACTAACCAACTCCATCCTTTACGGCGTAATGGCGTCAACACCAGCTTCACAGACCTTGAGAATAAATGCGGCATTAGACGTATACGGTACAACTCAACTAAACCCTGGACTATCAGACTATGACACCATCATCTCAGGAGATACCGAAGCCAATCTGTTTAGAGTCGATGCTAATACCGACACTGTCAGACTAGGAGACTGGGACACTAATTATGCTTCCTTTAACACCACCGGTGATCTTACCTTTGTAGGTAATGGAGATACCATTACTGGTCCAGGAGCTGGCGGCCTTATTATGACTAATGCCTCAGGCAGCTTTACTCTTTCCACCACCTCTACAGGTGATCTGATTTTAACTACTGCTGGTACTCTGGATTTAAATCCTACTACCGAGTTAACTATAGATGGTGCTTTAACCGATATTGGTTCAGGTGCTGCTTACACTCTAGCTAATGGTGATAAAGATCTTGGTGTAGCTGGAGATGTCGAAGTCTTAGGCAACCTGGTAGTTGGTGATGGTACTAATCATACTGGCTTTACTACTCCTGGAGGCTTATCTGAAACTATTGTCTACTCTCTTCCTACTGCTGATGCTGCTTCCTCTGGTTATCTGCTTTCTTCAGATGCTGGTGGCAATCTCTCCTGGTCTGATCCAGCTGTCGGTGCTGCCTCTTCTATCTACTGGTCGCAATCCACCGGTGCTCTGTTCCCCAAAAACTCCACTGTAGATGTTCTCTTTGGAGGCCAAGCCTCATCTTCTGCCAACTTTGCCTTCTTAAACAACAATGATGGTACTCCCACTGCTTCTATTGCTGGAGATATTACTTTAAATGCAGCTGGAGTTATCCAGACTACCAAAAACCAGCTCCTAACCATTGGTGGAGATACTACTGGAGATATATATATTAATGAGAATGTGGGGATTGGTATAAACGCCCCAACTCAATTACTACACCTATCTGATGCCGGAGCACCAACAATCCTTATTGATGCAACTGGTCCTGCTGGGTACTCAAGTATTTTATTGGGAGCCGAAACAGGAAACAATGCTCTCCTTGGACGTTTTGACGATGATTATGGAACAGTCACAGAATATGCTGATAAATTTGTTATTCAAACATATGATTCAGATCTCGCTCTTTCAGCCTATGGTGCTTCAGATGAAATCCATTTTTACACAGGCGGTAGGACTAGTGGAGAAAAACGAGTTGTTATCAATAATGTTGGCTATGTCGGCATCCTTGAAACCTCCCCTATCTCCCAACTCTCCATCGGCGCAGGATCTGATGCAGCTGTAGCTGATAGTGATGGTACAGATGTATCAGTTCTTGGTCTTAACTTAAGTATTACTGATGCTGGTGATTATGCTGCTGGTATATATAACTCCAATGTAGATGGAGATGGACTACTAATAAAGGCTGGAGATGCTTCTGATGACTATGCTTTAAGAGTAGAAGACTTTGATGGTGCTAATAATCTGTTTGTAGTTAGAGGAGATGGTAATGTTGGAATTGGCACCGCCTCCCCTCTTGAAGCTCTTGATGTTCAAGGTAACGCCACAGTTTCAGGCAACCTAATTCTAGCTGGAGCTAATAGAAATATTCAAACAACTATTGCTTCTTCTTTAATCATTGGTGGTAATACTACCGGAGATATTCTTTTTCAACCTAATGCTGATACTGGAGACTATCTCAAGCTAACTTCAGATGGCAATGATCTGACTTTAGCGACTACTGATGGAGCTAATCTCACCATTGACCCTGATGGTGCTTTTACCGTTGATACCTCTTCTGGTAACACCCAGATTGGCTTGGCTGCTGGTTCAGGGGAGATCGACCTGACTACTACCGGTACCATTGATATTAACTCTGCTGCTTTTGATCTGGATGCTGCCGGCAACATCACTCTTGATACCTCCTCTACCTACACCATTGCTCTGACTACTGCCAACGGCACCATTACTCTGGATACTTCCACCGGTAACAACCAGATTGGCTTGGCTGCTGGTTCAGGAGAGATTGACTTGACTACTACCGGTACTCTGGATGCTAACATGGCTACCTTTGACATTGATGCTTCCTCAGAAATCCAAATAGATGGTGCTTTAACCGACATTGGTTCAGGTGCTGCTTACACTCTAGCTAATGGTGATAAAGATCTTGGTGTAGCTGGAGATGTCGAAGTCTTAGGCAACCTGGTAGTTGGTGATGGTACTAATCATACTGGCTTTACTACTCCTG